>Ga0210410_10001221_pt1 | contig 24597 bp, 22 predicted proteins | sample IncBWC4MmetaG_FD_161058 | JGI IMG/M metagenome (GOLD analysis project Ga0210410, IMG submission 161058) | Forest soil microbial communities from Barre Woods Harvard Forest LTER site, Petersham, Massachusetts, United States - Inc-BW-C-4-M | ecosystem: Environmental > Terrestrial > Soil >... | reverse complement strand
TCTATGCCCAGTTGGCCTATGCCTTGAAGGGAAGCGACGTGGAGACGGTCGTCATCGGCGGCCGCGTACTCATGCGCGACAAAAAATTGTTAACAGTGGATGAATCCGCCGCGATCGCCAAGGCCCGCGAGTACAAGATCAAAATCGAAGCGTCCCTGAAGTAGTAGCCGCTTCGAACACCACCGCCAATCTGTCATTCGAATCGAAAAGCTTCTTCGTCAGGAAGCCATTTTAATTTCTCGCAGCCGTCCGCTGGCCACATCATAAACAAAGCCGCGCACCGCCACTTCCTTCGGTATCCACGGATGCGTTCGCAGCTTCTCCAATTGATGCCTAACATTCTCCTCGATGTTTTGAAACGCATAAAAGAAAGCCGGGGAAATCGCCGCCGTCCCCGCCCGGTTCTGAACCCTCGTCCGCAACTCCTGTTCACTCGTGTGCATCAGCCCGCAGTCCGTATGATTGATGACCATGATCTCTTCCGTGCCCAGCAGGTAGTGCGAAACCACCAGCGACCGCAAGCTGTCTTCCGTCACGATCCCGCCGGCATTGCGGATAATGTGCGCATCCCCCGTTTTCAGCCCCAGCGTTCGAATCGAAAGCCGCGTATCCATGCACGTCAACACCGCAAGCTTGCGCTCCGGTCGCGGCGTCAATTTCCGCAATTCATGCGTGCGGGAATAAATCTCGTTGGCTGCAAGGACCTCGTCAATAACGCTCATGGTCCAAACAGTCTAACAAATTCGAGGTCCCTAAGTTTTGAGGTAGGCCGCGCCGCAGCGGAACGCGCGTTCCTTCTCCGATTCCTCGACGTACACAATCCGCGCGCGCACGAAAATATTTTGCGATCCCGGCGAATAGGGCGCCGCTACGTCAACCTCTGCCTTCACCGGATAGCGCTTGCGGCTTTTGAACCGCAGCCCGCCCCGGGAAATATCCTCGCAAGTAACGATGTCGTCGCCAAACGCAAAACTCCGCACGCATCCCTTGAAGCTCACTTTGGTGCGCAAGTGCTTGCGCCGGTTTTCTGGTCGCGCCGCGGGTTTGGACGCAGCCTTCACCTCCACCTCTGGCGCCGTTGCCTCTGTATCTTCCACCGGTTCCCACGTTTTTTCTCTTTCCACCGCCACCAACACCGCTTCCGTCGGGCTCGGCTCTGCTTCCCCAGCCTCAGGCCGCTTCCACAGCGTCGAAGAGCCGCAGCCTTTGCAGAATCGAACGATCCCCTCGTTCACGATATACACGTCCGATTCCAGATCGCTCTGCTGCACTACCTCGCTGGCCTTGCAACCGCAGCATCGCAACAAAACGCGGTTGGCCTCCTTTTCCGATTGCGAAACGGGCGAAAACACGATTCCCCAGAAATCGATGTTCTGGTCTATGAACGCCACGCCATACGTGTAGATCTCGTCCACTGCCCCGAGCTGGCCCACCACGCGCACTTCTGCCTCTTTGTTCGTCACCAGCGATCGCACAATCAGCTCTTGTTCGGGGGAAAACTTGTAACTCGAAACGATGCCCGCTCCGTGCCGGCTGAGCAGCACCGTTTTGGTCGGCTCTGAAAACATTTTGCCTTCCATATCACTTCCGACCAGGAGAATCGGAATCTCCTTCGGAATACGGCTGCTCCGGCGCATGTTTTCTGGAGCCATTCTGCCACCCGCGGGGAGAGGAAAGCCTGAAACGATGGTACTTGGGATGCTTCCGGCAAGTCACTGCTTTTGTGGGGCGCTGCTTCGAAATCGCCACGCGCAGCCGCGCTCGGTTACTGCGGCTCAAGCCCGGAAGGATTTCTAAATCGCCGGCCGCCTGGCGGCGGGCCGCTCCACGGGTTTCTCCTGTAGCACGGAACGTCGGAACTTGGTATAAAACCCCCGCGACTCCGGAAAGGCAATTCTCATGGAGCACGAACGCCGCCTCAGCCCCCGATTCTCCTTCATCGCTTCCGCGGAAGTGTTATCCGAAACCGCAGGCACTCGCACCACCGCTCGCATCAGCGATCTCAGCGCGACCGGCTGCTACGTGGACACCATCAATCCTCTGCCCCACGGCAGCTCCGTCCAAGTGAAGATTTTCACCGAATCACAACATTTTGAAGCCCCGGCGACGGTGGTCTACGCGCACACCCATCTCGGCATGGGACTGATCTTTCGCGACGTCCCGCTTGGTTCTCAAACCATTTTGCAGAATTGGCTTCCCGCAGGGGAGTAAAGCGCAAAAAGCCCAGCGCTGGAGCGGCCAACACCGAGCCTTTCGCCTTCCAGGGACTGGTCTTATTCAGCTATTCCTTGTCTGGTTTACGCGGAGCCGTCTTGCGCTTGTCCGGAATCGCAACCACTTCATGCTTCGTCGGTTGGGACACCTCGCGCGCCGCAGCCATCTGAACCGTCGGGCCTGAGTCGGCCTTCTTGTCCTGGGCTTGCAAACTCGAGTGTGTCGTTGCTGGCTTGGCCTTCGCCGCCGGAACCGGCTTTTGGGCCGTTGCCACCCAGGAGTCCGTCCCGTCAAAGCGATCCGGGCTCACTTCCGCTTGCGCTTTGCAGGCAGGAGAGAGCACCAGGGCAGCCCCGAGTCCCAGCAAAACGGCTGGTAACTTCAACAAACTAAATGGTTTCATGGCAACCTCCAAAAGATTTGGCCCGAAACCGGAAAATCGTAAATCCAGCCACCTTCTGTCAGGATTAGGATTCTCTGATTTGTCCTCATTCTCGCTGGCGCCTTTGTGGAGAGCGATAGCCCTGCAGTACTACCGTGTATCCGTCTTGCCAATACCATCCGCATGGCCGTCGTTTTCGTGCCCATAGGTGTGATCCATAGGTAGGTCCAGGAGGGCGAGTCAGCGCCAACAGATTTCTTGCCAAGAAGGCTGCCTCTGGGAGTATGATGTGCCCCGTCGCCGCCACCGGCTCCGGCGCCCCTCCTCTCCAGCCCTGGAAGATCGCCTGAGGTCCTATGCAAACGGTGGCGCACCGCTTGGACGAACGACTCCCTCTCAAAATAAGCGTGAACCTCTGCAGCCTGGATATCCGCCAGCGCCCGCAAGAAGGCATCACGGAGAACGTGAGTGCGCATGGCGCTCGCGTGGTTTCAGGCCAGCCGTGGAAAAAGAACCAGCGCCTGGACGTACGCTCCCTCCCGGGAGACTTCCGCGCCCGCGCCCGCGTGGTCTATTGCGAACCGCTGGGCACAGATGAATTTGCTATTGGTTTGAGGTTGCTCGCCACGGTGGGGAATTGGAAATAGTAGCTGCCCGACGCGCCAGGCCAGCCGGGGCCTTACCGCGATAGTGCCAGCAGGGATTCGTTCAGCTGGGTCAAGTCGGAGTCCAGCCGGTAATAGCCGGGGCGCCACACCGGCGTCGTTTCATCCGCGCGGACGCTCAGCACCGCGAAGTCGTGTGCTGAACCTTGGCCGTTAGCCAGCGCCGGGAAGCTATCTCCCACATACGTTGCGGGGTGCTGGCTCACAACGCGATCACACTCTTTCACGGAAAGTACGGCGCGCAACATACCCTGGTTTTTGGCGTGAGGTTGGCAAAAGTAGAGGTTTGGCATACGTGGGAATCATCGTCAAAAGATGCCGAGGCATGAATAGTACTTCAGTGCAGGTGTCCAAACTGACTTGCGCTTTACCCGCAAAAAAAGTGCCGTGGGCTCCCGGAAGTGGCTGAACTTCAAGAGTTTGCAAAACTAGTTAACGATTGAGCACTTCGCGCGCGGTCAGCGCATAGATTCCCGCGCACTCGATTACTTTTCGCATGTCCACGTATTCGTTCGGGCCGTGCGCCACGGAGAGCAGTCCGGGCCCATACGCGTATGCCGGTATGCCCCGCCAAGCATAAAAGCGGGTTTCCAGCAGCCCTGGGCACGTTTCAAATCGGGGCACATCTCCCCTCACAGCTTCCACGTTCCTTGCCAATGCTCGGCCCAGAACTCCATTCTCGGGGCACGCCGCGGCTCGGCCTTCCTGCAGAATCTCCCATGCCAGGGGAATCCCTTCACTCCTGCACTGCTCCAGGGCGCCCACTAATCTTGCCTTTTCCTCTTCGAGGTCTTCCTCCGGATTGATTCTCCGGTCGATCGTAAACCAGCACTGTTCCGGCACCACATTGAAGTTGATTCCGCCGCCGCTTTGTCCTCCAAGCATCAGAATTGAGTTGCGTGCTTGTTCCGCGCCAATAGAAAGTCGCGTGGTGCGCTGCTCCACTTCCCGTTTCAGTTTCTGAAGCTCCTCGACCACCCGATGCATGCGCTCAAACGCATTTTCTCCCCGATGCTGCAGTCCAACATGCGCCGATTTCCCGAAGACTTGCACCCGCAGCGAAATCGCCCCACGATTCGCGTTCCACACCACCCCACTGGTGGGCTCCGCCAGCAGCATTCCCACCCCATCGCGGCCTAACAATCCCTCGTGCGCCAGCCATGCCGAGCCTCTTTCGCCCCCCGTCTCCTCGTCCGGAACCAGCGTCAGCCCAATCTTGCCGTTCAGCTCCGCCCCGCACGCCTTTAGCGCGAGAATCGCGTAAAGCATGGCCACGATTCCACCCTTCATATCGCACGTGCCCCGCCCAAACAAGAAATGCTCATTGCGCACGGGCCGGAACTGCTCCGCCGATTGCGCCGGAACTACATCGTAGTGCCCATGAAAGTAAAAAGTCCGGCTCCCGCTCCCATAACGGGCAAGAAGACAAACGGGAGCATCCTCATTCTTCTCTTGCCCAGCCAGCTCGAATCGCTCGCACTCAAGGCCAAATTCTCGCACGCGCCCCTCAAGAAGATCCGCGCAAACGCGATAATTTCTCCCCGGCGGATTTTCTGTCGGTATGGCCACAAGCTCCGCCAAAAGAGTGGCCATCTCTTCCTCGCGATGCTTGAGCCAGGACCGAGCCAAGTCCGTCCACACCACGCCGCCACTTCGTCCTGCGCTCATCCCTCGGCATCTTAGAAGCGCTAACCAGCCACGCCAAGCTCCATATTGGTGCGTGACACGTCAAACCCGCTTCGAAACCCGCAAAAAAGGAACGGCCCCGAATGGCTCGGGGCCGTCGCTGAAACCTGGTTAGGACTCCTTGCGCAAGGTTAGAAGTTGAGCTTCAGGCCAAGCTGCATGATACGCGGATCGCGGGTGGAGGTCACCACGTTATACAACGTAGAAATAAGGTTGGTTGACCCACAGCAAATCGGATTGGTGTGGTTGAAGGTGTTAAAGGTTTCCCAGCGGAGTTGGCCGGTTAGGCGTTCAGTGAACCTGATATTCTTGAACAACGACAGATCGGTGCGCCAGAAGCCGGGACCGCGAATCGCGCCGGGGCGCTCTGTGGTTTCGGTCGTCTGCGTTATGCCCGGCGCGGCGAAAGCGGCCGCATTAAACCAATTGCTAAAGGTGTGGGGAGCGCCGGAATTGGGATCGCCAACCTGATTTGGACGGCAGCCTAGAGGCGATGCTCCAAGCAAACAGCCTGAGCCAGTCGGGTCATTGCAGTTAGCTGCCGGATTGGTTCCAAAGCAGGTGCCGTTGCCCAAGACCGCCGTGAGGGGAAGCCCGGTCTGAAAGGTTTGGATACCCGACACTTCCCAACCTCCGAGGACGTGGCCGACGAATCCTTGCTGATTGCGCAGCCAGGGCAAATCCCAGACAAAATTCGCGGTCACGACGTGCCGCCGGTCGGCAACGGTGGGTCCATAATTGCCTCGGAAGTCGCCGGTGACCTGTGGAAGCGCGGCGCCTCCCGTGCTGCGGTCGGCAGGATCCGTGGTCAACCCGTGCGACCAGGTATAAGAGATATTGAACTGAGAATTGCCAGAGAACCGCTTCTGCACCTGCGTCTGCAGTGAGTGATAGTTGGAGGTGAAGGCATCAATAAAGAAGAACCCCGGGCCGTAGCCGACATAGGGCCGAAGCACCGCCAGCTTGTTCGAGTTTGTCGTACCGTTCACACAGGGGGTCGCAGTCGGACACCCGATTGACATATCGACACCGTTGGCAGGGACGGATGCGGGACCGGCAAAGCATGGCTTTGCCGTCGTACAGTTCAAATAGGAAGCCACAGCAGGCTGGTTGAGATCCTCAAAACCGGGAAGATGAATGCCGTTGCTGCCGTAGTAGCCGACATCCGCAAGCCAAGTGCGCGCAAATTGACGTTGAACATCAAGGCTCCATTGTTGGGAGTAAGGAGCCTGGTAGTCAATTGGCATGCGGGACTGAATGGTGAAGGGAGTCGTTGTATTCGCAGTAGTGGTCGCACCGGACGGGTTCGACAAAGTGCTACGGTTAATGTTGAGATTGGTCAAGAACCCCTGGCTCAATCCAACGTTTAACTCGGGGTTACCGAACTCCAGACCATTGTCAAAGAACATGCCATAGCCCGCGCGAATGGAAGTCGTGCCCTTACCAAATGGATCCCAAGCAACGCCCAAGCGGGGCGCAATGGCGCGGTTGAACTCCGTGCCCACTTTGCTGCCAAATGGCGACTTCGTGCCCTTAAACCCATTGAACGTTGGCGGGTCGGCAAAGATGAGTCCGTTGAGCGGGTTATAGTTGGGGTTGCAGGCACTGCTGGTCGGTACACCGTTGATCAGCTTCACATCCATCGCGCCGGACGAGGTGATGCAGGGCGCCTGCGCTGGGTTATATAGGGCTGGATCGAAATTCACCAATCGGCTGGTACCATTCGCCCCGCTCGCGTCGGTTGGCTGACGGAAGAACGAGTGCCGAATGCCGTACGTAACGGTGACGTTTTGCCTGACACGCCATGTGTCTTGCCCGTAGTACTCAAACTGGTTGTCAAAGATGTTCGCGGTAACGTCCAGCGACGCTTGCGTGAACGTCTGCAATTGACCTAGCAGGAAGTTCGCGTATGCCTGCTCGAATGTGAACGGACACGTGCCCCCTTTCGCTGCCGTACCTGTGCAAACCGGGCCCCCATTGAACATAGTTGCCGCCGTCGGAGCATTCTGAGCGTCAAAAGCGTATGAGCCATTGTTACTACCCGTTAACTGGTTCTCGTGCTTGTTGTAGTGGTAGTAGATCGCGCCGAACTTCAAAGTGTGCGCGCCCAAAACTCTCGTCACATTTCCGTAAGTCGTGTGGTTGACGTTGTAGTCGCTATACGGACCAAAGTCGCCAATGCTGTTGACGCCGGCGGTCGTGAAACTCGCGCCCGCGATCGCAACGGTCGGTACACGCCCCAGGAGATTCTGGAAAGGCAGCGTGCTGGCCAGCGCCGTCTTGATGTCCGGCGACTGCGAGAAATTCTCAGCGCCGGTCACTTGGCTGAGGATGGCGCCATAGGAATAGCGATAGCCGCCATCGATCAGAAACTTTGAGTTGGGCGTAAACGTGGCCGCAATGTTGTACTGATGTCCCGGCGAATGCGTGGCCGTACTCGATATTCCGTTGATGATAGTGTTCGTGAATAGGCCGCCGGCTTCGATCGTTGGGTTGGTATCGTGAAGGAACTTCCCGTTGACGGTGAGCTTCGGGCCGAACACGTGGTCAATCTTCACCATGTCTTCGCGGAAGTTGAATACATTGCCCAGGGACCCCACGAACCCAAAGGGGTTGGCGGCGGTCGCGAGATTTGGGGACGGGAATTTGGAGAAGATGTCCTTGACGTATGCCGCGGCGATGGGATCAAAGGAAGTTGACGGGATGCTCGTGCCGTAAGCGGTGCACGCGCCGGGTGTGCCGTTGCTGTTGTTGGCCCACTGGGTGCAAACCACATGCTGGAACTGCCCATTAGTCATCCCGGAATAGGGAATAGCGCCTGACGGATTCGAATACGTAACGATGCGGCGCGCCTCCTCGGATACAAAGAAAAAGGTTTTGTTGCGCTGCTCGTAGATTTTCGGAATCCAGACGGGGCCTCCGACGATGCCACCGAAGTCGTTGTAACGTAACGGAGGGCGCCGTACGCCGGATAGATTATTGATATAGCTATTAGCGTTCAGGTAGTCATTGCGGAAGAACTCGTACAAGCCCCCGTGGATGTCTCGCGTGCCCGAGCGCGTAATGACATTGATTTGTGCGCCGGCAGACCGGCCGGATTCAGCGTCATACACACCCCGGACGACGCGAAACTCGCTGATGGCGTCTATGCTTGGGAAAGAAAGCAGCGTGAGATTGGACCCGCGGTCGATGTTGTCAGCACCGTCGACCTGCCAATTGTTTTCCTCCCGGCGGTTGCCATTAATCTGGAACGTAATCAGGTTGGTGCCGATCGGAGCTGTGGCCCCCGGGAAAATCTGGTCGGCGTTACCCGAATCGGAAGCCCCCGGCACTAAAAGCACAAGCTGCGCGTAGTTGCGGCTGTTGAGCGAAAGCTCGCGAAGCTGTAGCCCCGAAATCACTCCAGTTGCGGTTGCGCTTTGCGTGTCCACCTGCAAAGCGTTCGCTTCCACGTTTACGGATTCAGTGACAGTGCCAACTTCGAGCGTGAAATTTACGGCCAGCTTGTCACTAACGTTCAGCACGAAGCCGCTTTGCGTAACTTTCTTGAATCCTCCGATCTCGGCCGTTACGGAGTAATGCCCAACCGGCAGAAGTGGCGCTGAGAACTCGCCGCGCTCGTCGGTTGTCAGGCTGCGCACCACAACCTGTTCGTCCATGTTTGTTACAATGACCTTGGCGTTGGGAACGACACCACCCTTGGCGTCCGTCACCGTGCCCACGATCGAGCCGGTGGTTTCCTGTGCGGAAGCAATCGCCGCGCAAACACACAGAGATACCAACGCGCATAGTGCTACGGAATTTCTTCTCATGACACCACCCCTGGTCATAGCGACCATCTCCCGTCCGCAGGCGCGGACGGCCCATCACAAGATGCCCCGGATATACTACCGGCGAGATTTGGAGTCAAGCTCCTAAATCGATTTTGCGCGGTGCTGCTCTTCAAATGGATCGTCGTTGTTTTTTTTCGCCAGTCCCGTCCTCGCACCTGCCGTAGTGACCCGCATTCATTTCGAATGCTAAGGGATGATACGCAGCATGCAGGAACAACAGCATGTGGTAGGCTTGCCCGCATTCGAATCGTCACGCGGAGATAACGCATGAGCGCTGGCGCGGTCGCGTTTCCAGTCTTGCGATGGGTCGGCCTGCTTTGGATGGTCGTCTGGCTCCCCGCCTACATGCGCGTCTGGGGTTGGGCCAATCTGCTCCATCTATGCGATGTCGCCGTGGTCCTCGGATGCGCCGGTTTGTGGTGGGGAAGCTCTCTGCTGATTTCCAGCCAGACGGTCGGCATGCTCATCCCCGGCATCATCTGGGGCGCGGATGTGGGCTGGCGCCTGCTTACGGGACGAATTCTCTTGGGTGGAACAGCATACATGTGGGACGCCCGCGCACCCATCTGGGTGCGCCTGCTATCGACCTTCCATCTTGCGCTTCCCTTGGCGCTTCTTTGGGCCCTGCGAAAAGTCGGCTACGATCACCGCGCGCTTGCTTTGCAATCCGCGATTGCCGCGGGACTCTTTCTCGCCGCGCGATTCTTGCCTCCGGCCCTCAACGTCAACTACGCGTTCCAGGATCCCGTGTTCCATCGCACCTGGGGCCCCGCCCCTCTTCATCTCGCCGCCACGATTGCTGGGGCAGTTGTAGTTCTCTACTGGCCGGCCCATCTTTTCCTGAGTTGGTTATTCCCAGCCGCGAGCACAGTGAAATGAATCGCGGAGACCGAAAAGCAAGGAATACAAGACCATGACGACGGACCCGGAAAAGAAAAACGAAAAATATATCGCCATGCTGAAGGTCGCATTGGACGAGGCGCGCGCGGGCCTCGGTGAAGGCGGCATTCCCATCGGCGCCGCGTTGTTCGATCGCGAAGGGCGCTTGCTGGGAAAAGGGCGCAACCGCAGAGTGCAGGAAGGCGATCCATCCGTCCACGGCGAAACAGACGCGTTTCGAAAGGCCGGCCGCCAGCGCACCTATCGCGACAAAATCATGGTCACAACCCTCGCTCCGTGCTGGTATTGCAGCGGACTCGTCCGCCAATTCGGAATTGGCACCGTGGTCGTCGGCGAATCCGTCAACTTCCAGGGCGGAATCGATTGGCTCCGCGAAAACGGAATCGAAGTCATCGACTTGGGCTCCGATGAGTGCACTCGAATGCTCGCAAACTATATCGCACAAAACCCCGCCGTCTGGCACGAAGACATCGGCGAAGAATAAACTCTCCGGTCTCGCCTCCTACCCGCGTATCGTTTCGAACGATGAACGCACCCTGTACGAACGTCCGTTAACACATAAGGCGCTGGCGCAAGACGCTCGGCGCGCTCCTTGTACACTGGAAAGGAAGGATTCCGGTGGCCCTTGATGCGAACGGCAGGCTTTATTCCGAGCGTGATTGTGACGGTATCGCTGTCATCCGTCGCCTGCACGCTTGGAGCCCAGGTCCCATCGAATCAGCAAGAAAATCGCGCGCAAGCAAACACATCTGCTGAAATTCCAAAGCTCGAGGACATGGAGCAGCGCCTCGGTCCATTTCCCTTCCAAGGCGAAAACTTTACTGTCGTGCTGCATGAAAAACGATTCCCAGCAGCGCGAGCTCCCCACTATTCGCAGACGCTGGATACCGTTGAGGTTCGCGACGGCAAAAGTGCCGTTCGCTTTCAGAAAACGTTCACGTATGGAGTCGAAGCAGAAGGATTCGAGCGATCGGTGAAGGCTTCTGCAAGGCTCCTGTCCGGCAAATACTTCACGGGCCTGCTGATTAGCTACCGCTTGCGGCTATCTACGGGAGAGATTGCCGAGGCATGGCAGGTCTTCGGCTATCAGGATGGAAGGTACAGGGCGCAGGAAGCCAAGTTCAGGGTCTTTGACAAGCCACAGCGAGGCGACTACGGCACAAATACCTCCGCGGAGATCCAGCTTGTTACCCCAACTGGCGTTGTCACCAAGCCCATGGTCCCCGAGGGCGAAATCTTCGAGTTTCGCGTCTGGACCGGAAATTTTTATTTGATTTTGCCGGTGGGCGTGGACTTTGCCCACGGCAAATTGACGCCGGGTAAGCGATGCGCCGGAACCGGTGGCTCAAGACCGGGTATGCACGAGATCGGCTGTGACATGCGCGTGGAAGCGGAGCGAAAACCGCCAGAAGCCGAGATGACCTTCCTGCGATTGTTCCCCAGCAAGCCCGGGCGGCTCGACCAGGGCGAAGCGCAACACCTGGTTTTGGATAAGAATTCCAAGGTGGAGATCCTCAAAGGCAGCGCCTTTGTGGATTGGGGCCTGAGTGGAGATCTCATGCAGGTCGCCTTTCGCGATTTGTGTCTTCAGGTTCGCATTGATGGCGACGATCAAGAAACGGGTTGGATTCAATCGGAAGAAGATTTCGCCGCCGTCGGATTGCCCTCTCGGAGCCCCGAGCTATGAAAGCGCTGCGTTTAGTTGTGATCGGCCTTATCGCAGTCGTGGTCATCGCTGTTGCCTGGAAAACGACCCGAACGCGCGCCTTCCACCAAGCTAACCAGACCATCTTTGCTCAGTCAGTAACCGCTGCCCAGGGGAGTGCCAAGCCGCTCGCGAGTGTTCAGCAACCAAACGCGTCGCAGCCGTCCACCCTTGCGATGGCAAAACCTGTCGCTGTGGCGATGGAAAAGGAAACCGAGGAGCGCCTTGGCCCATTCGCGATTTCTGGAAACAACTGCACCGTGGTGCTGCACAAGAAACACCTTGCGGCTACCGAGGACACGGGAGCCGCTGACGGCGTGGTCGCCATGGAAATTGTAGACACAGCCGGGTCCGTTCTCTATCGAAGAACTTTTCCATTGGAGGCAGACCCGCAGTCCGAGACATTCTGGAGGGTTTTCGCGCATGTCCTGTCAGGAACGAACGGCAAAGGCTTGCTGGTCAAATCTGGCCCCGGCATCGACGAATCCGTGCCAGACCCGGAGTCGAAAGCGTCCTATGAGCAGATTTTTGGCTTCGTGAATGGCAAGCTGGTGCCTTTTAGCGGGCCCTTTTTTGCAACGCTGGAGAAGCCGGACGCCAGCGGCGTGGTCCGTACCGAGGGAGCTTTGGGTTCGCAGGCAGACGAACTGCGAATGGCGCTCGGCACCGGGCGCTTTGTCATGATTGTTCCCATTCGTCTCGATTGGGCGCAGGGAAAGCTGACGCTGGGCCCTCAATGTTCGGAGACCTCCGCGGGTGGCGCGCACGCAACGTGTCAATACCAGATTTACGATCCAAGCGCCTATTTACAGCGGCCCAAAGCCATGACCTTCGTACGCTTGTATTCGACTCCGGATGAAAAATCAGGACGAGCGGAAAGAGTTGTTGTGAAACCAGTCTCTCAGATCGAATTTCTTGCCTACAGGGCGGACATGGTTATGAAGCAGCCTGACGACTCATCCCCGCCCTCCCCAACCGACTGGCCGCTGAAAGATATGCTTCAAGTCGGCATCGCTCCCAATACCGACGCATGGTTGCAAGTGCGCATTGACGGAAAAGTTGGCTGGATTCACAGCGATGAGGATTTGGCCGCCGTCGGTCTGCCGCAGCCTCCTGACGAGCCGGACGCCCGGTAGCACAGAAGGTATTTCGTTTCATGCGAAACGGACTTGCAAACACCATTTCCGAAGATAGACTTCCGCACTCTTCGGTGTTATCACTAAGACGGTTCTGGCTCTGAAACGTGCCGAAGCATTTCCTGGCGCGATCGCCCGGACTTTCTCTTGAATCAGGAACGATGGCAGCGCTCTTAAATGAATTCCCGCACCGAGACAATATAGAGAAATTGAATATTGCCGAGCACTTTGTTGACGCGCCGGCCGCATCGCATCCGGAGCGGGTCGCCATCATCGGCGAACCGCGACAGGTAACCTACGGCGAACTGGCGGCGCTCGCCAATCGCGTTGGGAATGCATTGCGTGCGCAAGGCGTTTCTCGCGGCGATCGCGTTCTGATCGTGTTGCCGGATTCCGCGGAGTTCATGGCCGCTTTTTTCGGCGCCGCAAAAATCGGCGCCGTCGCTGTGCCCGTAAATCCCTTCGCGCGAGCAACCGACTATATTCATTACATCGAGAATTGTGAGCCACATTCCGCGATTGTGCACTCCGAAGCGCTCCAGGAATTGTTGCCGGCCTCCAGCGCGCGAACCCAGACACCCATTGTCGTTGCCGGAACGGAAAAAGTGGAAATGCACGGCGTCGCCTCTGCAAAGTGGAGCGAATGGATAGCCGCGGCAAGTGAACATCTCATTGCAGAAAACACTTCCACTCACGATCCGGCGTTCATGCTTTACACCTCCGGAAGCGGCGGCACGCCAAAGGCAGCCGTCCATCGTCATGGCCATATGCTGGCTACCAGCCGAGGCTTCGCGCAAAATGTTCTCGGCTTGCGCGCGGACGACCTCGCGTTTGCTGTTTTTTGCCTACGGCCTTGGAAACGGGATGTATTTCCCCTTGTCCGTCGGTGCGCGCATCGTTTTGAATCCCGAACGCGTAAAAGTGGAGCGCGTCATCGAAATGGTCGCGCGCCATCGCCCCACCGTTTTCTTTGCCGTGCCCACACTCTACGCGGCCATCTTGCGCGAAACCGAGCGGCCTGGCAGCGCCGTGGATTTTTCTTCCGTTCGAATGTGCGTCTCCGCCGGTGAAACGCTCCCTGCCGAAATTTTCAATCGCTGGAAGCGCCAATTCGAACTCGGCATCCTCGACGGCATCGGCTCCACGGAAATGCTGCACATGTTTATTTCCAGCCGCCCGGGAGAATGCAAACCCGGCAGCTGCGGTTTCCCCGTGCCCGGTTACGAAGTCAAAATTATGGATGACGCCGGAGAATCGCTCGGCGATGGCGAAACCGGAAATCTCTGGGTGCGCGGCGCCAGCGCCTTTGCCGAATATTGGCGCATCCCTGATTTGACGGCGCGCACAAAACGCGGCGAGTGGGTCGTGACCGGCGACAAATTCTTCCGGGATTCCACCGGCTTCTACCACTACTGCGGCCGCGCCGACGACATGCTCAAAGTCGCCGGAATGTGGGTCTCCCCCGTCGAAGTGGAGAATGCATTGCTCGGACACCCGCTCATCGCGGAGGCCGCGGTAGTGGGAGCGAGGGATGAGCGCGGCCTATCCTATTCCGTGGCCCATGTCGTGTTGCGCGGAAACATGCAAGGCTCGGAAAAACTGGCGGCGGAAATTTGCGAGCACGTGAAAGCAAGGCTCGTTTCCTACAAAGTGCCCCGCGAAGTGCGCTTCTGCAGCGAGTTGCCGAAAACGGTTACCGGAAAAATCCAGCGCTTCAAACTGCGTGGAACCTGAGACCGCCAGAAAGTGCGCCCGCGAACTTTCTTTTTTTCTCGAAAAACAGAAGCGCGCGACCTGAAAAAAAATCAATTCAAAAAAATCACAGCAACATTTGTTTTGCACGTTCAATTCTCGGCTTCCTTGAGATAGGCATCATAGGAAGAAGCGATGGCGCGGACTTCGGCGAGGGTTTGATCGCGCATCAGAGTGCCGTCTTCGAGAATCGTTTCGAGCGCGTTGCCGGGAACTGCCGGGTCTCCGTTTATCACTTCGACGGTGGCGAACTCTTTGCCGTTCTGAATTAAATTGAAGCGGCCTCCTTTACTGGCTTTGGAGGGATCCGTTTTTGGATTTTTGTAGACGTTGTGCCAGGTTCCGTTGCGGTCGATCGCGGAACATTTCAGCGCGAATCTCAGCGTGTCGCGATTCACTTGCTGCAGCAGCGCGCCTCCCATGCCGTAGCTCCAGATATCCTGCGACCAGCCTCTGCGCGTGAGCTGGGCAGTGATGTTTTGGATGGTGTAGAAGTTAACGCCATCGCCCTGGATGAAGCGCACGCAGGGAACGGTGGTTTTCCAGCCTTTGCGATTGACTTCGTAGCCGAACACTTCGCTGACAATTTTGAAAAGTTCCTCGAGCACGGTGACGGCGTCGCCGGAATCGGGGCGAATGACGAGCGTGCCGTTGCGTTGCAATATTTTTTCGCGCAGCGCGCCGCCCCAAAGATTTCGCACCGCGTTATAAATGTCGTAGGAATCGCTGACGCAAGCGACGATGCCTTCGGGACAGTTTTCGAGCATGTTGGCGTAGGCTTGCAGTTCGTTGGCTTCGCCCCACGCCGTGATAGTCGAATGTTCGGACGCGGGAATACTGTAGCCGGCGCAGTTAGCAGGATCGGTGGCCGAAAGATCGGCGGAATAAAACTGATTGAGAAGCTGAATGGCCGCGAGCGTATCGGTGCCAAGAAAATTGATGAGATGCGCGGCGCCGCCGATGGCCGCGGATTCCTTGGAGGAGACGCCGCGGAATCCGAAATCGTGAAGCTTGAAGGGAAGAAGCGAAGGGTCGCCGGTACGCACCAGGGCTTTGCCGATGACCTGTTTGATGGCGCGGGAAAGCGTAGCCACGGTAATGGGATACCAGACCTGGAGAAGGACGGTTTCCGCCCAGTTGGTGAGCCAATAAAATTCCGGGTCGGTGTTTTCGATGGTGATGAGGGCGTTGTGGCTTTTGACGACCGTGCCTTCCTTGATGGCGCGGATGCGCAGCGGCAGGCGGCCGCCGTGTTTGGCAAAGAGAGAGCGGAAGCCCTCGTAATTGAAGGACTTGGGATGGCCGGAAAAGTGAGCGTGGGCGAGGCGGCGGGCCTGCTCGACGTCGTCGAGGGTGAAGACCTGGCCGGCGAAATTGGATTTGACGATGTACTGCAGCATGGCGAGCATGGTTTCGTCGAACATGCCGCCGCGGGACTCGACGTAGGAATAGATGTGGCGCGTGTCGGGGGGATATTGCCACCAGTGTGTGAGCTTGTAGGAGTCGGTGTTGAGGATGGGATTGAGGCGAAGCGACTGCATGGGGCTCCTTGGGTACCGGAATGAAAGAGGGAGTCTGCTTGACCGATGAGCGCCTCCTCATTAGGATAGCAGGGAATCGGGTGAACAGTTGTCAGTGGACAGTGGTCAGTGGGGAGAAGAGCTGAAGCTAACACAGCGACCATGGAGACCGCAGAGTTCACAGAGCAGCCAGCCTGCAGAGGTAGATCGGCATGGAGAAATCGAGCGCGCTGGGCGTGTGGCAGCCTAGTTAGCATGAGAGGGCCGCGTCCCAGGGTGATTTGTACAAAAAGAGGGGGGTACACCCCCCATGGCGATGGAAAGAGTGTGGAAGGTGTTGATTCCAGAAGAGATGAGTTGCGTCCATGGCGCAAAAGAGTGCGGAAAGTTAAGGAAGTAAAGGAGATACACGAAATAAAGGAGGTATAGGAGCGAAGTGGGTGAGCACTTGGTGGGAAGAGCCAAGGCGGGTCCCCCTCCCCCCGGTTTTTTGTAAGTGTTGCATCTAAAGGAGTTAGGTTTGGTGTAAGTCTTTTGACTGCAACAGTTACGGGGAGATTTGTAAGTGTTGCGGATAAAGGACTTATGGGGGCGTGGTGTTGGCGAGAGAGTAACGGTCTTGGATGGGAGGCTTTTGGGGGAGCTTGAGGGACTGCTTGGCGGGCGAGCATGGGTCGCGGGCACTAGAGGAGCGTGCCGACTATACCCACGATTATAGCATATGGGTACAGTTAGTCAAGGATTACTTTAAGTGGTTTGGATGGAGCGGGATAGCCGATCGAAGCATTGAGAAAAGAGCAAAGTCAAAACCCCCACACGCTAAACCCGCGTATGGGGCACCCACGGAGGGGGCACACATCCAAGAAACAAGAAAAGTCAAAATCCGCACCCCTCCTGCGCGGGCAGGCCTGAAAACCGTAGGGATGCGGCACCCAAAGGCGTTTTCGGAATTAAGGCGCGGGCACCCGGCTAGTTTTGGCGGGCGGTGCAGTCTCGGGGAATACCGTTCGGTGTATGGAGGCTGGCTGGCCCACTCGTCTGTAACTATCAGCAGATCTCTATTCGCTTTGGGTACAGTCTCGCGCACTCTCCCAGCCCGCGCGTCTTTAGGTCGGTCGCACCGGCACTGCGACGCGCAATCTCACCCGTACCTCTTCATAAACGGGGATGGCTAGAGCTTCCTCCACTTCCAAAGTAACTGCGATTGCGTAGGGGACGTTCTCGGTGAGCTTCCTCGCATCTTCTCGACAATTAACCTTGAGAGTGATTCTGTCTCCATCGACAAATGGAACAGCGGCTTCTCCTTCAAATACTTCATGCTGAACTGTTCCTCTACGAACTGCTTGATGATCAGCACAAGTTCGATTCATCAGAAGAGGGCTCTCCGGAGAGGAGACCCAGAGAGCTGCCTTGCGATAGTTACGGTGCTGTGCGTTAACCGGCGAGGTCCAGCCCAAAGTAATCGTTAAACGTCGGCGGCCACGAATCGCACTTAGGCTAGGTGGAAGGGGAAACGAATAGAGATTCCCATCACCATCGGACAATTCGCCTGTGCCGATGACCGTGACACGTGAGTCCGATCCCTCAATCACACTACCGACAACAGCCCGTCCGTACCCAAGGTGACGTGCTAGATGTTCTTTGATGTTATCGTCTGGATGGAGTCTTGCAAGGATGGGGCTTAGCCACCGGGAATCTTCGCCCCAGGCCGCGCCATGAACAAGCAAGGTTTTGGTAAGAAGTCCGATTCGCTCGGGCGGTATTGCGCCACCCAGCGAATCGATAGCACTGAGAATTTCGTCCGATGCACGGACGCCGAGCGCGGTTGAGTTACTTGTGCCCCTCGTATATCGGGTTGCGGCAAGATTGCCCGCGATCGAACTGGGAGAGGCTACACGGACGCCGGGAGCCCTACCGGTTTGTAGATCAGGCCTGAGAGTGGCAGGTTCGTTGTCTGGAGCTAGTTTCCAGTTGTAGAGTTGCCGCCCTCCGTCGAACAGAACTTCCGGCTTGATCGCTCGTCTAAATCCAGGCCCAGCTGGGTTAATTGGACTCGGTGCATTCACTCCCGGGAAAGGATCGATTCTGTGTGCCTCGAACGGGCCGAGAGTCAAGTCTGAGTGACTTGCTCCAACGGTGATCGCATTTAAGGATTCGGCGGGAGATAGGACTCTACGGATATGCGCGTTCTGATGAACAGCGCTAAAAACTTCCTCCGACAAGGCAGCGCGGTCTAGCTCGGCTCTTTGCGAGTTCGTCTTAGAGATAGTGACCTCTTGCAGATAGTTTCCGGCGCTGACCAGAAAAAGTACGCCGTATTTCCAACTGAGCCAATCCAGAATACGTGCGAACGGGCTTACCGTTCCGTCGAATGGGCGAAATGGATCTCCAATCGAAAGATTGATGACGCGGACGCTTGGTGCGACGGGCGGTGACGCCCCTTCATGCTCAAAGAGTCGGCGAACAGCTCGGTGAATTAGGTCGGGAACGCAAGTGTCGTGGGGTATGCCTTCATTCCGAGGCGAACGGAAGTCTCGCCGGTCCGGACGCATGATTGGCCTCAGATAGAGCGGGCGAGAGAGCGGCGGACTCTGGCGTTCAAGGTCTCCCTTAACGATTAGGGATGCCATTGCAGTGCCGTGCACTCGCTCGTTCGCCGGGTAGTCGGCTGCCCATCCGTCAGGATCGTCGACAATCAGGCGACCGCGCAATACGACGTGGTTTTCGATTGGCAATCCATCGAGGAGTGCAAGTCTTGGCACAGCGCCAGGTACGGCCAAAGGAACTCCGCCATCACCAGGCTGATCGGGTCCTGGCTCGTCCGGTGGGCGGGACGCCAAAGCCTGACCAGAAGCGCGCACGAACATTACATCTTCACACTGCAACAGCTGAACTTGTTCACCTTGGACAATTCGTCTAGCCGCCGCAGAAGGCAATTGCCCTATTACTCCATGGTAGGAAATTTGCGGCAGGACTGCGCTATTGACAACCATTCCGCCCGACGCTTCAACTGCCCGCCGAAATTCCGCCTCGGCCCGTTGCTGTCTTACAGCGTCTCGTCGGAACCAAAGCTCGGCTTCGAAGAACAATTGTTCGCGAGCTCCATCGCGGAGTTCTTCCTCCCACGCACGGAGAACTCCGGTATCCCGCAGTCTGTCCTCTACACCCCAAACACGGATGTTGTGTAGGTGTCGGAAGAGTTCTTTCCATTTGCCGTAACCGTATGCAAACTTTTCCGCTGGCGTGGTTTGATACACGTTCCAAAGCCGAAGCAGTTCGCGGAGGGCGTCTTGGTTGCTAGCAACTAGAAACAGTCTGCCACCAAGTGGTTCCCGAGGATTTTCCCTATCGAAGAAATCTGCATCAGGCAGAATATCTTCGGCATCGAATTCTGCCATCCACTCCATGCCCGCTATTCGGCGTACAGCGTTCTGGAAATCTGTTACGGTTCCGACTGTCTCAAGAACGAGGACGCGTTCTGGCTCTGCTCCTCCCACTGCGGGCTGGACCGCGCCTCTTGCTGCTTCGAACATTCTCTCCAGTTCGAGGAGTCGTGGACCGATTCTTTCGCCCTGCCTTACTGAACCTGGATAGTTGGTGTGGTCCTGAGCTGATCCCAGCTTTGACCGTTCGGCGATTTCGTACGTTGGAAAAATCAGAAGAGGCCGGGTAGCCATCGATTGCTAGCCTTTCCTTGTGGGCTGCAGCTGTCCACAGGCGAATCACGGAATCCGCGATGTTCTTAATTTCATGTGGCTCTGAAAGTGCCCTTTTTCGCATAATGTCTTGGGCCATGTCCTCCAGGGCTGAGAAACTTAACCCATTCAGCCGCTTGGCCAACGCCTGAGTTTTGAGCGATAGCCTGCCGTCCAACCGCTGTTCAAGATCTCGGAGCCATTCATTAATTTGAACAAGGGAAGGTCGAGGCAGTTCAATCTTTACCTGAAAACGCCGCCAGACGGCTCTGTCCAGTAGCTCCGCATGATTCGTAGCAGTAACTACTAGTACATAACTAGGCAGACGATCAATTTCTAGCAATAACGAGCTGACTACACGTTTTATTTCTCCCGTCTCGTGTGTGTCGCCACGTTCCTTCGCTATTGTGTCAAACTCGTCGAAGAACAGAACGCATTTACGGTTGCAAACGAAATCGAACAGTTGCCGCACGCGCGAAGCAGTCTCGCCAAGAAAGCTCCCAATCAATGCGTCGTACCGAACTGAAAGGATTGGCACCGCCAGGGATTCCGCCAACCCTTCGGCGAGAGAAGTCTTCCCATTCCCTGGAGGGCCCGTCAACAAGACACGATGTCTCGGCTCAAGATTGTAGGATCGTAGTAAATCTGCCCTTTGCTGCTCTTCGATAAGATCGGAAACCGCAGACCTTACCTCGGGGCTCAGGCAGAGCTGTGTCAGTTTGCGCTCGGGTACGCGTTCGTGAACTAGGCCATGGCCATTTGAGTCATGAATACTCATAGTGACGATACTCTTGTTCATTGAGCGTAGTTGAGCATCCAAGGAATTTGCCAGAACATGATGCTGTTTTCCATGTTCTTCGGCAATCAAAGCCTGCGTGGTTCGGACGAGTAGCTCTCGCTCACCAGACACGCCAGCTTTGACCAAGTTCAGCAGGAGATCGGCACGCGCCATCAAGGCTCCCTTTTCCAGAATAGGCATGACAGTCGTGCTGGGCATGCCCATCTTGCTGGATTATAAGCCATCTTGGCTGGGCCACGCGGAATTCGAGTGGGCGCACTGCTGACCTGCGGAGGGTAGCCGCGCCTTATTTCAGAGAAATGCCTTTGGATGGGTACAAAGCAGCAAGTAGAAAAGAGAAATCAGGATGTGGCACCCGGGCGGCTTGCTGCGGGCGGGGCGCAGGAGTAGGATGCAGGGCGACGCTGCATCTCGCCGGAACCCCTCCAGCCCGTCCCCGAGACACAACGTAAGCTTGCTGCACTCTGCCGGAAAATCTGTGCGGAGTGTGCTGTCCCTAGGAGGGTCCGATGTGGAATAAGAAGGGCACCGAGGCGATGAGTCCAGTGGAAGCGGCCGCGGAGCACGCCACGGGGTGGCTGGGGTCGAGCCTGCGCGTGAAAGGCGACATCACCGGGACCGAGGATCTGATGATCGAGGGCTTGGTCGAAGGACAGATCCAACTGGATGGGCGGAAGCTGACTGTGGGACCGGCGGCGAAGGTAACGGCGGACATCATCGCCCGCGACGTGGTAGTGTACGGTTCCGTGAAGGGAGACGTGCACGCGAAGGGACGGGTGGAGATCAAGAAGGACGGCTCGGCGATCGGCAATCTGACTACGGCGCAGATCATGATCGAAGACGGCGCGGACTTCAAAGGATCGATCGAAATTGACAGGGGCACGCCGGAGGAAGCGAACAAGAACGCCGCGTCGCGGGCGGTGGCGGCGGGCGCGGGGCCGAAAAATATTTAACGATCCCGCATGCCGGAGAGGACCGTGCCTCCGCAAAATCATCCGGAGCGCAAAAAAACGCGCCTGAAAACCGCGGGCTCGCAGTATCCTGCGGACGGCCCGCGCACAAACCATCCTTCATCGGTGCTTTGTGAAGCCGGAGCTGATGCACATGTTCGCTGAGACCGGCGACATTTGAGCCAGATTGATACAAATATGACTAAACCTTATTTTTCCGCGCTGTTCGCACTATTGCTTTTACCTCCCGTTTTGGCTGTGGCAGAAACCATCACATTTCCAAGTGGAGAGATTACTCTGCACGGAGTGCTCTATAAACCCGAAGGAACTGGACCCTTTCCCGCAGTTGTTTATAACCACGGAAGCGCGCCGGGCATGATGAGTCAGCAGGCCTTTGCCGCGCTCGGTCCCGTGTTCGCAAGCCATGGATGGGTATTCTTTGGACCTTACCGGCGGGGGCAGGGATTGAGCGCCTCCGCAGGTCCGTATATTGGCGACCAGATCGCGGCTGCCGAGAAAGCCGGAGGCGCCACTGCGGCGGCCGCAACGATGGTGCGGTTATTGGAGACGGATCATTTGGAGGATCAGTTCGCAGCGCTGGCGTGGTTGCGAAAACAGAGTTTCGTTCAACCGAGCCGCATCGCAGTGGCGGGAAACTCGTTTGGCGGCATTGAAACGGTGCTGGGAGTAGAACGAGGAGGATATTGCGCGGGGATCGATTCCGCGGGAGGCGCGCAGAGTTGGGCGCAAGCTCCTGAGTTACAGTTGCGCATGACTCGTGCCGTGCGAAATGCAAAAGCGCCAATCTTCTTTTTTCAGGCCGCTAACGATTTTGATCTGTCACCAAGCAAGACGCTCTCGGCAGCGATGGATGCGGCGAGCAAGACGTACAAACTGAAGATTTATTCCGCCTACGGCGATTCCCCTCAGGACGGCCACAGCTTTGGCTACTTTGGATCCGACGTGTGGGCCGAAGACGTGTTCGGATTTCTGAACCAGTATTGCAGCAAGTAGCGGCAATTCAACGGGCATAGTTTTTGAAACGGTCGATCGACGCTTGAGTATATTGGCCGACTTCGATGAGGTAGCCGTCGGGATCACGCATGTAGCAACGCCATTCCCAGCCGTGATTGTCCAGCGGCTCGGTAAGGAAGAACGCTCCCTTGGCGCGCCATTCTTTGTAGCAGGCCTGGATGTCCGCGACGCGCAAGTTCAGGAAGCTATTCACTCGATTGAGATCCGAAGGGGTTTCGAGGAAGACCTCTGGCTTGTCGGGAGTCGGGCCACCGCCGGAATTGAGAATGATCCAGCTGTTCACCAGCTTGATGTAGCAGGGATTTTCCCGCTTGATCACTTTCCCGCCAAGGATTCGGACGTAGAAGTCCTTCGATTTTTCCTGGTCCTTCACGGTGAGGAAGTGCGTGACGAAGAAGCCTTCGTTCGCAACCGGTGCATCAGGCAGATTCATGGGGCGCCTCCCGTTGTCGATAATAGGATGCGGCCGGCATCGTTAGAGATAACGCCGCTAGCGGAGAAGTGGAATTCGCCCTGACCAGATGTCCAGCTCTAGTGTTTAGCACGGGTTTGGCGCCGCCGGCTTTATCGGATTTACCCGATGGGCTTTTACGGGGTTTACCCGATAGACGAGGACAGTCCTGATAGTGAGTATGTAACGGAAAGGAGAGTAAGGAATGGAATCAACACGAAAATCAAAGTTAGAGATTGAATTGTCATTCCTGCCTTCCTTGAAAAGTGCTGCGGAGTCGATTTGGTGCCCGGCCTGTCAGAGTGACCAAGTCCGCCGAGCAAGAACGGGAGGAATTGCAGAGCCCTTCCTGGCCAAGCTACTGATTCGACCGTACCGGTGCGAAGAATGCGACTTTCGTTTTTTCCGCTGGTCCACTCGGCACAAACCCAAGGCAACCCGGCCAGCAAGGAGAAGCAATGCCCGAGACAGCAACGTACTCGCAACTCGCGAGGCGTCCGCAGATGGACGCGCTCCGCATGCTTGTATGGGTTGAAGAGCCGCGGTTTCACGGCTTCGGCTGCTCAGAATGCGCATGGGTGTTCAATCCTTCGGGGCCACCCGCCGGCAACTCGCTGCAAGAAATGAAGGAGTACTACGAGCGGGGGCGGGATAAAGAATTTGCAATGCATATCTGCAGGGAACACCCAAAACTAAGAAAGTAAAAGCATAAATAATCCTGGCTGCGCCACTGCGCAAAAGTCGCGCGGGCGCGGAGATCCGTCTCAAAACTTGCCGGGGAGAGCTTGGCCATATCTCCATCGCGATGGGAATTCGATTACTTTCGAAGGGATGGGGACGGACGGGAAGTTGCCCTTTTTTTTCAAAATACGAAAAATTGCGAAGCAAACGAGACGCAACGACTAAGTATCAGAAGACGTCTCGTATGTAGCTGTTTTCCCGTCCCGGTTTCCCCTACGCAAGGCAAAGCAGAGCAAGCCTGCGGGCTGGTGGCAGGCTTCTCCAGCGGGCTAATGGTCGCGGGGAGGCCGGCCGTGATCTCTTTCACGTTCGTGATCCCAGCGGTGGTCGTGCTCGACGCGGCCGTGGTCCCCTTCCCAATAGCCTTCGAAGAACCGCTCTCCGTCGTGATGAGGGCCTACCCATCGAGCGCCCTCGTAGGGCGGCCGAGTCCAATAGCCTCTATGCCATGTATAGTGCCCGTTTACCGGATACCAGTAGCCTTCTACCCAGATGTAGTCGGGGCCTGGGCTTTCTGGGCGGACAGCCATGACGCGAGGCGGCGGCGGGGCACCGATTCGGATTCCGACGGAAACTTGAGCGAAAGATGCGGGCGTAACGATCCAGAGCATTGCGAAAAATATTGTTGCAGCGATGGATTTCCTCACGTTTTTCAGTCTCCTCTGCTGGAACTGACAGCGTGATCAGATTATTCAGAATTGGAAGGTCCATCCATAGGGTGAAAGCTGTATTTGGGCATGGGGAAAAACGGCATTTCTGGAGCCAAATTGTGCATTCGTTTCAAAGTGCAAAAGATGCGCGAGCGCGCGAAGAGGAGCGGAACGTCGATAGGCAGGCCGCCAGCTACTCGTGCAGTACCACACTCAAGAGAGAAGTATTGATCTGAAGTCCGCCGTTGTACTTGATGAAACCCAGCTTGCGGAATTTGTTCATGAAAAAATTTACGCGTGAGCGCGTCGTCCCGATCATCTCCGCCAGCGTTTCTTGCGACATCTTGGGGAGAACTCCGTGGGGTTGGTCTTCTTTGCCGTAACGGGCCAGCAATAGCAGGGTGCGCGCCAGCCGCTTCTCGCTGGAGTTGAAAAGCTGATCGATCAAGTCCTCTTCGATTCGAATATTCCGCGCCAGCATGA
>Ga0210410_10001220_pt1 | contig 24609 bp, 18 predicted proteins | sample IncBWC4MmetaG_FD_161058 | JGI IMG/M metagenome (GOLD analysis project Ga0210410, IMG submission 161058) | Forest soil microbial communities from Barre Woods Harvard Forest LTER site, Petersham, Massachusetts, United States - Inc-BW-C-4-M | ecosystem: Environmental > Terrestrial > Soil >... | reverse complement strand
GCTTCGCTCTTCGCAGAGAACCTCGTTGCCGTGATGGGTCCAGATTTTGATGGCGATCAGGTTGCCCATGCACCCGGTGGGAACAAAGAGAGCAGCTTCCTTGCCGAAGATTTCCGCGGCTCGTTTCTGGAGTTGGTTGACCGTGGGGTCTTCGCCGTAAACGTCGTCGCCCACTTCGGCCGCGGCCATGGCGCGGCGCATCTCTTCGCTGGGGCGCGTGACGGTGTCACTGCGGAGATCGACAGCGCCTTCGATGGGAGAAATGTGGTCGGGATCGGTGAGTTGGTTTCCTTTTGCGACGGTATAAGTCATGGGTGGCCTCGTTCAAAGCCTAAAACGATTCAAAAGCGATTGCAAAGGGGGTTGGAGAGCGCGCAAAGAGGTAGCGCCGGCATCCTGCCGGCAAGCGCTCTTAATTGGCTTCAACAGGCCGGCTGGAAGCCGGCGCTACCCAACCGGTCAGGCTGCAATTTGCACGGAACGCAGCAACTCAACGATGATTTCGTTCGAGACGCTCAGTTTGCCGGCCGGCAGACGCAAAATGTTATCCTGCGCTTCCACCATCCCGCGCGAGGCAAGTTCGCGGACTTTCTCGCCCAGGCTTACGCCGTATTCGCGTTCAATGCGCCGAAGATCAATTCCGCCAAGCTGGCGCAAGCCGAGGAACAATTCTTCTTCAAGGGCAAGCGCTGGCGTAAGCGAATCGACGGAGTCGATGGCGCCCTTCCCTTCCGAAATCGTGGCCACGTAGGAAGCCGCGTCGTGGCGATTGGCCCAGCGTTGTGCGCCGGAGAACGAATGCGCCCCCGCGCCGAAGCCGACATACGGCTCGCGCCGCCAGTATTTGAGATTGTGGCGGGATTCGAATCCCGGCTTCGCCCAGTTGGAGATTTCATACTGCAGGTAGCCGGCGGATTTGAGTTCCGCCTGCGCCAATTCGTAAAATTCAGCCATCGCTTCTTCCGAAGGAATCTCTTTTGCGCTGTAGCGCGAGCCGCTTTGCAGAACTTCAAGGCCCAGGCGGCTGCCTTCGTCGATTTCCATCATGTAGATCGAAATGTGTTCGGGGGCCAGTGCGAGGGCTTCCTGCAATGATTGCTGCCAGGAAGCATGCGTCTGCTTGGGAAGCCCGGCGATCAGGTCGAAGCTGATATTGCGAATGCCTGCGGAGCGCAGGATGGGAACGGCACGAAAAATGTCTTCGCGGCGGTGCATGCGGCCCGCGGCTTTCAATTCTTCATCCACGAACGATTGCGTGCCGAAGCTGATGCGATTGAGCCCGGCTGCGCACCAGTGTCCGGCTTTTTCGGCGTCGATGGTTTCCGGGTCGGCTTCCAGCGTGACCTCCATTAAGGCGCAATCGAAATTTCCGCGCAGCGTCTGGAGAATGGAGGCGAGCAGTTCAGGCTCAAGCAGGCTGGGTGTTCCGCCGCCGATGTAAACCGTATCAACGATTTGCGCCCGCGAGCCGGTCGACGGAGAAAATCTTATTCCAAAGGACTCGAGAAATTGGCGATGATTGGCGATTTCCCTGCAAACAGCCGCGGCATACGGAGCGAACCGGCCCGGCGACACCACGCCGGTGTGAAAGTTGCAGTAGGTGCACTTCGTCTGGCAGAACGGCACCTGAATGTAAACGCCGATATTCCCCATCACTCAAAACTGTAGCACAGAGCTAGGATGTGCCGGCGTTTTCGCCGACCTCATCCCAGATGCGCGTGGCGCGGGTTTCTTTCAGGAAGAGACTGCCTACGACGAGTGTGATGGCGCAGACCGCCAGCGGATAGTAAAGACCGGCGAAAATGTTGCCGGTGGCGGCGCAGAGCGAAAGGCCAATGACCGGCAGCAGGCCGCCAAAAATGCCGTTGCCGATGTGATAAGGAAGCGAGAGCGACGTGTAGCGAATGCGCGCCGGGAAAGCTTCGACAAGATACGCGGCCAGCGGCGCGTAAATCATGGTGAACACAAATAGCTGCGCAAATACGAGAAGTACGAGGCTCGGAATATCCGGATTGGGTGCTTCTTTCGCGGGAACGAGTTGAGCGGTCAACGGATCCTTCGTCATGGGGGAAAGAGTGATCGCGCCAGTGACTTTGTTTTTTGTGGAGCCCACGGATACAACATTGTTGCCCGCGGCGCGCTGCATTCCTTTGTAAATCGGGAACCACGTGAGAATCCCCAATAAACACGCGGCCATCATCATCCATTTGCGCCCCACGCGGTCGGAAAGCGCCGCGAAAACAATCAGCGTGGGCACGGAAAGCAACAGCGCCGCGGCAACGATGATGCTGGCGGTCTGCTGATTCACCTTGAGAATCGTCTGCAGATAGAAAAGCGAATAGAGTTCGGCGGAATAGGCAAGCACGCCCTGCGCGGCCGTTGCACCGAAAAGCGTGATGAGCACCTGGCGAATGTTGCTCCAGCCGCTGAACGCTTCTTTCAACGGGTTGCGCGAGGTCTTCCCCGCTCCCTTGATGGCGGAGAAAATCGGCGACTCTTTCATCCGCAGGCGGATATAAAAGGACAAGCTGACCAGCACGATCGATAGCAGAAACGGGATGCGCCAGCCCCAGGCGCTGAAGGCTTCCGCGGACATCGAGCGCTGGGTAGCGATGATCACAAAAAGCGATGCAAAGAAGCCAAGCATCGCGGTGATCTGGATAAAGCTGGTGTAGTAGCCGCGCTTGTTATCCGGGACATGTTCGGCGACGTACACCGCCGCGCCGCCATATTCGCCGCCGACGGCCAGGCCCTGCAGCGCGCGAATGAGAATCAGGATTACCGGAGAAATCCAGCCGCCGGTTTTGAAGCTGGGAAGAAACCCGATCAGCGCCGTGGCTCCTCCCATGATGCTCAGCGTCACCAAAAAAGCGTATTTCCGGCCCACCAGATCGCCGATGCGGCCAAAGAACAGCGCGCCGAACGGGCGCACAACGAAGCCGACCGCGAAAGTGGAAAGATACGCGATATAAGCGAAGGTCTCATTGCCTGGCGGATAGAATTTCTGGGAGAGAACGGCCGCGAGGCTGCCAAAGATGAAAAAGTCGTACCACTCGATCATGGTACCGGCCGCGGAAGCGAAAATCACGCGCCAGATGCCGCGTTTGGAAAATGATTGCGTGGCTATCGCCGTGGTCGTGGCCAATGATTTTGGATCCTTCGGTTTGGTTTTCGAGTTTCGCTTCGTGTGAAAGAGTACATTATGCGAGGCCGCCGGGCGAGGATTACCCCGACATTGTCTTCCTTCGGCAATCCGACGAGGATAGCCGAAGGATTTCAAATGCCACAATTTGCACTGATTTTAGGTTGAGGTCCTTCGCGGCGCAAACGGCGCGCCGCTCAGGATGACAGTTTTTTTTACATTTTGAGTAATGGAACAATCGTTCGGCGTAAGAAATGCGTTCAATGCGTTTTGCTTCACACGCGGTCGGGGAGGACCTTTACGTAGAGGTGGCGTTCCCGGGGGCCGTCGAACTCGGCAAAGAAGATGCCTTGCCAGCGGCCGAGGGCGAGTTTGCCTTCTTCGACAAAGACGAATTGCGTTGTACCGACAAGCATGGTCTTCACATGCGAATCGGAATTTCCCTCGGCGTGACGATAGGGGCCAGCCGAAGGAATAAGGCGGTCGAGCGCTCCCTCAGCATCGGAGGCCACGTCAGGATCCGCGTGCTCATTGATCAGGATGCCGGCCGTAGTGTGCGGGACATAGAGGTAGCACGTGCCGACTTTAACGCCAAGCGCGGTGACGACGCGCTGCACTTCCTGCGTAACGTCCACCATCTGGGTGCGCCGCGCGGTTCGCACACGAATCGATTGCATAAACGCCTCCCGAATTGTCGATCAAGGAATGGAAACGATGTAGTGCTGGCCGGTTTTCTTGGCGCAGGCGAGTTTCTGGAGTTCGCCAAGGCCGCCGCTGCCGAGGCGCAGCAAGAACGGAAGAAAAGAGAGGTCGCGGGACTGCAATCCCTTATGGGGGTAAAGAAGGTTCTCCAAAAACTCGGCGTGCTGCTCGATGATCTTGCCGTGGCGATCGAGGGCGGCGCCGGTCTTGGCGCGCAGTTTTTCCACCTGATAGCGGATGCGTTTTTCGGCTCGAGCTATGGTGCCCTGAATCGTGGGGTCCACTTCGCGGATGGATTTGTGCAATGTGGCGATGCTCTTTTCAATCTGCCCCAAGCTGCCGTCGAACGACCGCGCCAGTTTTTTGGGCACGTTCGTGGAATACATCTTTTTGCGAAGCGCTTGCGAGCCAAGCCAGGCGTCCTCGACCTTCAGGCCATATTTCTCCAGGATGCGCACAGCCTTCGGATCGACGAGTGTATAGTCCGCGCGGGGCAACAGCACCGGCATGCGGCCCAGCAGCTTCTGATAGAGAACCTGCGATTGCGCGAAGTAGGCGATTTCCGCGGGGCCGCCGTAGTAGGCCACCGTCGGCAACAGATAATCCTGCATCAGCGGACGAAGCAGCGCATTCGGGCTGAACGATTCCGGCTCCGCCGAAACGCGATTGATAAGTTCTTCCCTCGGAACGGATTTCCCGCCAAACGAAAATTTCCCGTTCGCCGCACTGATGACCTCGCGCTTGCCGTCTTCCATCGCGAAAAGAAGCGTGCTCTTGGAGGTGACTTTCACCTGCGCGGCGTAACCGGCCTTCTCAAGCTCCCTGTCGCGCTCCAGGAGCGAGTCGTTCAAATCGTCGCGGTGTTCAAGAGCCTGGCGAAAAATGGGAGCGGCAATCGCGTGGAGACTGGGATTGAGGGGATCGAGAAGAATCAGGCCGTGCGGGGAAAAAAGTTTGGCGAAAAGCTTGGCGAACGAGCTGCCATAGGTATCCTGGGGGGTATAACACGAGCGCAAAATTTCGAGCAGTTCGAATCCACTAGGCCCGGTGAGGCTATCCTCGATTTCCTGCAACAAGGCTTCGATTTCGACGCCGAGCGGCACACGGCCGGCGGGGCGCGCGTCTTCGGCCGGCGGCGGCAAAACCAATTTGTGCAGCTTCCCTTCATAAAACCAGGTGGTGTGGCGGATTTCGTCAATGTCGTGATCTTCCGTGGCCATCCAGAAGATCGGAACGGCTTCCACGCCGGAGAGCGAGAGTTCGCGGGCGGATTCGATGGCTGTAAGCGCCTTGTAGAAGGCATACGCCGGGCCGCCGAAGAGACCGACCTGCTGTCCGCTGACAACCGCAACCGCGCCATCTTCGAGGCGCCGCAGATTATTCTCCGTTTCCGGACCGCTGCCGAAGGAAAGATTGTCGGCGCGAAGGATCGCGGCCACTTCCCTGCGCCGGTCGGCCGGAAAATCAAGCTGGCGCGCATACGCTTCGGCGGAGTGCAATTCGGGTTTGTGCTGGTAAAAACTCTGCAGGCGGGGAAAATTCTCGGTGAAATCAAGAATGAGCTTGCTGGTGTGAGGCAGGCTGGAGGGTGAAAGGGCGCGACAGTCCATGAGCGTTTAGATGATAGTCCGGGTAAAAGGTCACGGCAACCGGTCGCAGGCGGCGAACGCTCGCGACGAATGGTTAGACGCGCGCCGCGGCCGGATAGAGTTCCGCCAAAAGCGCCGCGATGGCGTTTTTCTTTTCTTCCTTTAATGGCAGCAGGGGAGGACGGGGCACGCCACCCTTGTAGCCGCGCAGATCCATGGCAAACTTCAAGCCGGCGATGCCATTTTCGGAAACCACCAGTTTGGACGCCCCCACAAGCTGCAACTGCAATTGCCGCGCTTGCTCGTGGCGGCCTTGCTGGAACAACTGGAACAGTTCCACGCACTTTTCCGGAAGCAGATTGGCAAGCGCAAGGATGGCGCCGCGGCCCCCAACAGCCAGCGCGGGATAGACCACGGATGCGCCTCCCGTGAGCACCTGAAAGTCCGGGGGCGCGCCGGCGACAACTTCCCCAATGCGCTGGATGCTGCCCGAGCTATCTTTGATACCGATGATATTCGGGTGCTGAGCGAGGGCAATGATTTCCGGCGATTCCAAAGTAATGTTGGTGAAAACTGGCACCGAGTAAAGCAGGATCGGAATCGGCGAAGCGTCGGCCACCGCGCGATAGTGCTGGATAAAATGTTCCGCACGGTAGGCGGGCTTGTAATAGTAAGGCGTCTTGACAAGCGCCACCTGATAGCCCAGCGCTGCGGCGCGCTTGGTGCGGGCGATCGTTTCGGCGGTGGATTCCGCACCAGTCCCGGCGATCAGGATTTTGCCAGGTGCGGCGGCTTCTCTTACGGCAGTGAGAAGAGCTTCCGCCTCTTCGCGCGAAAGCAGCACCGCCTCACCCGTGGAACCAAGTACGACGTATCCGGCAAGGCCGATGCGATTGTAAAGGCCGATGTTGTGCTTCATGCCGGAAAGCGAAACGCTGCCGTCGGCTTCAAAGGGCGTGGTGAGCGCGGGAAAAATTCCACTAACATTCATGACTAGGCTCCGGTTCCGGGGTTGCCCGAGGCGGCCACGCGGCTGCTGTGAAGGTCCTGCAGGCAGGACACTTCCCGCTTCAGCTCGATCAACGCGTGAATGCCGCGGACGGCGGCATGGGCCGCCGAAAGCGTGGTGATGCAGGGAATATTGTAGCGAATGGCGGCGCGGCGAATGGATTTCTCGTCGTAGAAGGATTCGCGGCCGAGCGGCGTATTAATCACGAGTTGAACCTTGCCGGTTTTGATGAGGTCGACGATGTTCGGGCGGCCTTCGTTCACTTTGTAGACTTCCTCGCAGGGGACGCCGGTGGCATGCAGCGCGGAAGCGGTGCCGCGTGTGGCGACAATTTTGAAGCCAAGCGAGACGAGTTCCTTGCCGATCGTGCCAAGCTGGCGCTTGTCGCGATCGTTCACGCTGATAAAGACCGTGCCGCTGCTGGGCAACTTCTGGCCGGCGGCGAGCTGCGCCTTCGCGAAGGCTTGCCCGTAGGAGGTGGAAATACCCATGACTTCGCCCGTAGAGCGCATCTCGGGGCCGAGAATGGTATCCACACCGCGGAACTTGTTGAATGGGAACACCGGCGATTTGACGGAATAAAAATCGTGAACGGCGATCTCCGCGACGCCATTGGAGTGCACCAGAGGAAGGTTCATGTCCGCAAGGCGGCGGCCGACCATCAGGCGCGCGCCGATTTTGGCAAGCGGGACGCCGGTGGCTTTGCTGACGTACGGTACGGTGCGCGAGGCGCGCGGATTCACTTCGAGAACGTAGACCGTGTCGCGCTGAATCGCGTACTGCACGTTCATCAGGCCGACGACTTTCAGCGCGAGAGCCAGGCGCTTGGTGTAATCGCGGATGGTATCGAGAATTTTCGGCGAGAGGCTGACGGGCGGCAGCACGCAGGAAGAGTCGCCGGAGTGCACGCCGGCCTCCTCGATGTGTTCCATGATGCCGCCGATGACGACGTCAGTGCCGTCGGCGAGCGCGTCAACGTCCACTTCGGTAGCTTCTTCCAGGAACTGGTCGATCAAAACGGGCCGCGCGGGGCCCATCAGCGCGGCTTGCGCGACATACTCCTGCACCGTGTTGACGTCGTAGGCGATGACCATAGCGCGGCCACCAAGCACGTAGCTGGGTCGCACCAGAACCGGCAAACCGATTTCCCCGGCAACGCGCGCGGCTTCTTCGGGAACGAGCGCCGTGCCATTGCGCGGCTGCGGAATGCGCAACTCATCGAGCAAACGGCCGAAGCGGCGGCGGTCTTCGGCAAGATCGATGGATTCGGGAGCGGTACCGACGATGGAGACCCCGTTGCGCTTCAATTCCAGCGCGAGATTCAGCGGCGTCTGTCCGCCGAACTGGACGATGACGCCGTGTGGCTTTTCCCGCTCCACGATGGCGAGCACATCTTCCAGGGTAAGCGGCTCAAAGTACAGGCGGTCGGAGGTGTCGTAGTCGGTCGAGACCGTCTCCGGATTGCAGTTCACCATGATGGTCTCAAAGCCATCGGCGCGCAGAGCGAACGAAGCGTGGACGCAGCAATAATCGAATTCAATGCCCTGCCCGATGCGGTTGGGGCCGCTGCCAAGAATCATGATCTTCTGCTTGGGCGTGGGGTCCGTTTCGTCTTCTTCCTCGTAGGTCGAATACATGTATGGAGTGAACGACTCGAACTCGGCGGAACAGGTATCGACGCGCTTGAAGACCGGAGCAACGCCGTATCGGGCGCGCTGCAGACGGACGACGGCGGGCGTGGTCTTCCAGATTTGGGCGAGCTGTTCGTCGCTGGTGCCGACACGTTTTACTTCGCGGAGGAGGTCTTTGGACGCGGTTTCGACGGTGACGCTGGCGGCGCGGCGATTGGCTTGATTGATCTCTTCAATCTGGTGGATGAACCATGGATCGATCTTGGTGAGATCGCAAATTTCGGCGGCGGGCAGGCCGCGTTCGACGGCGGTCAGCAGCCAGTGAATGCGATCGGGCCGCGGCGTGGCCAGCTTTTCGCGCAGCAGCGAATCCGGCGTTTCCGCGGGCGCGCGCCACGGCGTGCTGGGCTCCAGCGAGCGAATTGCCTTTTGCAGGGATTCCTTGAACGTGCGGCCGATGGACATCACTTCGCCGACGGATTTCATCTGCGTGCCGAGGGTGCTGTCCGCGCCGGGAAATTTCTCGAACTGCCACTTGGGAATTTTGACTACCACGTAATCGATGCTCGGTTCGAAGCATGCCGGCGTTTTCTGCGTAATATCGTTGGGAATCTCGTCCAGGGTCATGCCGACCGCGAGGCGCGCGGCGATCTTGGCAATCGGAAACCCGGTGGCTTTGCTGGCCAGCGCGGAACTCCGCGAAACGCGCGGGTTCATTTCGATGACCACCATCTTGCCGTTTTCCGGATTGATGGCGAACTGCACGTTGGAGCCGCCGGTTTCAACGCCCACTTCGCGGATAATGGCCGCGGCGGCATCGCGCATGCGCTGGTATTCTTTGTCCGTCAAGGTCTGTGCCGGCGCGACGGTGATCGAGTCGCCGGTGTGCACGCCCATGGGATCGAAATTTTCGATGGTGCAGATCACCACGAAGTTGTCGCGGAAATCGCGCATCACTTCGAGTTCGTACTCTTTCCAGCCAAGCACGGACTCTTCGACCAGCGCTTCATGCACAGGGCTCATGTCCAATGCGTGGGCAATGGCGTCCGCAAACTCTTCCTTATTGTAGGCGATCGCGCCGCCGGTCCCGCCAAGCGTAAACGAAGGGCGAATGACCAACGGAAAGCCGAGCTGATCGCAAAGGCGCAGCGCATCCTGCGCGTTATTGACCAGAGCGGACGCGGGGACTTCCAGGCCGATCTTGCGGCAGGCATCCTTAAACCACAGGCGGTCTTCTGCGACCTTGATCGCGCGAAGCGACGCACCAATCATTTCCACCTTGTGCTTTTCAAGGATGCCGCCTTCGGCAAGCTCAACAGCCAGATTCAACGCGGTTTGCCCGCCGACGGTGGGCAACAGCGCGTCCGGCCTTTCCTTGATGAGAATTTCCTCGAGATATTCCTTCGTAAGCGGCTCGATGTACGTGCGGTTGGCCAACTCCGGGTCGGTCATGATGGTGGCGGGATTCGAATTCACCAGCACCACTTCATAGCCTTCCGCGCGCAGCGCCTTGCAGGCCTGCGCGCCGGAATAATCGAATTCGCACGCCTGCCCGATAACGATCGGCCCGGAACCAATGATGAGGATCTTGTGGATGTCTTTCCGTTTAGGCATCTCTTCCCTTCTCGAATCGTGTCCTCATCCTCGGGAACTTCCGGGACTGGCGAATTCCTTCATCATGTCGGTGAACTGAGTGAACAAGTAATGCGAATCGTGCGGACCCGGCGAAGCCTCTGGGTGATACTGCACGCTAAAGAGCGGCAGATTCTTGTGGCGCATACCTTCGTTGGTGTGGTCGTTCAGGTTGACGTGCGTGATTTCCACGTCGCTCGAAGGCAGTGAATCGGGATCGACGCAGAAGCCGTGATTTTGCGCGGTGATTTCCACCTGGCTGGTGAGCAGATTCTTCACCGGATGATTCGAACCATGGTGCCCGAACTTCAGCTTAAACGTTTTCCCGCCGAGAGCGAGGCCGCAAAGCTGGTGCCCAAGGCAGATGCCGAAGACCGGAACGCGCCCCGCAAGCTTGCGGATATTTTCGACCGCATACGTGATTGGCTCGGGATCGCCGGGACCGTTGGAGAGAAACACGCCGTTCGGCCGCAGCGAAAGAACATCTTCGGCGGATGTGTTCGCCGGGACGACAGTGACCTCGCAATTGTGATCGACCAGCAGGCGCAGGATGTTCAACTTGATGCCGTAATCGTAAGCGACCACCTTGAATTTCTTGGTGTCCGAGTTTTCGCCGGATTCGCCCATCTGCTCGGCCCACGGAGAAGTGGCGAGTTCGATGGAGCCTTTCTCCCACTCGTAGGGCCTGGCGCAGCTCACCCGGCCAGCCAGTTCCTGCCCGGCCATCAGCGGCAACTGCTTTGCTTCATAAATAAGCTGATCGGCGGGCGTGCCGTCGGTGGCGACGATGCCGCGCAGTGCACCCATTTTGCGGATGTGGCGCACCAGCGCGCGCGTATCCATATCCCAAATGACGGGAATTTTATGGCGATTCAGATACAGCTGTGCGGATTCGGCGGACCGCCAGTTCGAAGTAACCTGCGAAAACTCGCGCACGATCAGCGATTCAATGTAAGGGCGAGCGGACTCTTCATCATCCAGATTCGCCCCCACATTGCCGATGTGGGGATACGTCAGGCAAACGATCTGGCCCGCATAACTGGGATCGGTGAAAACTTCCTGGTAACCGGTGAGGCTGGTATTGAAAACGACTTCACCGCCGCGGCGCGTGATTGCGCCGGCCGCGCGGCCGTTAAATATGCGCCCGTCTTCGAGCGCGAGGATTGCGGGTCGATGCTGGACTTCCGTCAGTGGGTCCTCCTGAGGACTGCTTCATTTTTCATTGGCCTCGGTGGTGGAAAGCGAACCGAAGTGGTCCACGGGCCAATAGGCAAACACGGCCCGGCCATAAATGAACTGGCTGGCCACCGGACCAAAAACACGGGAATCGTTGGAGCTGATGCGATGGTCGCCCATCACGAAATAGCTGTCCTTGGGAACCTTCACGGGGCCGAAATCGGTGACGTCTGTGTATTGCGGCGGGACGTATGGCTCGGGGACCAATTGCCCGTTAACATAGAGCAGGCCGTGGCGGATGTCCACGGTTTCGCCGGGCAGGCCGATCACCCGCTTTATGAACGATTTGGAGCGGTCCAGCGGATACCAGAAGACCACCACGTCCCCGCGATGTATGTCCTCGAAGCGGTAAACGAATTTGTTGATGAAGATGCGTTCCTGGTCGGAAAGCAGCGGCGCCATGCTGGTGCCCTCGACCTTCACCGGCTGATAGAGAAACACGATGATGACGAGCGCCAGGCCGATGGCAATCAGCAGGTCGCGGGTCCAGACGCGGATTTCGTTGCGGAGCTGATGGTGCGCGCTTGCTTGTAGCGACGAAGCGTCTTGCGGAGGGGGCGCCGGGGCCAATGAGGATTTCGGGGCGTCGGATAAGCCGCCCGTGGGAGGAGCGATCAGATTCTCGTCAGGTATGCGCATCTCCTGCTGCCTTTATTTTATATCATGCGTCGCGAAATTCACACTAGCGGCGATTTTCAAGCGTGGCCGGCTCGACTTCGCGAGGCGATGTATTTAGGATTCGAACGATGCCCTCCCCAATCGCATTCATCATTCCTGCCCTAAATGAGGAAGCAGCGCTCGCTCTTATGTTAGACGGCTTGCGGGCGGCTTTGGATGCCGCGGCCTGCGCCGATGCCGACGTAGTGGTGGTAGACAACGGATCGCGCGACGCCACGGCCGCCGTGGCCTGGAAGCACGGCGCCCGCGTGGTGAGCGAGCCTCGGCGGGGCTATGGGCAGGCATGCCTGGCGGGGATCGCCGCACTTTCGAGCGAAACACAGATTGTGGCGTTTCTCGATGCCGACGGAAGTGACGATCCCGAGGACCTGATGCGGCTGCTTGCCCCGGTTCGCAGCGGCGAGGCCGACCTGGCGCTTGGCTCGCGAACGCTCGCGGCACGAAAGGCAGGGGCGTTTACACCTCAACAGGCGTTTGGCAATTGGCTGGCCACGGCATTGATGCGCCTGTTTTTTGGAGCGCGCTTCACCGACCTGGGCCCGTTCCGGGTGATCCGGCGCGAGGCGCTGGAGCGGCTTAGAATGCGGGACACGAATTTCGGCTGGACCATCGAAATGCAAATCAAGGCGCACCGCGCGGGGTTGCGCGCGCTGGAGATTCCGGTGAACTACCGGAAGAGAATCGCGGGCGAATCAAAAATTTCAGGGTCGTTCACCGGCACCGTTCGCGCGGGGTGGAAAATTTTGTGGATCATCTCAAAGTATGGGTTGCTTGCAGACCGTTCCGATTAATCCGCGTTCACAATCCTGCCCACCGCCAAGAGGAAATCTAACAGCTAGTTGACTTCGGTGTGACATCCCTCGCGCCGTACACCGCTACCTTCAGGATGGCTTTGCGGTTGTTGGCTATGGAAGATGAAGTTCGGTCCCCGTCCATCCCTTCCCCGCTCGCTAAAAGCTGCAACGCCCTCGGCAAAAAGTGCTTCGGCACAAAGTATATTGGAGAGGAAAACACGAATGAGATTAGCAATCAAAACGCTGGCGATTCTTGCCCTGGCCGCCATCCTTCCCTGTTTGACACAAGCGCAGTACACCCGCACCGACCTCGTCACCAACTCCGGAGCGGGCGGCACCGTTCCGGACTCCCATCTTGTCAACGCGTGGGGACTCGTCTCCACAGGCACAAGCCCATTCTGGGTGAGCGACAATGCAACCGGACTCTCCACACTCTATTCGATCAGTAACACGAATGGAGTCGTCGCAACTCCCCTCGGCTTGGTCGTCAGCATCCCATCGGTGACCGGCGGCGCAGGGTCACCGACCGGAATCGTCGCCCCGGAAACTCCCAAGGGCGCCACGGCATTTGTAGTCTCTGGCATTAATCCTGTAACTGGAAAACAAGCTTCTGGAAATTCCATTTTCATTTTCGACACCCTCGACGGCACCATCTGGGGTTGGAACCCGGCGGTTGGCGGGATCACCGCCACCGGCGCCAGCGTCGCGAACATCGCGGCCGACAGGTCATCCTTTGGCGCAACATACACTGGCCTGGCTATCGCCAATAACGGCGGACAACCACTCCTGTACGCCGCCGACGACGGCCCGAATCGCAGAATTGACGTATTCGATTCCAATTTCAAATTGGTGAACGACCAGCTTGGTCCGGATGCTTTCGTTGACCCCAAGATTCCGCAGAAATTCGCTCCCTACGGCATTCAGACCATTACCGATGCGAACGGAGTGCAAACGATTTGGGTCACCTATACTGCGCTCGACAAAGCGCAAAGCGGGTTTGTTGATTCCTTCACACCAGCCGGCAGGCTGATCTCCCACTTCGCGCTCAGTGGTCCGCTTCACTCGCCGTGGGGCGTCGCGCTGGCGCCGGCCGATTTTGGGCCGATGAGCAACGCCATTCTGATCACCAACAACACTCCCCGGGGACGCATCAACGCCTTTGATCCGAAGAGCGGCGCGTTTCTCGGCCCCCTGCGCGACGCAAGCGGCAAGGCCATCGAAATCGACGACATCTGGGCGATTCAATTCGGCCAGGGCGGCGCGGCGGGCTCCAACGGAAATCCCAATCAGCTCTTCTTCACCGCTGGCAACAACAATTACGGCGACGGCACTTTCGGCGTAATTACCTTCGGCCATTAAGGCAAGCGCTTCCTACAAGCATGAAATGCGTAAACATGTAGTGGCCGGGCTTTAGCCCGGCCACCATGGAGTGCGGTCGCTCTGCTGCCGGTTTTACAGCGCGAACAGAGCGACCAAACTAAAATTGGAAGCAAATCCTGAGACCGCAAAAGCGAGAGCCAAGCTCCCGCACTCCAAGGCGGCCGGCCGACGCGGCGGGCGGCCGGTGCTAAGGCATTCCGTTAATCGGAAAGCGCGAAGTTCAAAGCCGCGAGAGACGCCACCACGGCAGTTTCCGTGCGAAGGATATGCTTGCCGAGGGAAGCGTCTTGAAAGTGGGCGGCGCGAGCGGCGGCGAATTCGGCGTCGGTCCAGCCTCCTTCCGGGCCGATGGCCAGGACTGCGGCTTTGGCTTGCTGATTGCGCAGGACGTCTCGCAAGGGCTTGGCGTCGGGCGCTTCGGAAAGGAAAACGCAGAGACCTTGATTGCAGGTTGTAAACGCCGTCTGAGGCTCCGCTACCGACTCAAGCACCGGGAGTTGGACCCGGCGCGATTGCTGCGAGGCTTCGAACAGTAGTTTCTTCCAGCGCTCGGCCCGCTTGGCAGCTGCGGCGAGCAGGGCTTTCTCGCTGCGCGCGGCGGCAAGAGGGACGATTCTGCTGACACCCAGTTCCGTCGCCTTTTCCAGCGCCCATTCGAACGAATCGAACTTCACGACGGAAAGCAGCAGCGTCGTTTTCAGTGCAGGTTGGTAAGCGGGAATCTCTTCGACAAGGGAAAATTCAACAGCGTCGCGGGAAACAGTTTCGATTCGGCCCAGCCAGACGCTCGTGCCGTCACTCAGTTCGTAAAGCTGGCCGGGTTGCGCGCGAAGCACGCGGCCGAGATGGTACGCAGCTTCGCCTTCCATGAGAGCGTGCTGGTCTTCAAATTTTTCAACAAAGAATCTTCGTCGCATGCTGGGTATCTTCCCACGAAATCGGCGATTGGTAGCGCCGGCATCCTGTCGGCAGGAGATCCTCAGAATGCACCCTTCGCCGAGTGCAAGCAGCGCAAATCCCACGAGCAGCAAAATTCAGTGAGAACCGGCTTACTAAAGAAGCAAAGAGACTGACGACTCAGCCATCTCAAGGCCCCGCGCCTGCCGGCAGGATGCCGGCGCTACCCGAAGATGTCTTTTACTTTGTCGAAGAGGGTGGAGTTGCGGTCCGCGGGCTTGTTGTCCACTTTCAGCGTGGCATCGAGCTGTTCCATGATCTTGCGTTGTTCGCGCGTCAGCTTCGTCGGCGTCAGGACGCGCACATGATAGTAGAGATCGCCACGGCCGCCGCCGTGGGGGTCGGGCAATCCCTTGCCCTTAATGCGGAACACCGCGCCGCTTTGGGTGCCTTCCGGAATTTTCAGCCGCTCTTCCGAACTCAACCCCGGCACCTGCAATTCCGTCCCCAGCGAAGCTTGCGCGATGCTGAGCGGGATCGTGCAGTAAAGATCAGCGCCGCGCCGCTCGAAGAAAGTGTGCTCCTTCACTTCCAGCACGACGTAAAGATCGCCCGCGGGCCCGCCATTCGGGCCTGGTTCCCCTTCGCCCTGAACACGGAGGCGCGTGCCGGTGTCCACGCCCGGCGGAATGCGAAGTTCGATGGTGCGTTCGCGATCCACGCGCCCCTGGCCTTTGCAATCCACGCAACGTTCCTTGACGATTTGTCCCGCGCCCTGGCAGGAAGGGCAAGTGCGATTGATGGTGAAAAACCCCTGCTGATAAACAATCTGGCCGCGGCCGCCGCAAGCCTGGCAAGCGACGATGCCCGTGCCCTTCTTGGCGCCCGTGCCGTTGCACGATTCGCAATACTCCTGCCGTGGCACGCGAATCTTCGTGGTGATTCCAGTGGCGGCTTCTTCGAACGTCAGGGTCATGTCATAGCGCAAATCCGCGCCTCGCTGCAGGCGACGCCCGCCGCGACGGCGGCCGCCGCCTGCGCCAAAGAGATCCTCAAAGCCAAAAAATTCACCAAATATATCGTGGAAATCCTGGAAGACCGTGCCGTTGAAATCGGGTTGCGAGCCGACACCCGCAAGGCCTTCATGGCCGTAGGTGTCATAGATCTGGCGCTTCTGCGTGTCGCTCAGAATGCTGTACGCCTCGGTGCACTCGCGGAACCGATGCTCGGCCTCTTCCTTGTTTTCCGGACTGCGGTCCGGGTGCCACTTGAGCGCGGCCTTGCGGTAAGCCGACTTGATTTCCTCTACCGACGCCGTTTTCGTGACGCCGAGAACCTCGTAGAAGTCGCGATGGTGAGACTTGGGCATATTCGCTGCTCTTCTTCCCTTCTCTCTATTTGAAGCTAACAGGGATCGCCTTCCAAAGCGCCGCGATCCCGAGTGCGTGTGGCCGATTAATTCACAGCTTTATTGGATGCGCCGCCGGGGTGGACCGCTACGCGCACCATCGCCGGCCGCAGAACGCGACCATTATAAATATACGCGGGCTGAAAAACTTCCAGGATCATGCCGTCTTCATGTTCCGTGGTTTCCGTCCGATCCATGGCCTGATGCGCGTGCGGATCGAACGGCTTGCCGAGCGGCTCCACGCGCTCCACGCCAAGCCGCGCCAGATTATCCAGCAACTGCTTGTAGATTAGCTCGAACCCTTTGCGGTAGCCTGCGTACTCATCATCCTTGTGCGCGGCAAGCGCATGTTCAAATCCATCTACGATAGGAATCAGGGATTCCACAACCCGCGCGGTGGCGCGCTTGGAATCCTCGGCGCGCTCTTTTTCGATTCGCTTGCGGTAATTGTCGAAATCGGCCTGGCGGCGCAGCAGCGTCTGCTGCAGGTCCGCGAGATCCGCCGAGAGTTTTTTCATCTGGGATTCCTCCCGCGCGGCGTCTACCGATTGCGGTTCTTCGGGCTGGCCGGAGCCTTCGTTATTGGGAACGTTGATTTTGATTTCCTGCTCGCTCATAAATCTATCCTCAATGAATGCGGTGTCCCACCCTTTTCCCCCGGTATGCGCCGGTGAGGGTGGGTTTTCTAGTCGATCTTCTGCAACGCCTCGCTGAAAAGCTGGGCCACATACGCAACCGCGGTCATGGCACGCTCGTAATCAATGCGCGTGGGACCCAGCACGCCCAGCGAACCCTGAACCTGGTCCTGCCCCGAGTAAGGCGCGCTGATCAGGGCCAGGTTCTGCCCGGCCTGGGAGATTTCCTTGATGCCAATCTGCACGAAGACGGGCTCCGGTGTTTCGATGCACGCGTTGAGCACCGAGACCAGGCGGTGTTTCTCCTCGATGGCCGCAAGCAGTTCCCGCAGACGGCCCTGATCGGCGAATTCCGGAGTTCCCACGAACTGCGCGGCGCCTTCGACGTGAATCCGCTGCGTGGAGCTATCGGAAAGGATAGCCGGGTCGCATAACGTCAAAGCGCTTTGCGCCAACGTTTCGTAGCGTTCGCGTTCCGTGGCAAGCTTTTGCAGCAGATCGCTGCGAATCGCATCCAGCGCCCAGCCGGAGTAGTTGCGATTCAGAAAATCGGCGGTGGCGTCAAGTTCCGGCTGGGTGAAAGCGCGGGCGGGGCGCAGAATCTTGTCGCGTGTGTTGCCGCCGGGAGAGATCAGCACAACCACGACGCGGCCGTCGGGGAGCAACCACATGCGCGCGTGCTCCAGCACCGCGCGGCGCAGCGGCGGAGAAACGATGATGCCCACGCCGCGGGAAACTTCGGCCAGGACGTGGCCGGCACGCTCGGTAATCTCCGCGGCGGAATTCGCGCCACTCATTTCGCGGTTGATCCAGTTGCGGTCTTCGACGGTAAGCGTCGCCTGAGAAGCGATCTCTTGCGCGAAAAAGCGATAGGCAGCCGCGGTGGGAACCCGGCCCGCGGAGGTGTGGGGCTGATAAAGATAGCCGCCGTCCTCCAGGTCCGCCATGATATTCCGGATGGTAGCCGTGCTGAGGGACTCCTCAAACCGCTTGGAAATGGCGCGGGAAGAGACGGGTTCGCCGGTCTCGATGTACGTGCGCACCAAGTCCGCCAAAATCTGACGGTTACGCCGTTCCTGTAGAGCTGGATTCCGCATAGCAGCACTCATTGAATAGTGCTACTTCCCATTTTAGGAGCCCTGTCAAGGGGCGTCAATCAGCGCCATCCGTCAGTCGTTCAATTGTTATCAATCTGGGCGCGCTGGAGCTTGTCGGAATAATCGATGTAGACGGATTTCCACTCCGTGAAAAAGTCGATGGCGGCGACCGCGGCTTCGCGGTGGCCGTTGCCGGTTTGCTTTGTGCCGCCGAAGGGGAGATGCGTTTCCGCGCCAATCGTGGGCGCATTGACGTAGACGATGCCGGTGTAGAGATCCTGCATGGCCGAAAACGCCCGATTCACGTTGCGCGTATAAATCGAAGCGGAAAGGCCGTACGGCACGCCATTGGCGACTCCAATTCCCTGCTCGAGATTATCGAAAGGAATGATCGAAACGACCGGGCCGAAGATCTCTTCCTGTGCCACGCGCATTTTCGGTTCGCAATCGCCGAACACAGTCGGCTCGTGGAACCAGCCCTTGGCGCGATCGCCGCTGGCCAGGCGATGGCCGCCGGTCAAAAGCTTCGCTCCTTCCTTCACGCCAATTTCAACGTAGGACATCACGGTCTGCAATTGCTGCTCATTGATGCAGGGCCCCATCTCGACGGAGGGATCCAGTCCGTTGCCCACTTTAAGTTTTGCCGCGCGTTCGACAAAGCGCGCGGCGAAATCTTTGTACACGCTCTTGTGTACGCCGACGCGGCTGGCCGCCGTGCAACGTTGACCCGTGGTGCCGAAGCCGCCCCAGATCGCGCCGTCCACCGCCAGGTCAAGATTCGCGTCGTCCATCACCAGAATAATGTTCTTGCCGCCCATCTCCAGGCTGTAATGCTTGAACGTGGGCGCGCAGGTCTCCGCAATAAGTCGGCCTGTGGAAGTCGAGCCCGTGAAGCTGACAACTGGAACGTCGGTGTGTTTTGTGAGCGAAGCGCCTGCGCCCGGCCCATCACCGCCCACCAGGTTCACCACCCCAGACGGCAGCCCCGCTTCCCGAAGAATTTCGACCAGGTGGTACGTGGAGAGCGGCGTATCCTCCGCCGGCTTAATCACCAGCGTGTTGCCGCACACCAGCGCGGGCATCATCTTCCACGAGGGAATCGCCATCGGGAAATTCCACGGCGTGATCAGGCCGCAAACACCGATGGACTGCCGCATACTCATCGCAAATTTATTCGGAAGCTCGGAGGGCGTGGTCTGGCCGAACAAGCGCCGGCCTTCCCCTGCCATGTAATACGTCATATCAATGGCTTCCTGCACGTCACCGCGAGTTTCGGCAAGCACCTTGCCCATTTCGCGCGTCATGTCGCGGGAAAACTCTTCCTTGCGCTTCACCAGAAGCTCCGCGGCGCGGAAAAGAATCTCAGCCCGCTTGGGAGCCGGAACAAGCCGCCAGGATTTGTACGCCTCTTTGGCCGCCGAAACCGCCGCGTCCACATCTTCCGGCGAGGAAAGGGGAAAGATGCCGACCAATTCATCCGTATTGGCGGGATTGCGGTTTTCGAGCGTCTTACCGCTTCGAGGCGCGACCCATTCCCCATTGATAAAATTCTTGAAAGCGTGCGAAGCAGATGCGGTAGCCATGCGGCCTCCTGGACAAATTCGAGTCTATCGGCGCACCTCCAACGGCGTCAAACGCTCCCACGCCGTCCATCCAAAATTCCTTCATTGTGCATTTCTTGGAGATTCATCTGAACGTAACATTCGTTGGTTAAAGTCCTTTCAACCGCGCTTAAGTACTCGCTACGGCGATGAGTTGTTTCGGAATTCTTAGCCCGGCTTCCACAGGTTAACCTGAGACTTATGCCTCGAATCCAAGTCCTGCCTGTGTTGCCCCAAGCACCAGTTAATTAAGGGCCTCAGCGTCTTGCTGAATTCCGTTGGATGGAACGCTGTCAGTGCGTTCCTCCACCCGCTAACCCCACACCCCGGGGGAACGCTCCATCGCTCATTGTGTGTACCGACAATTAAATTCCAAAGGGAGGAAATGTGATTTCAGCATTTTCGAAGTGGCAGTGCTCTGTGTACAAGTTTTGCCTAACTATTTGTCTTGGTTTATTTATTGTAGGCGGCCTTCGAGCCCAATCCACAACGGATGGGGCGATCGGCGGAGTCGTCACCGACCCTTCCGGCGCGATTGTGTCCGGCGCCCTAGCGACCTCCACGAATCTTGGGACGTCACTGACATCTTCTGCGACCACCGACGGGGCCGGGCACTACCTGATTGGCCATCTGCCACCGGGAAGGTATTCCGTGGAGATAATCGCAAAGGGATTCGGGGGTTTCAAAGCCACCAGCATCATTGTGGAAGTGGGGCGCGTCACTCCCATGGACGCGCACCTGGGCGTCGAGGTGCAACACGAAACCATCCTGGCCACCTCGGAAGCGCCGGTGTTGGTTACCGACCGCGCGGACTTCACCACCAACATTAATTCCACCAGCCTTGAAAACCTGCCCATGAACGGACGCCGCTGGTCCTTTTACGCTTTAAGCACGCCTGGCGCTGTAGGCGATGGCGGATTCGGCTTGGTCAGCTTCCGCGGGATATCCGGCTTGTTGAACAACAACACCGTGGATGGCGCGGACAACAACCAGGCATTTTTCAGTGAAGAACGCGGCCGCACGCGAATCAGCTATTCCACGAGTGAGGCCTCCATCCAGGAATTCCAGATTAATACTTCCAACTACTCCGCCGAATACGGCCGGGCGGCGGGAGGCGTCGTCAACGCCGTCACCAAGAGCGGAACCAACCAGTACCATGGTCAGGCCTTTTGGTATCTCCGCAGCAGCGACTGGGGCGCCATCAATCCGTTCTCGTTCAAGAAAGAAACCATCAACGGCACACTCACCAACGTTCCCTTTTTGCCGGAGGATAAGCGGCACCAGTTTGGCGGAGGAATCGGCGGCCCGATCCTCAAGGACAAGTTGTTTTTCTTCCTCAGCGCGGATCAGCAACTGAGGCCTTTCCCCGCGACTGCGAACTCCGGCACGCCGAACGCCGTCTTTGCGCCGCTCAGCGCGGCGGAAACCGCAACGCTAACCAGTCGAGGTATCCTTCCCGCCTTTTCGACGAACGTGGCAGACGCCCTCAACCTGCTCACCAACCTCACCGGCACCGTACCGCGGCGGGGCGACCAGTTGATTCTGCTTCCGAAAATCGACTGGAACATCAATTCCAAGAACCACGCTTCGTTTACCTACAACCGGCTGCGATGGAATTCACCCGAGGGCATCCAGAGCGCCGGTGTGGTGAATCGCGGGGTCGAAAGTTTCGGCAACGATTTCGTCAAGGACGACTGGGGAATCGCCCGGCTTACTTCCACGATTTCGAACAACATCACCAACGAACTGCGCTACCAGTACGGCAGAGACTTCGAGTTTGAAAATGGGCAACCCGGCATCGCGGGGGAACCCGTTTCCTCACTGGGCCTATCGGCTCAGATTTCCATCGGCGGCGTCGGCGGCTTTACGTTTGGCATGCCCAACTTCCTGAACCGTCCGGCTTTTCCAGACGAACGCCGCAACCAGGTTGCCGATACGGTTGCATGGAGCCACAATACGCACCTCTTCAAATTCGGCTTCGACTTCAATCACGTACACGACACCGACATAAACCTATTCGAACAATACGGCGCTTACTCCTATAACTCGCGCGTGGACTACATCAGCGATTTTGTTCAGCAGGCAACCGGAGCCGCCAGTCCGTTCTGTAGCACGACCGGCACGACCCCAAAACCGATTCCCTGCTATGCCAATTTTGCTCAGGGCTTCGGTACCCCTGGCTTCCAGTTCGCAACGAATGACCTGGCGTTTTTTGCGCAGGACGACTGGCGAATCCTCCCCCGTCTGACATTGAACCTCGGCCTTCGCTGGGAGAGTGAATTCCTGCCGTCAACGCAGATTCCCAATCCTCTTCTGCCCGGCACCAATTCTCTTCCCTCAGACCGCTCGGACTTCGGCCCGCGCATCGGAGCCGCCTATCAGTTGACTCGCGATGGCAAGACCGTGCTCCGAGGCGGATATGGAATTTTCTACGGCCGGATCATCAATTCGACGATCTTCAACGCCATCAGCAACACCGGTGTGGCCGCCGGGCAAAGCACGGTGTCCCTCCTCCCCGGCCAGACGGGAGCGCCCACCTATCCCAACATCATTTCGGGTAGCGCGCCGCCGTCGCTAAACGTCATACAGTTCGCTCCGGACACGAAACTTCCGATGATCCACGAATTCGACCTGGAAGTGGAACGGGAGATTGCCACAAACACGGTGGTAACGCTCTCTTACATTGGAAGCATCGGCCACCGCTTGCCGCGATTCATTGATACCAACCTTGCGGCACCGACGCTTCAGACGACCTACACCATCACCCAAGGCACGGGCGCCGTAACCAGCCCGTTCCTCAACCAGGCCCTTGTCGGACAAACCGTCGCCGTACCCTATTTCGGCGTGCCCAGCACAAATACGGGAACCAAACGCCCGAATCCCGCTTTCGGAGCGATCACGGATATCTCTGACTCCGTGGATTCACACTACAACGCGATGGTCATTGGGGTGAATCGCCGCTTCTACCGAGGCTTCCAGATCCAATCGTCCTATACCTGGTCTCACGCTACGGACTTTGGACAGAGTTCGCAGACGTTTACGGCTACCAATAACGTGTCGAACCCATTTGCACTGGGCCTGGAATCGGGCCGTTCCAACTTTGACATCCGCCAGCGGTTTACGTTTGGCGGCGTGTGGACACCTGACTTCTATAAGGGACAGAGCATGATCGGGAAGCAGCTCTTGAATGGCTTTACGATCTCCCCGCTACTCACCATTTCTTCCGGCGTCCCCTTTACCCCAACGATTCAGGGCAATGCGCCAACGCAAACCGTCGGCGGGGTGAATTACGTGGGTGTTACCGGCGGCTCGGGCGTTCTGGCTGACGGCGGAACAAACCGTCCACCTTTCTTCGCCAACAACTCATTCCAGTTGCCACGCACCGCGATTGTGGACCTGCGCCTGGAGAAGGCTTTTACCCTCTGGGAGACCAGGAAGCTGACTTTCTTGGGAGACGCTTTCAATCTCTTCAATCACGTCAACTTCACTTCCGTGGACACCCAAATGTACAGCATCAGCGGCTCCAACCTTGTCTTTAACCCACATTTCGGCGTTCCCACACAGTCGAGCAATTCGCTGATCGGCCAGCGGCAGATGCAGGTTGGGATTCGCTTGGATTTCTAAACCAACCTCGGAGAAACCCAGAAAAAAAGGGCGCCCCGCTTGGGGCGCCCTTTTCATTTTTCCGTAACGCACAATTTGCTGCTTAAATCTGGCCCATGCCGCCGTCGACATTGAGTTCTACACCGGTGATGTAGGAGGCATCCGAGGAGGCCAGGAAGGCCACCGCCGACGCGACCTCTTCGGACTTCCCGAAGCGCTTCATCGGAACTTGGCTCAGCACGTAACTGGCAAATCCATCCATCTCTTCCTTCGAAAGGCCCGTGCGCCCGAAGATCGGAGTTTCGATCGGGCCGGGAGCGACCGCGTTGACGCGGATGTTGCGCTCCGCCAGCGCGCTGGCGAATGAACGCGTCAGCGAGCGCATGGCTGCTTTGGTGGCGGCGTAGACAGATCCCATCGGGAGCCCCTGTTGACCGGCCACGCTGGTGTTCAGGATGATCGAGGCGCCATCGTTCAAATAAGGCAGCGCCTTTTGAATCGTGAAGTACGCGCCCTTGGTGTTGATGTCAAACTGCTCGTCGTAATGCGCTTCCGTCACAGCAGTCACCGGAAGAAACTTGGCGACGCCGGCATTCGCGAACAAAATGTCGATCTTGCCGAACTTCTTCGAAACCGCTTCATACACTTTTTCGATTTCGCCGGCCTTGGAGACGTCCGACTGGATCGCCAGGATGTCGCTGCCGAGCAGCTTCACCGCTTCGTCAAGCGTCTTCTGGCTCCTCCCAGTGATCGCCACTTTTGCACCCTCTTCCTTCAGGCGCTGGGCGCTGGCCAGGCCGATGCCGCTGTTCCCTCCCGTAACCACTGCTACTTTTCCTTGTAAACGCTTCATAATTCCTCCCGTTCAAAACAGGCCCGAAGCCCTGCTCCGGGCGAATTGGCCCCGGATAACTTCGAGAGTTTGATGAGCATCTAAATGTCTGGTTACATGATAGGCCGCAAATCGTTTAAGGTGGCGCACCTGCGGTAAGCTGTTGTGGGCAGAAGGACTTGCCGAATGAACCTCACGCAGATTGAAAAGATCTCCAAGGCGCTGGCGGACCAGACCAGGTTAAAAATTTACGAGCACATTGCTTCCCACGAAGGTGTGAACTGCTGCGCACTGGTGGAGATGCGCGGAGTGACGCCCGCCACGGTCTCGCATCATCTCAAGATCCTTTCGGAAGCGGGGCTTATCGAATGCAAGCGCGAAGGCCAATTCGTGTTGAACCGGGTGAACCCGGAAATCCTCGAACAGTTCACCAAATCGGTGAACGCGCTCGCGAACAAGCGCAAGAAATAAATCGAACAATTTTATCGGGAAAGAAATTATCGGGGAGCGGTCTACTCAGGCTCGTTCTTCACTTCGTCGCGCTGCACCTTCGACGAGAGAAGGCGATTGGTCGAGTTGGGAGGCGGAGTGGGAACTCCCATGCCGGCGGTCTCTGAACCGAGGCCGAGCTTTTGCAGGGTCAACGCGTCCATTTTTCCGCTGGGATTCAAGCCGTGCGAGGCTTGAAATTTCTTCATGGCTTCAACAGTGGAGTCGTCCCACTTCCCCGTAGGTTCACCGGC
>Ga0210410_10001219_pt1 | contig 24637 bp, 24 predicted proteins | sample IncBWC4MmetaG_FD_161058 | JGI IMG/M metagenome (GOLD analysis project Ga0210410, IMG submission 161058) | Forest soil microbial communities from Barre Woods Harvard Forest LTER site, Petersham, Massachusetts, United States - Inc-BW-C-4-M | ecosystem: Environmental > Terrestrial > Soil >... | reverse complement strand
TCCACCGCGCCGATGAGCAGGCCGCCGTTCGAGCCGCCTTGGATCGCGAGCCGTTCGCGGCTCGTCCAGCCGTGGGCCGTCAGATACTCGGCAGCGGCAATGAAATCATCGAAGACATTCTGCTTGCGGGTCTTCATTCCAGCTTCGTGCCAGGCACGCCCGTACTCCCCACCTCCCCGCAGATTTGCCACCACATACACCCCGCCCATTTCCAGCCACGCCGCGACAGCGGGCGAAAACGTGGGGCGCAGGGAGTCGTTAAATCCCCCATAGCCGTAGAGAATAGTCGGATTGTTGGAGTTCAGAGAAAGTCCCTTGCGGGTAATGACGAACATCGGAACGCGGGTTCCATCCTTGCTGGTATAGAACACCTGTTTCGTCTCGTAGTCCGCCGATTTGAATCCAGTCAATGCTGGCGCCCGCCAGAGCTTGGCCGCACCGGTAGTCAGCTCCAGACGATAGATCGACATGGGTGTGGTGTAGTCCGTGTAAGCGTAGTACGTGACCGCATCGCCAATCCGGCCCGCAAATCCCGAGACGGTGCCCAACCCCGGCAGCTTCACATCGCCGAGCAGCTTACCGTCCGGCGCGTAACGGCGGACGGCGCTATGCGCATCAGCAAGGTATTGCGCGATGAGTTGGTGTCCCACCAGCGTCACCATATCCAGGGTGTCCTTCATCTCCGGGACAATCGTGCGCCAGTGTGCTCGATCGGACTTCGTCACATCGATGGCGATAATTCGGTAACGAGGTGCATCGTCGTCGGTTTGGATGTACAGGGTCGAGCCGATATTACCGATTACGGCGCAGCTGGCATTTGGATCCGGGATGATCGGCTTGAGCTGCGCATCGGCACTCATGAGGTCCGCGACCAGCACCGTGTTCTTGACATCGGTCCCATGGTTCGCGGTGACGATCAAATAGTGGCCGTCGTCCGTCACCTGTGCGCCCACGTACCAATCGGGGTCGTCGGTCCGGGAATAGACCTTGGTATCCTGCGACTGCGGCGTCCCGAGCTTATGGAAGAACACCGTATGGTACTGGTTCGGCGCCTTGAGCGACTGGCCCGCCTCGGTCAACGAGTAGCCGGAATAGTAGAATCCGCTGCCGTCTTTGCGCCACGACGCACTCGTGAATTTAGCTTGGCGAAGTTCATCCGGCAGATCCTTGCCGCCGGCGACATCGCGCACGTGCCAAATTTCCCAATCCGAGCCCGCTTCGGACAGGCCATAAGCCATCAGCCGTCCGTCGTCGCTATATCCCGCCCCTTTGAATGCAACGGTGCCGTCCTTCGAGAGTGCATTCGGATCCAATAGTGCACGTGGCGATTGCGTTGGGTCGGCCGCCGTGAAGAGCACCGCCTGATTCTGCAAGCCGTCGTTGTGCGTGTAGAACCAGTGCTGCCCATGCTGCTCCGGCGCACTCCAGCGCTCATAGTTCCAAATCTCCTTCAATCGCTGCGCGATCGTGTCGCGTCCAGGAATCGCCGCGAGATAACCGCCGGTGAGCCTCGCTTCCGCCTCAACCCAGGCGCGCGTCGGAGGCGAGTCAATGTCTTCCATCCAACGGTACGGGTCCGCGACTTCGATGCCGTGGTATTCATCGATCTGATTTCCACGCTGGGCGGATGGATAGGTCAGTTCCGTTGGAATCGTGGACGATGCAGCCCGCGCGTCCGTCAATGATAAGCAGGCCGACGCAAGGATCAGCAAGCTAGCCGCGGCCCAATTCAGAATAGCGCGTGTGTTCATCTTATCCCCTATGGTCCAAGTACTCATGGTGATGGCGGGAGTAACCGCGCGATGATGATCGATTTGCGTTCCTTCCGACAGAGCGTAATATTTTGCGCTGCGCCCGCCTCCGGGTGTGGTTCGGGTCCGGGGAATACAACAAGCCTTCCGGCCGCTCATATCCAACTCGGCTCAGACCGATTATTACCCCTACCGAAAGGGAGCAGTGAAGACGGTGGCATGGGGAATCGGGCGGCATCTGCAAATGTTACGCTCGCATTCGCAATGAAGAAGATCACGCCGAGAGAATTCCGCAACGCCTTCTTATCGGTCATGAAGGCCGAGCACGACAGCTTTCGCACGGCTGCGGGCTTCGAAGCCAAATCCTATTCGTACTTCATGCGCTCCAATATCTTTCCCAAGATCGCCAGGCATCTCGGATTGTCGGCTTGGAACAAGGAATACTACGCGCTCGATATGGTGTTCTACGAAGAACGGGGCAGGGATAATTCCAGGAAGTACGCGACGTACGCCAAATGGATCTCGGTCGCATTGGAACACGTAAACAAGCCGGGGAAAACGCACGAAGAGATCAACAAACTTCAGATGTTCAACGCCCCGTTGAAGGTATTGATAACCTACATGGCCGAAGGTGACGACACGGACTCTCTGTTGCGAAGGTACGAGGCGATCATCGGTGAAGCCGACGTATTCGATGACATCGCCTCTCTGCGGCAACAACTCGTGATCTTAGGAACCCCGAAAACGCTCCGGGAATGGCGTTTCTACGCGTACGAAAGCGACGGTTTCGTGTTGATGTTGCCTGCGTAGCGTGCGAGCTTGCAGTAACCCGATACCGACGAATGCACCTGTGGAAGACCGACCGGATTGAACCGCAACATGCCCCAAACATCACCGTCCACTTTCCTTCCGTTCAGCAAGCCGACCATTGACGAAGCGACCATTGCAGAGGTCGCAGATGTGCTGCGCTCCGGGTGGCTGACCAGCAACGGCCCCAAGGTGCAGGCCTTCGAGTCGCAATTATCCGCCTATTTCGGCGGGCGCCCCGTGCGCACTTTCAATTCGGGCACCTGCACCATGGAAATCGCCTTGCGCATTGCCGGTATCGGTCCGGGCGACGAAGTGATTACGACACCGAACTCGTGGGTAGCCACCGCCAATGTCATTCTCGCAGTCGGCGCGACGCCCAAGTTTGCCGATATCGACTCGCGCACGCACAATATTGATTTAGGCAAGGTGGAGGCGGCCATTACACCGCGCACCCGGGCGATTATCCCGGTTCACATGTGCGGCTTGCCCTGCGACATGGACAAGCTGTATGCGCTGGCCGGCAAGTACTCGCTACGCATTGTCGAAGATGCCGCGCAAGCGATCGGATCGAGCTGGAAAGGCAATCGCATCGGCGCATTCGGCGATTTCGTCTCCTTCAGTTTTCAGGTGAACAAAAACGTCATGAGCGCCGAAGGCGGCTGCCTGGTAGTCAATGGCGCCGAGGAGGCTAAGCTCGCGGAAAAATATCGCCTGCAGGGCGTCAGCCGCAGCGGTCTCGACGGTATTGACGTCGACGTACTCGGCGGCAAATATAATATGACGGAGATCGCAGCGGCCATCGGCCTCGGTCAGATGGCACACCTTGCAACCTTCAATGCCAAGCGCCGGGCGCTGGCGCAGCACTACTTCCATTCCTTTGGCGCAGAATTCGAATCCCGGTATGGGGCGGAATTACCTGTTGCGGACTTCGCGCACAGCAACTGGCATATGTTTCATCTGGTCCTTCCCGACCGCATCACTCGCCCTGCCTTCATGCAACAGATGCTCGATCAGAACATTGGGCTTGGCTTTCACTATGCGGCCATCCATTTGTTCACCCTGTACCGCAAGCTCGGCTTCAAGGAAGGTATGTTTCCCGTGGCAGAACGAATTTGCAGACAGATCGTCACATTGCCGCTCTTTCCCTCCATGAGCGAGTCCGATGTAGAAAGAGTAGTCAGCGCGGTAAAAACAATACTGCAGTCGATCAGCCGGAGTGGAAATCTTGAGTAGACGTGTGTTGCTGGGATTGGCAGCTGTCGGACTTTCGGCGCTGGTCGCCGCACGGGCTGAGGTGATTGGAATCGAAGTTCTCGAGCGTTCGCCCTTCGCCTCAGGCATGAGCTTCGGCGATTCCGGCGCCTATGAGAAAATCCGCGGAATCGCGAAATTCAGTCTCGATCCGAATACCGCATAGTCGACCTCAAGTTGGCGCCGCGCGATTCCGGAGGCCGTGTCACGTTCGAAAGCCCCTTCATCATGCTGCGACCGGTCAGGTGTCGACCGTTCTGACCTGAGAATGCTGAATCAGCTCCCTCGCCAGCGAGAACTCGCGCAGTAGATCCTGCGAAAGGATGTGCTCTCTTGCTCGACTCTTTCCTTCGGCGCTGCCACCGCAGAATAAGCACTCCTTCTTGGACAAGGGTGGAGGAGCGCTAGTCGCCATCGTCCGACTCCTCGGGTGGGAGCTCGTCTAGTATCTCGTTTACCGGAGCTGTGGCGACCAGTCGTTCGACGCCGACGATCTTCAGAGCTTGATCCCGCTACCACTGCTCATCGTTTAGTTCGAAATCACTGCGAGCAGCCGCAACTACGGAATCTGGATTTTTCTGAAATACATCCGCAGGTCGCTTGCCATCAAGTTGGCCATGACGCTGAAACAGCCATAGGACTTGACGCCATCCGCTGCGGTCCTTCGGAAGCATATCGAGAAGCGTCTTCATCTCCGGCATCAACCGACCGGTATCAGCTTGAAACTGAAATGTCGGATGCAGGAACTCGCGGCCATTCCAGGCCCCAAGCAACTCTCCCCGGCGACGCAGACGACTCGCGGTATTGTTGATGCCTTGGGACTCCGGCTTCCCGCCCTGCATCACATGCACCTTGGGCGCGTCGATCAGTGAGCACCTTGGATCACCGTAGCACCAGAGCACAGCGAGCACCCGCGCGAGCGCGAGGGTGAAAATCATCGCTAGATCAATAGTTTGGCACGAAGACGACTCGCCCTCGCTATCGGCGGTTTGCACATTCGATGGGATTTGATTCAATGGCAACCCGAGTCCCGCGAGCGGCGTGTTGCCGATGACGGTGATCTGCGGAAGCTCCTGTGCGGTAGCGGGATTGTTGGGAACTGCCCGCGAAGTGTCGGCGGCCGATGCGAAGATCGGCAGCGCCACGACCGAGAAGCAAATTACCCCTCGCAACTGCAGAATAGGTTTCAAGTGCGCCAACAGTCTCGTCAGGGGGATAGCGTGGTTTGGAGATTTTGGCCATGGCACACAGTTCGTGTATGGTCTGTGTATGGCAACCAAGGCCATTTCTATCGAAACCGGCGCCGGGAACTCCTTGCCCAGGAGAAGAAGGACCGCACGGAGTCGTTTTCACGTGTGATCAGGCGACTGTTTGCCGAGCGCCCTGCGCTCACGGTGGGTGAATTGCTCGATGTGATGCAGGAGTTCAAAGGCAGGGGAGCGGGGCCACGACGCAAACGGCGCTAACGCGTGCTGCTGCTCGAGCGGAGTTTTCATAACGCACCGCACGCGGCTCTGATAGTAATCTATCATCGGATATTCAAAGACCTCGCTGCGACCCCCTAGGAGATCCCCATGTCTGATAATCAGATTGCACATCCGTTTGCGAAAGATGATTGCTTGACAGGTACTGCCGCCCGGCGGAAGCGTTCTAAGTACGAAGCGATCTCAACGTTCATCGCTTTCGGCGTGCTTTGCACCGGCTCCGCGGGAGTGGCAGCGTCATCTCCCGGCGAAACAGCAATTCTGAAGATCGAGCAGGATATGGCGATGACGCAGACCGTGGACGGCGTGATGGCCGCCTGGGATAACGCTGTCATATGGTACGACATCGTTCCGGGTGAAGTAGATGGGCTCGAAGCGGCTCGCAAGAATTATGGCGAGGAGCTCAGTCACGTGACGAATGTCAGGACGAAGATCCTTCGGATCAAGGTAGTGGCCGACGCCAATATCGGATTTGCCTTCAGCACGCAACATCTAGTCGCGGATGGCAAGAATGGCGAGCCGAATCTGGACTTCGTATTCCGCGAAACGGATTGTTTTCAGAGAAAAGGCGGGAGATGGCGTCTGACACATCAGCAGCTATCGCTGCCGGTCGACTTGGGAACCGGCAAAGCTGTGCTCGATTCGAAGTGATACAGGAGTCGCATACGCTGCGTGATTCGTCCCCTAAAATCCCCAGAATTTGGCAGCAGTTTGGCAGTAGGAAAGACCGGTACTAGGTTAAGTACCGGAAATGACTTGGAAAAGAAGTGGCGGAGAGGGTGGGATTCGAACCTTTTCGCGGCCCGTGTTTATAAATGTGAATCGAAATTTGAATCGCTCGTCCTCGGAGGACTTCATCGAATCGACTTTGACTGCAGTGTGTCCATCGCCCCCAATTTGCGTCTGCCGTCGACGTGGCCGCTTGGATCCACCGAAGTAGTGGACCGGACGGGTCGTTTGAAATTCCTATCCGCACTTCGGGAGATGCAAAGCGCAAACGAAACACCGACCAACAAGCATTGAGCCTTCTCTCCGGCTGGCAAGAATTACCAACAGCCGGTGGACGGAGTGACAGTGAGAGTACGTTCGGTGACGGTCTGTAATTTGCTACTTCCAGAGTCTCTCATCGAGCGAAAACGGCTCAGGCTTCGATATCTGTACGCGCGAGAACTGCGGATGGCGGACGTTCAAAACGACGTTCGTCTCGCGGGGGACGATCACGGAAGGCGCGACCAGTGCCAATGCGCTGCCCTCAATCAACCACTCGCGTCCGGCGTCTTGGGTAATCTGCGGCGATCCAGGACGGCGCCAAACATTTTCGGGTGCTTCGAAATTGCGCTGCCGCGCGCCCTTGGGGAGAGTGAGCTCATAAAGAAAGAACTGCAATGAGCGTGCCTCGAGCGCCAGATGCACGAACGTCTCAAGTACCGCGAGTGCGCGTGAATGCGATGCATAGACGACGGGGAAGCCCGGTGGGTTCCAGCGGCCGCCGTAAAGCCGGGCGCCTTCCCCCGAAAAAGCGTCGCGACTGTGCCGGGCGTTGACGAGCCGGTAAACCGTCGTCACGTGTAGACGCTGTACTCGATGCGTCTGAGCAGCGTCTCGACTTCGTCGGCACCGGCCTGGGTCAGCAGCAAATCGAGTGGTATCTTTCCGCCGAGGCCGGGCTGCGGGCGGCGCAGCCAGGTCATTGCGCTGTGATCCGATTCGAGCGCCTCGAACGCGACACTGAGAACCTTCGAGAAGCGATAGAGCCGGTCGCCCGTGGCCGGATCGAGCGGCGTACCCGCGACGCGGGCACGTCGCAATGTGGCCTCTCCGATGCCTAGTAGCCGCGCGATCTCGGCATCCGTCAGTCCCGCGCGCGCTTTGACATTTTCCAACGCTTTGAGCGGCAGACCTTCAAGAATCCGTGCATGCCACTGGCCTGGCTCGCGCACGCCATGCCGCCCGGTTAGGAGCTCGAACAGGTGATTACCGTACTTCAAAGGGCTGTCGCTCATATGATCGGAAGCATACGCGCAAATGAGCGAATTTGGCAACACCACGATTAGTGAGATTCGACAGTAGCGCTCGGCGACACCCGAAGATGCAACTGACACTGACAAGCGGGTGAGGACACCACGGGTGTCAGTGGAGCTGAGGGATCCGTGGCCCGCGACGGCGCGCCGCGGAGTGCACTGTTAAGCGGGCAGTGAGCCGTCCGTCTGCTGTTCAAGCCAAATGCGGACCACGTGGCCATAATCTACGAAGGTCAGTTCGTTGGGGACGAGGTGGAAGGTGGCGCAAATGGCCGGGATATCTGTTTGAAATAAGGCGAAGCGGCTGACGATGGCGCTGCCGCTGGGGAGGGGTGAGTGCTCGCCACAGTGTTGAGCCAGTCACGGACCTTGGTAATCAGCGCGGCGGGATCGCCACCGTGTGCGGAAATGTCCTGTCCTGAGATGTCGGACATAAACTGCTGGTAGCGATAGGGCTCGCGATCGAGGATGAGGCAGTTTTTGGTTTTGTGCTGCCGGGTGCCAAAACGTTGTGCGCCGAGGAAGATGCCGAGTTCGAGCGGCATGTTGAATCGGGGCAATCCGGAGTCGGCGTCGGGTTCGGTGCGAGAGATATCGTGGATACCGAACCGACAAGCTTCAATGAGCCTGAAGATTTTTTCGATGCGGAACTGAGCAGAGTAGTAGATTTCTAACGCAGAGCGTGGATCGCGGCCGCAGTGTTTGCGTTCTACTCCTGGCCGCAAGAAATATTTCTTGAGTGGGGGATTCTAGGGGGGCTTGATTTTTATGGAACAATTATCCTTTGTAATTCAATAGCTTGACTGTGCAAAATCGGTTTCCACCCTCTCCGCCATTTTAAACGTAATTGCTTGAAACGCTTGGGACCGTAGTATTTAACATCGATTCGCTTAACCCACTGGTACGAGGCCGGCGATCGGGTCTACAGCTGATCAACTATTCGAAGCCGTTGGCGTCCGCCATACTCGGCAGCGCGGTCGGAGCGGGCCTAGCGGTGGCGCCGCTCGCCGATGTGCCATCTCCGCAGATGACGCCAAGATCCTCGATGGACATACGCGGCTGGGCGTAGCAGCCGCCACGCCCTCGAGCAAAGACTTCCCACCACCGGCGATGGGAGGGGCGGGTACGCTCATCACGCGCGCCGGCACAGGTCAGCGTGGCTTATTGTATAATACTATAACGTATATAACCTATTAACAGATACCGACATGTCGAGCGGTTAAACGACTTTATTGAGTTTTCAATGAATGTAACAGCCAATCCCGCGGCGCCGATTGGACTGGCGTCTCGGCGGCCAGTGCATTTAGCAGGCACTCAAATTGCCCCAGGTCACTCTCTGGACACGAAGGAAATGCAATGAACGTCCTCGACGGTTGGTCAGTTGGCGAACAGGATTCGATCGTTGCAGCGCTGGCGCGCGCAGTGGAAAAAAAAGGCCCACAAGTCTGGTTGGACTTCATGGGGGAGCTGTTTAGCTACGCTGACATCGATCGGCTCTCCACCCGGCTCGGGAATTCATTGACTGCCTTGGGCGTGAGCGCTGGAGATACGGTAGTCACCTTTCTCGACAATAGCCCGGATGCGATTATTTGCATGTTTGCGATCATGAAACTGGGAGCGGTCAATGTGCCGATCAACACGGGCTACAGGGGCGAGTTTCTGCGTCACCAGGTGAACGACTCCGGCGCGAACCTTGTGATAGCGGAGAGCGACTACGCGGAACGGGTCATGGAGATTGCCGACGCCTTGGCCGACGTCAAGTTGTTGCTTTACCGCGGCGAAGAGCCGGAGATCAAAGGATCGCATCTGCCGGTGGCTCCGTTGCGCGAGTATCTTGGCGCAGACGATACACCGATTGCCGTTGCGGTTCGACCGAGTGATCTCGCATGTCTAATTTATACCTCCGGCACGACTGGTCCCGCAAAGGGCTGCATGGTCAGCCATAATTTCATGTGCAATCTTGCGCGGCAAAACAATGAAATCTTCGCGGTCACATCCGAGGATATTTTCTGGACGTGCTTGCCATTGTTCCATCTCAACGCGATCGCTACTTCGATTCTCGCGTCGTTGCTGGCGTGCTCGAGGGTCGCAGTGGTACCGCGCTTTTCTGTCAGCAGTTTTTGGCCCGAGATCGTGCGATCGCGCGCCACGATTTCGAGCGTTCTCGGCACGATGGCAACGTTGATTGCCAAAGCTCCCGACACGGAAGCATCGCGTGCGGCGTATCGCCAGATCCGCGTAGCGCAGGGCGCTCCCTGGCCTCCGGACGTAGCGCTAAAGTGGAAAGAGCGCTTTGGAATACAGACTGAGGTTGCGGCGCGCTTATTCGGCATTACTGAAGCCTGTGTGGTTACCCAAGTGTCTGTTTACGAGAAGGTTCCTCCCGGCAGTTCCGGTAAACGTAGCCGCTATTTCGACGTGCGAATTGTCGATGACGACGATAACGAACTGCCGCCCGGCGTCCCCGGTGAGGTTGTGTGTCGCCCACGAATGCCGCACATCATGTTCGAAGGTTATTGGCGCCGGCCGGAAGCAACCCAGGCAGTTATGCGCAACATGTGGATGCACATGGGGGACATCGGTAAATTCGACGAGAATGGGTATTTCTACTTCGTTGATCGAAAGAAAGACTATTTGCGCAGGCGCGGCGAAAATATCTCGAGCTTCGAGATGGAAGCGACGTTCGCCGCGCATCCTGAGTTGCAGGAAGTTGCCGTGCATGCTGTCTTATCCGAGCTATCCGAAGACGATATCAAGGTGACCGCGGTACTTCGCACCGGTGCGACCTTGACGGAAGAGGACCTGTGCCGATGGTGCTTGGACAAAGTTCCGTATTTTGCGGTGCCTCGTTACATCGAATTCCGCAGCGAACTGCCAAAAAATCCGGTCGGACGCGTGCTCAAATATCAGCTTCGAGACGAGGGAGCGACGCCGGCTACCTGGGATTTCGATAAGGCAAATATAAGTGTCAAACGCCGTTAGAGTGGTTTTGCAAATGCTCTTTGCCATCGTGGCCGGCGTGAAACCTGAAACCTGAAACCTGGGGAAAGTCATGTCTGAAGTTTACCTGATCGATGCATGTCGAACTCCGCGGGGAATCGGCAAAGTGGGACGAGGGGCCTTGGCTCACATGCACCCACAACATCTTGGCGCAGCGGTGCTCAAAGCCGTTGCCGACCGCAGCCGATTGAAAACGGCTGACGTGGATGACGTTATCTGGGGCACGTCGGTACAGATAGGAAAACAAAGCGCAGACTTGGGCCGAATGGCGGTCTTGGATGCTGGATACGATGTCAGGGCGAGCGGCGTGACGTTGGACCGGTTCTGCGGCTCCGGCATCACCGCGGTCAATCTGGCGGCCGCTTCGATCATGTCGGGCATGGAGGATCTCGTCATAGCCGGCGGGACGGAAATGATGTCCTTTACCGGATCGTTGCCCACCGATGGGCTAGACGTGATGGATCGAGGCAACCTGCGCCTGCGTGCCCGGCACCCCCAGTCGCATCAGGGTGTGTGCGCCGACGCGATAGCGTCGCTGGAGCACTTGACGCGCGACGAGCTCGACGCATATGCGGTCGAAAGTCAAAAGCGTGCGGCGAACGCAATTGAGAAAGGCTATTTCGACAAGAGCCTGATCCCGGTGTACGACGAGTCCGGCCACCTGGTGTCGAGTCGCGACCAATTTCCGCGCCCGCAAACCACTCTCGACGCTTTGCGCGCGTTGAAACCGTCGTTTGCCGCGCTGGCCGATATTGCCATCGACGATCGGGGGACGACTTACCGACGGTTGATCTTGGAGAAATACCCTGGCTTGCAGATCGAGCATATGCATCATGCCGGCAACAGTTCCGGCGTTGTCGACGGTGCCGCCGCCGTTCTGCTCGCATCGCCCCGCTATGCCTCTCAAAACGGCTTGGTGCCCCGGGCTCGGGTTCGGGCATTCGCCAATGCCGGGGACTCGCCCACGCTCATGCTCAATGCCCCGGTTCCCGCCGCGCTGAAGGTGTTGCAGAAAGCCGGTCTCACCGTAGCCGACATCGATCTGTGGGAAATCAATGAAGCGTTTGCAGTCGTAGCCGAAAAATTCATCCGCGATCTTAGGCTTGATCGGGACAAGGTCAATGTCAACGGTGGGGCGATAGCTCTTGGACACCCGATCGGCGCAACGGGTTCGATGCTCATCGGCACGATTCTGGACGAACTCGAACGCCGTGACTTGCGCCGCGGTCTGGTTACCATGTGCGCGGCGGCCGGCATGGCTCCTGCCATCATCATCGAGCGCATCGGGATATAGGCTCAGTTATTCAAAACGCGCGGATCGCCGATGTCAGTGAGCCGGCCCGACCGCGGTGCCTGTGGACACCGCTCCGTTCAGCGATTCTCGCGCTCTGGCCCGTAAATATTCTCGAAGCGATTCCAGATCGTCATCGGTAAATTCTTGGAAACGCGGCATGCCCCGCGATTCGAGCACCCCCTGTCTTACGACGCTTTCGAATCCCGAGGCCGCCAATGGAATCGGCGAGGACCGAAGATCAGGCGCTGTCCCGCCGGATACGGCGCCTGCGCCATGACAAGGAACGCAATCCGATCCGAAAAGCGCATTCCCACGCGTGACCTTGACGGCGTCGAGCGCAACTTGCGGATCGTCGAGCGGCACAGCCTGTCTTGCAGCGGGTGTCCGCGGCAACGGCATCTTTCCGTCCAATGCAAATGTAAGAAGGCGACGCGGATTGATGCGAGCCTGCCAACCAAACTGCGCTGATATCGAACCCCACATGGCCGGCGCTCCGCCCAGTCCCACCAGTACGGAAACGTATTGGATGCCTCCTACCGAATAGGTTACCGGAGGCGCCACTATCCCGTTACGGGCATCGAACGACCAAAGCGTAGCCCCGGTGTCGGCGGCATGGGCGGTAAATTTCCCGTCTACCTGTCCCTGGAACACGAGGTTGCCCGCAGTGACGATGGTGCCCCCGTTCCAATAGCCTGGGGTAGTGGTTTTCCAGGCAATTCTTTGCGTTGCAGAATCCCACGCGACTAACGCGCTGCTGCCCAAGTTGGCCGGCGGGTCAGCGTTCACCGACTGAAGTCCCGTATTGACCGTGTGCGGTCTACCGACCCATTCCGAGGGATTGATGCCCCTGTCGTTGTAGTAACCCGGAAGTTCCATGGTCGGAACGTAGGCGAAACCCGTCTTCGGGCTATACGACATGGGGGACGTGTTATGAACCCCGGCACTGCTCGGCCAGATCAACGTTTCGCCGCTTTCGTAGCGAGTATTGGGCGCCTCCACCGGCCTGCCGGTCACGAGATCGATATGATCGGCCCAGGTTACTTTCCCCAGTTTCTCCGCCGACAAGAGCCTTCCGGTCTCTCGGTCAATCACGTAGAAAAAGCCGTTTTTCGGCGCCTGCATCAATACTCTACGAGGCTCACCGCCTATCGAGATCGTCGCCAGCACCATGTCCATGTCGGCATCGTAATCCCAGGTCTCGCCGGGGTTGACCTGGTAGTGCCAAACGTACGCTCCCGTGTCGGCATCCAGCGCAACGATCGACGAGACGAACAGATTGTCGCCGCCTCCGGGGGAGCGAATTAGCTGGTTCCAAGGTAGTCCATTGCCGGTCGCGATGTAGACGCGATTGAAGTCGGGGTCATAGGTGATCGCATTCCAGACGGTCGCACCGCCGCCGAATTTCCAATACTCTCCCCTCCATGTCTTGGCCGCCAGCTCCATGGCTTTGTTCTCAAACCCCGCCGCAGGGTTGCCGGGCACGGTATAAAATCGCCATAGCTGCTTTCCGTTTCGTGCATCGTAAACAGTGACATAACCGCGAGTCGTGCCAACGTCGCCGCCTCCGTGGCCAATGATGATTTTCCCGTTGAATACGCGCGGCGCGCCGCTGATCGTACGGTCGTCGTTCGGATCGACCGTCAAAGTGCTCCACCGGGGCCGCCCCGATTTCGCGTCGAGGGCGATCAGCCGGCCGTCTAGAGTGCCGACATAGACCATGCCGTTCCAGTACGCAATTCCACGGCTACCCCATGTGTAGCGCAGTTTCGGGCCGGCCACTTTGGCGACTTCAGGGTCGTACTTCCATTTGAGCTTGCCTGTCTTCGCGTCCACGGCGTGCACCACGGCCAGTCCAACGGCAAAGTAGACCACGCCATCGACCGCCAACGGTTGTGAGGTGACCGTGCTGAAACCCGGCAGCTCCAGCGCCCAGACCAATCCCAAGCGTTTGACCGAATCTGTATTGATCTGGGTCAGCGGACTGTAACGGTCTTCGCTGAATGTACGACCGAACGATGGCCAGTTCACATCATCCGCGGCGACCGAGACGGTCGTGGAAGAGGCGAAAACCTCGCAAGTCAACGACGCAGCAAGGAAATACTTGCGATACTTCACTGGGAACCCCTTCGTATCGATTGCCATCATTCCGACCGCAAGAGCAAGCAGCTTCCGAAGGGGCCGCCGGCCGAGGTCACCACCGCTGACTTCGGCGTCGGCGTCACTTGGCGGTTACCCGCTTGATTGCGCAACTGGCAGCAAGCCTCGACCAGTAGCCCGAACCCGTGAAGCCGGCCTTCGGACAGCTGACCGCCGGCGGTGTTGAGCGGCAACTCGCCGTCGAGAGCGATGCGCCTGCCACCTTCGATGTAGCTGCCTCCTTCGCCAAGTTCGCAGAAACCCAATGCTTCGAGCCACTGCACGGCAAGAATCGAAAACCCGTCATACAGCTGAGCGATGTCGATATCCTCAGGTTTGAGCTCGGTGCGCGCCCACATCATGCGAGCCGCGTCGAACGGATGCTGACGGGTCAGATCGCTGACGTGCTCCCAAGAGTAAAGGCTGCTGGTCGCGCAGCCCACCGCTTCCAAGAACACAGGTCGCGTCTCAACATCCGGGAGGGCTTCGCGCGCTGAAATGACGACCGCGACCGCGGCATCCGTTGGGCCATCGCAATCGTACAGGCACAGAGGAGTGCTTATCATGCGGGCACCCAGGTATTGATCCATCGACAAGGGTTGCCTGAAGATCGCGCGAGGGTTCAACGCCGCGTTACGGCGGCCATTCAGGGCGATTTCGGCCAGCTGCTCGCGTGTGGTCCCAAATTCGTGAAAATGCCGCTGCGCGTACCAAGCGACCCAATTGGCAGCAGAGTATGCTCTATAAGGGACCAGACCCGAGAAGTGCCCAGCGATCCTCGAAGCGCCGGTTCCAACGGCGCTTCCGGGACGATTGCACGCGATCGCGGACGTCGACTCGGTCAACGCGCGGAACACGAGAACATGGCGGCATAGGCCGAGTGCGATGGCAGCGCACGCGTTGATGATCGCGCCGAACTGTCCGGGCATCTCGGCAGATCCGCAATACCAAGTCAGCGATAGATCCAACGCGTTCTTCATGTCCCACGCGGACAAAGGAGAGTAACCCGGTGGGCCGTGGAAGTCTTGACCCGGATAGGTCGAAACACCGTCGATATCCCGGGTTTGGAGCCCGGCGTCCGAAATGGCTGCTATGGCCGCATCGAGCCCAAGAGACATGGCGGTTCGCTGCAAATTGCGGCCGATCTGCGAAACGCCGAGGCCGGTGATCGCACAGCTCTTCTCGGCGAATTTCATTTCGTCATTCGAGGCGAAACATCGGCAGGAATACCTCTTCCTGCTGTTCGAACACCACGTACACGGCGGCTCCTATCGACACCGCCTCCGGTTCACAGCAGACGATATTGCTGGCCAGGCGAATATCTCGTTGCTCATTCAGCGACACCAACGCGATGACATAAGGCACGTGGAGGCCGGGAAGCCAGGAATGATGATTGACCGTGAACGACTCGATGGTGCCGCGTCCCGACACCACGACGTCTGTCACCTGCGCCGAAAGACACTTTGGACAACGCGGCTTCGGAGGATGTATGTAGTTGTGGCACTGGCCGCAGCGCCTCACTCGGAGTTGCCCATCGGCTCCGCCGGTCCAAAATATGCGATTCTCGTCATCGATCAGGGGAAGAGTTCGAGGTGGCTCTGCCGCCAAATGATTGATGGTCAAGGTCTCTCCGTCAGAGTCTGCGCCCGGATAATCTACGCGCCGGCGCGCCACATGATCAACATTGGATTTGCCCAGGCGAATGAGTATACTACGTTACAGGATTAAGGCACATAGAAAATTCTCAAACCGGTATAGACTGCTCTCCATATCACATGAAGAAACGCCATGAAAACTGACGACATGATCCTTATTAGCGTCGATGACCATGTGACCGAGCCCGCGGACATGTTCCTGCGTCATTTGCCGAAAGACCTGCACGGCCGGGCTCCCCGTCTGGTAGCCGATCGAAACGGCAATAACAATTGGATTTTTGAGGATCGAAAGGTGGCGAGCATCGGACTAAACGCTGTCGTCGGTCGCCCGCCGGAAGAGTATGGCTGCGAACCTATGTCGTATGCCGACATGCGGGACGGGGTCTATAAAGTGGACAAGCGCATCGAGGACATGAACGTCAACGGCATCCTCGGATCTCTGTGTTTCGGCACTTTCGTCGGCTTCGACGGAGGTTTCTTGTCGAAAGCGACCGACAAGGCGCTCGCCTATCGAGTCGTGCAGGCATACAACGACTGGCACGTCTTGGATTGGTGCGGCACCATTCCCGGCCGGTTGATTCCGCTGGGTATCCTGCCTTTGTGGGATACCCAGTTGGCCGTCGCCGAAATGCGCCGTTTGGCCAAGATGGGCTGTCATGCTTTGACTTTTCCCGATAACCCCGGCGCGAAGCTCGGCTTTCCCAGCATTCACGATTCCTTTTGGCGTCCAGTGTGGCAGGCTGCGGTGGACAACGACATGGTCTTTTGCTGCCACATCGGGACCGGGCATGACGCACCGCACGCGTCCACCGACACTCCCATCGAAGCGTGGATCACCACCATGCCGATGGCCATCGCGAATTCTGCCGCAGACTGGCTTTATCTCAAGGCTTTACAGGAATTTCCGACGCTCAAGATCATGCTGTCCGAAGGCGGCATCGGCTGGATTCCGTATTTTCTGGAGCGTCTGGATTTCGTACACGCTCATCATCGTGCTTGGACTCATTGCGACTTCGGCGGCAAGCGTCCCAGCGATGTGTTTCGCGAACACTTCATAACCTGCTTCATCGACGACAAGTTCGGCATCCAAAATCGGGCCGCCATCGGTGTGGATTCGATTTGCTACGAATGCGACTATCCGCACTCGGATTCAGTGTGGCCGCTATCGCCGGAACGCCTCATGGAGCCGCTGGAGGGCGCGAGCGACCTCGAGATCGACAAGATTACGCACCTAAATGCGATGCGCATCCTCAAGTTCGATCCTTTTAGTGTGACCGATCGTGCCCAGTGCACGGTAGGGGCGTTGCGCGCGCAGGCGCGGCATGTCTCGACCGTTCCCGTATCTCGGGGAGGCGGCAAACCGCTGGAGGCTGGTGTCGTGAGGCCGGTGACTTCCGGCGATGTGGCCCGAATGATGGCCGCCAACAACGGCGCCTGATGAACTTCGATTTTTCCGACGAGCAAAAGTTGCTGCGGCAGCAGGCCCGGCGTTTCCTGACGGAAAAGTGTCCCGCTGCGATAGTTCGCCGGGTGATCGAACGCCGCGCGTCGTTCGACGAGACGCTGTGGTGGCAGCTCGCGGAACAGGGTTGGTTGGGGTTGGCCATTCCTACCGAGTACGGTGGCTCGGGGCTGGGGTACCTCGAGCTTTGCGTGGCCGCCGAAGAACTCGGCCGCGTTTTGGCACCGATTCCGCTTTCTTCCAGCATCTATCTTTGCGCAGAAGCATTGTTGATGGCTGGAACCGAAGCGCAGAAGTCGCGCTATTTGCCCGAGTTGGCCGCGGGGTCCTTGATCGGTACGCTGGCCTTCGCGGAAGGGTACGGATTCCCCGCGGAGCGAACCGTCAGCGCAGAGGTTCGCGGCGGGAAGATTTTCGGTATCAAGTGGCCGGTGGCCGATGGTAACAGCGCGCACATCGCGGTCGTGCTGGCCGGCACGTCGGAAGGGTCGTCGGGGCTCTTTCTCTGCGACTTGCGACAGGCCACAGTGGTTCGCGAGGCTCTCGAGACGGTCGACGCGTCGCGCGCGCAGGCGAGACTCCGGTTCAACGGCGCGATCTGCGAGCCGCTTGGCATGGAAGCTACGTGGGCCGGGTTTTACCGACTCGTCGAGCGTGGTGTCGTGCTTTACGCATTCGAACAAATCGGCGGGGCCGACGCGTGTTTGTCGATGGCGGTCGATTACGCGCGTGAGCGCAAGGCCTTCGGCAGGCTCATTGGTTCGTTTCAGGCGATAAAGCATCGGTTGGCCGATCTATATGTAAGGAACGAGCTTGCACGCGCGAATACGTATTATTCTGCATGGGCGCTGTCCGTGGATGCGCCTGAGCTACCACTGGCGGCGGCTGCCGCGCGTGTTAGCGCGATCGATGCATTCGAGTACGCTGCCCGGGAAAGTTTGCATGTACACGGCGGAATGGGATTCACCTGGGAGATGAATTGCCATTTGTTCTATCGCCGCTCGCGGCAGCTGGCGGTGAACCTGGGCAGCGCGGCGCTATGGAAGCGCAGGATTGCCAGCTTGCTGGAACGACAAATTTGACGGGTTTCGCGATTGAGCGGACCCCCCTTTTCATCGCATTATCTCAAATACTGACACGCGGCCCCGAGGCAAGATGGATTTCAGAGACAGTGTCGAAGAGTCGATTTTCCGGAGCGAAGCACGAGCTTGGTTCGAACGAATGGCTGCCCGATTCGACCTGGCGACACATCCAGGCATGACTTTCGAGGAGCAGCTGCGGCTTGGTAGGGAGTTTCAGGCCGAGAAGGCAGCGGCAGGGTATGCAAAACCGGAATGGTCCCACGCTCATGGGGGTCGCGATGCAAGCGCCGTCGAAAGCGTCATATGCGCCGAGGAAGAACGGCGTTTCACGTTTCCAAACAAATTTTTCGCGATCGGTCTCGGCATGCCAATTCCCATCATGCGCCGTTACGCATCCGCCGCCGACCGAGAACGCTTTCTTGGACCGGCTTTGCGCGGAGAGGAAATCTGGTGCCAGCTTTTCTCGGAACCCACCGCGGGTTCAGATCTCGGCGCAGTACGACTGCGCGCAGATCGGAATGGCGATAAATGGATATTGAATGGCCAGAAGATTTGGACTTCTTGGGCTCACGTCGCCGACTTCGGCACGATATTGGCGCGCTCCGATCCGTCTTTGCCGAAACATGCCGGACTGACTTTTTTTTATGTCGACATGAAAACCCCTGGAATATCCGTTCGACAAATCAATCAAATGTCGGGCGCGCGAGAATTCTGTGAGGTCTTTTTCACGGATGTCCGGATACCCGACACCAATCGGCTAGGCGAGGTCAACGGCGGCTGGCGGGTTACCGTCGATACTCTGATGGAGGAGCGCTTCACCTTGCAAGATCCGACTTATGGGGCGCCGCCGCTCACCGTCGCGATGAAATTTTTGCGCGACAACGTCAGCTCGGAAGGGGCAACCGGTTTGGACGATGGAGCACTGCGGGAACGATTTGCGGAATGGTATTGTATCGAGCAAGGCTTGAGGAACATATATGCCCGCATGGTCACCGCGCTTTCGCGTGGTAGCGTTCCGGGTCCGGAAGCTGCGTTGACCAAGCTCGTTCTCGCCAGCAAGGTACAAGCGTACAGCGCGGCGATGATCGATGCCAACGGACCCGCTGGTGTGATAACGGTGGACAAGGAAATGCCGGGCTCTGCCGGCTGTTTCTGCGATGTATGGCTGCAATCGGCGGGTATGCGCATTGCGGGCGGCACGGATGAGATTCTACGAAATACCATCGCGGAGCGGGTTTTGCTTCTTCCCGCCGAGATCCGCACGGACAAGAATGTAGCTTTCAGCGACTTGTGACGTCCTTCATTGCGGGATGACGATTGGTTCTGGCGGTGGGATCTGCGGCGCGACTCGAACGTTGCGATATTGGCACGGGAGGTCCGGAATGAATTTGAACGACGCGATAGCGGCGGTGGTTACCGGTGGTGCTTCTGGTTTGGGTGAAGCCACCGCGCGGGCGCTGGCTGCGACCGGAGTCAGGGTTACACTCTTCGATGTCGATGTGGAGCGGGGCGCGCGCTTGGCTGCCGAGATGGGCGCTTTTTTCGTCAAAGTGGATGTAATGGACGAAGTGTCCGTAACCGAGGGTTTTCGTCAATCGCGAGAGGCACACGGCCAGGAGCGGATCATGGTCAATTGTGCCGGTGGCGGTACCGTGGCTAAAACGATCCGCAAGAATCGAGATACAGGCGTTTTCGAGAGTCATTCGATCGACGCCTTCACCCGTATTCTCCGCCTGAACGTCGTCGGCACTTTTCAATGCGTGGCGAAATCGGCTGCCGGTATGGCGGCGCTCGATACCATCGACGGCGAGCGTGGAGTGATCGTCAACACCGCTTCGGCGGCGGCGCAGGACGGCCAAATCGGACAGGTGGCCTATGCCGCGGCGAAAGCGGCCGTCGTCGGCATGACGTTGCCGGTCGCACGCGATCTTTCATCCGAGAGCATCCGCATCAATACCATCATGCCGGGAATTTTCGCAACGCCGGCTTTGATGAAAGCATCGGCTAATCTGCTGGATAGCTTGAGAGCCAGCGTACCTTTCCCGAAACGAATGGGGGATCCCGAGGAATTTAGTTCGCTGGTGCTGGAAATGATCCGCAATAAATATTTGAATGGCGAAACGGTTCGCCTGGACGGTGCCATCCGCATGGCCCCGCGCTGAGTTCAAACGTTCCATGAATAGGGCCGAGGAGGTGCAGCGATGAATGTATCGGCGGCTACCCAGGCCTTCGATAAGGCGAATCTCTCGGTGAAAGGACGCTAGGCAGCATTTAGGAGGCTTCAAATGAATTTAAAAGGCAAATCCTTCGTCGTGACCGGAGGGGCCAGCGGCATCGGCAAGGCCTGCGCCCGACATTTGGCGCAACTAGGCGCGTCGGTGCGCATCGGAGATCGCGATACCACGGGCGGCGAAGCTGTCGCGGGCACCGCAAGGGATGAAGGACTGGACGTGGATTTCATGGAACTCGATCTCGAAATTGGCGGCTCGATCGACCAGTTCATCGCCGACGCGACTTCGGCTAACGTTGGCGTCGACGGATTGGTGAATTGTGCGGGTTGGGATGCGTTCGATCAGCCTTTCCTGCTCAATGATCCAAAGCAATGGGAGCGGGTAATTCAAATCAATCTGCTGGGCCCGATGCGGCTGACGCAGGGAATGCTGCGCCCCATGCAAGAGAGACGCGCCGGCCGCATCGTCAATATCTCCAGCGAGGCAGGACGGGTAGGGACTGCGCTTCACTGTGCCTACACGGCCGCTAAAGGGGGCATGATCGCCCTCACCAAAGCACTCGCACGCGAGTTTGGGCCCTTGCAGATAACGGTGAACTGCATCGCTCCGGGCCCGATCGAAACTCCGTTCATGCGCCGCGCAATACGCGACGCGGATATGAGTGCCATGGTGGCCGCCAACCCGATTCAGCGCGTCGGCGACCCGGACGACATTGCGCGTGCCGTCGCCTTTTTCCTGGATGCTGCGAATTCATACATTACCGGCCAGACGCTGAGCGTCAGCGGCGGCATGACAATGATAGGCTGATCATCGAACATCAAATTTTTTCACCGCGGCCATGACGGCTTTGCGATCGACTTGCGGAATACCGAGCGGATTGCCGATCTGACAGTATTTCAACCCGGTACCAAGAGCGGCAGCCCGTCCCATGTCGAGCGATTGCCATATCGCTTTCACGCTTCCCTGCGTCGCCGCGGTAGGCTTCGACGCGATCTTGGCGGCGATTTCGTGTGCCCGACCCCATAGCTCTTCGTGGCTCACGACTTCGCTTACGATTCCCATTCGCAGGGCGGAATGTGCGTTGATGCGCTCATCGTTTCCCAATAGAACCATCCGCAGCACGTCGCCCAGCAACATTTTGTAAGTCATGCCGATAGGCTCGAGCGCGGAAGTCATCCCGTAAGTCGTGTGTGGATCGAAGAAGGTGGCATCTTCCGAACAGATCACGATGTCACTTTCATTGAGAAAGTAAAAAGCGCCGCCCGCGGCCATGCCATGCACCGCGGTGACCAGCGGTTTCCAACATTCATTGTGTTTCGGACACAAAGAGTCGCCGGGATCCTCAAAATTCCAGGGATTCGTTGCCGGCGTGCGGGGCTCGAGCTGATCGACGCCCGTCGAAAACGCGCGGCCGGGCGCCGCTCGGAGAACGACGGCATGTACTGAATCATCCTGCCGTATACGTGACCATATTTCCTTGATTTCCTGGCGCATCCGCGTACTCAACGCGTTGAGTGCCTCCGGGCGGTTCAGCGTTACGGTAGCCACATGATCGTCGGTTTGGTCGTAGAGTAGGGCGTCATCGCTGGGCACGGCTTTGTCTCCTGCAAATTCTTGTGTTTCGCGCATCGCGAATTGCATATTAACAAAAAAACCGCCGGTCGCCCGCCGCGCCCGGCCTCTTTCATCCGTGTCGTCTGCAGATTTTCAAACTTCGATTTGCATTTATATATAACCTATATATATCATTATTTATGCGGAAAAACTAATGACATCTTCTTCAAAGACGAAATCAGAGGCTCTGTCGTTGATCGATGTCCTCGGTCAGATCATGCGGATCGATCCGAGTGCTCATGCCGTGGATTATCAACAAGCATGGTGGAGCTGGGGCGATCTCGACCGCCTGCAGCGAGCGATCTGCGATCATTTGGACGCGGCGGGCGCGGGTCCCGGGGCTCGCATTGGAATCTTGTTCAGATCCCGTCCCGCGCACGTGGCAGCCCTGCTGGCTTGCGTTCTAAACGGCCGCTGCGCAGTCTCCTTCAACGTGTTGCTGCCCGCGGATGTCCTGGCAGCGGACCTTCTGGAGCAGAACGTCGCGGTTCTGGTTGGCGAGACAGCCGATCTGGAGGGCCCCGGGGTACAAACCTCCTTCCATGCGGTTGCGCTTCCACTCCTTGCGCTCGATCACGACGCAGGAGGGCTTGCGCATTGGATCACCGCGACGCACAGCTCGTCCGCCCGCGCCCTTCTCCGTCGCTTGCCCGGCGTCCTGATCGAGATGCTGACGAGCGGTACGACCGGACCGCCAAAACGCATTCCGCTCGAATTGACCAACTTCGAGGAAAGTTTTCACAGTGCGCACTCGTATGAGCGTAGCAGGCACCGCGATGATCGTCCCGCATTGCGTTCGGGGGTGCGAATAGTCACCGCGCCTTTAACTCACGTCAGCGGTGTATCGGCGGTTTTGATGAGCCTGGCGGGCGGTCGGAAAATCTGCCTGCTGGAGAAATTTGCGGTTGAATCGTGGGTAGCCGCGGTTCAAAGGCATAAGGCAAAGGTGGGCAACGCGCCACCCGCCGCGCTTCGCATGGTGCTGGATGCGAACGTTCCGCCTGCGGCTTTGAAGTCGCTCGTCGCGCTACGTTCCGGAACCGCACCGCTCGATCCAGCCATGGTCGATGCCTTCCTCGAAAAATACAACCTGCCTATACTGGCGCAATACGGTGCAACGGAATTCGCCGGAAGCGTCGCAGGTTGGACACTGGATGAATTTCGATCCAAGTATGCCGCCAAACGCGGCAGCGTCGGGAAGCTTCAGCCCAATATCGAGGGCCGCATCGTCGATCCTGAATTGTCCACGCCGATGTTGCCGGGTGAAGCAGGCGTACTGGAATTACGCGGCAGGCAGATCAACAGTACCGGACAATGGGTGCGCACAACCGATCGGGCCAGCATCGATGCCGACGGCTATCTCTATATCCTAGGCCGTGCCGACAGCGCCATCAATCGTGGCGGATTCAAGATTCAGCCCGACGACGTAACGCGGGCTCTGCAGCAGCATCCGGTGATCAACGAGGCCGTGGTTGTCGGGATTACGGACCGGCGATTGGGCGAAGCTCCGGCGGCGATGGCAACGGTTCGTCCAGGCGAGAAATACCCCGACGTGCAAGAGGTCGTTCAATTCCTGAAATCTAAGTTGCTGCCTTATCAAATTCCCACACATATCGAATTCGTGCGCGACTTCCCCAGGACGGCCATGTTGAAGCCCAACCTACCGGAGATTCGCCGATTGCTGGAAGTGGAATTTAGCGCCAACAATGAACCAGGCCCAGGGACGTGACACTGAACACACGATTCACGGAGATGTTCGGCATCGAGCATCCCATTATCCAGGGCGGAATGCAGTGGGTGGGTCGCGCCGAACTGGTTGCCGCCGTCGCGAACGCGGGCGCTCTGGGATTCATTACGGCGTTGACGCAGCCTTCTGCGGCCGCCCTCTACGCGGAAATCGAACGGTGCCGACAAATGACGTCAAAACCGTTCGGTGTCAATCTCACCATTTTGCCTACGATCAATCCACCCCCATACGCAGACTATCGTCGCGCCATCATTGCCGCCGGGATAAAAATCGTCGAAACCGCGGGCCATAAGCCGCAAGAGCATATCGACGATTTCAAGAATCACGGCATCAAAATCATTCATAAATGCACTTCGGTCAGACACGCGGTGACCGCCGAGCGCCTGGGGGTCGACGCGATCTCCATCGATGGGTTCGAGTGCGCGGGACATCCGGGAGAGGACGACATTCCGGGATTGGTCCTGATCCCCTCCACCGCGAATAGGATAAAAATTCCCATTGTCGCGTCGGGCGGATTTGCCGATGGTAGAGGGCTGGTTGCCGCTCTTGCATTGGGGGCGGACGGCGTCAATATGGGCACGCGCTTCATGTGTACCGTCGAGAGCCCCATTCACCACAAAGTGAAAGAGCAAATTCTGGCGAACGACGAACGCGCGACCGCACTCATCTTACGGAGTTTGAAGAATACCTCACGCGTCGCACGCAGCAGCATGAGCGATAAAATCATTGCCATCGAAAAGAGCGGTACGGCAGTATTCGAGGACGTCAGGGAACTGGTGGCAGGCAGCCGAGGACGACAGGTATTTGAGACAGGCGATGCGGAATACGGCGTCTGGACCGTAGGCATGGTCCAGGGTTTGATACAGGATATTCCTAGCTGCGACGAGTTGATCCAGCGTATCGTCCGGGATGCTAAAGCTCTGATAGAGGGGCGTCTTACGCGACTCATATGTTCTTGAGACCGCAAGCGGCTGATGCCCAATCTCCCCACGGGTGGAATGAGTTCTTGCTGGGCCGCGGTACTTGCCCTATTCCGGGAGGAGCGCTGCAGGTCGCGGTGTCATCAATAATCCGTTAGACTTGTAATATTGATGACACC
>Ga0210410_10001218_pt1 | contig 24639 bp, 17 predicted proteins | sample IncBWC4MmetaG_FD_161058 | JGI IMG/M metagenome (GOLD analysis project Ga0210410, IMG submission 161058) | Forest soil microbial communities from Barre Woods Harvard Forest LTER site, Petersham, Massachusetts, United States - Inc-BW-C-4-M | ecosystem: Environmental > Terrestrial > Soil >... | reverse complement strand
GCGTCGTCGCCCTCGCCTTCTTCCTCTACTTCTTCGGCCGCCGCTTCCTGACGCCGCAATCCGGCTTCTGGGCCGCGGTAGTTTTCCTGGCGTCCTGCGGCCCCTATCTCTTCACCCGCATCCTTATCCCCGACGTAACCGTGGGCCTCTGGATCGGCATCGCTCTCTATCTCTTCCTCGACGGCTGGCAATCCGAAAAGCCCACGCTTCTTTCCTGCTGGGGCATCGCCGCGGTCGTCGCTCTCAGCGTTCTCACCAAAGGACTCATCGGAGTCGTCTTCCTTTGCGCGATCATCTTCATCTTCCTGCTTCTCGCACGCGACCTCCGTCATCTCCTGAAGATGCATCTCTTCTCCAGCACCATCGTCTTTCTGTTGGTGGCCGCCCCTTGGCATATCCTCGCGGCCCGCGCCAATCCCCCCGCGGGCCAGGCCAAGGGTTTTCTTTGGTTTTACTTCGTCAACGAACAGTTCCTCCGCTACCTCGGCAAGCGCTATCCAGTCGACTACGACACCGTTCCCATCTTTCTTTTCTACGGATTGATTTTCCTCTGGTTTCTGCCCTGGAGCTCGTTCCTTCCTCAGGCCCTTACGCAGGTTCGCCTTCGCCTGCCACGCGTCGCCGGTGTACGTCGGTCCACCGAAGCCGTGCTCTTGCTTCTCTTTTGCTGGCCCGCCGTCGTTCTTCTCTTCTTCAGTTTTTCCACGCGCCAGGAATACTACCTCGCACCGGGCCTCCCCGGCCTCGCGCTCCTTCTAGGTCACTGGATGGCTCAGGAATCCGAGGCTCCCATAGGCTCATCCACCGCTCGCGCGGGCCGCCGCTCCGCCACGGTTTTGCTAATCTTCGGGCTTCTCATCGCCGCGATTACTGGCACGCTCGCTGTGAGCTCACACACTCCTGCTCCCGGCATGGAACTCTTCGACCTGCTCAACAAGAACCCCAATCTTTACGCCCTCTCCCTTGGCCACATGCTCGATCTCTCCGGTGAAGCTATGGGCTTCTTCCGCGGCCCACTCATCGGCACCGCGCTCGCCTTTCTGTTCGGCACTCTTCTCAACTGGTTCTTCCGCCGCCGTGGCAAAATCCAAGCTGCCAACTGGGCGCTCGTCGCCATGATGATCGTCTTCATCGAGTGCGCCCACATCTCTCTTGGCGTCTTCTATCCGATTCTCGGCTCCGAACAATTCGCCGTCACCCTCAAGCCTCTCCTCCACCCCGGCGACAAAATCTTCATGGACGGCGAATACGCCAATGCCTCCTCCGTCCGCTTCTACACCGGCCAGCAAATCTACGTCCTCAACGGCCGCGTCAACGGCCTCTGGTACGGCTCGCTCTTCCCCGACTCCCCGCCCATTTTCTTCGACGACGCCCAGTTCGCCCAGCTCTGGGCCGGCCCAACGCGCATCTACCTGATCACCCGCAACGAAAAGAAACGCGACGGGCTAGCCCCAATCGCCCCCGTCTACCTGATCACCAAATCCGCCGACCGCTACATCCTCTCCAATCGCCCTTAGCTACCACAAATACATAGCCGAAGCCGCTGCAATGGCGATCATCTGCTTTGCACAGAGGCACCCCTGCAGTAATCTCTTCGGATGGACTCAAAGCACGTGAAAGCAATCATTCGGAGCAGTCTCGTGGCAATTTTGCTCGCAATTCTCTTTGTCGCCCTTCTGGCCCAACGGCTATTCCACCCACGTTGATTTGGGAAGGATGACAAGGAGGGAGGGGGGAGTAACCTGACTAGAACGCTTCAAGCCCGGCCCGTAAGCAAAACCACCGTCACGCCGGCGCACACCAAAATCACGCCCAACCATCTCTTGAACGACACATCTTCCTTCAACAGGTACTTCGCGCCAAAAGTGCCCACTATATAGTTGGAAGCCGACGCAGGAATCACGACGCTCACCGGCGCCCACGAAAACAAAATCAGCAGCGAATAAAACGAGGACGCCAGCAAGGGCAATGCCACCCACAGCCAGCTGTTCCGCGCCGCCGCCCAAATAAATCGCAGCAGCGCCATCGGCCGGAAGCTCTCCGGCTCGCCCACTTGCTTGACGCCGTAGGACATCGCCAGCTCGCCGCCGGTATTGCACAGCACAAAAAAGATCAGCATCAGGATCACCCGGGTCATAGTCCGGTTACTCCCGGCCCGGGATTCGTGGTATTCGGCTTCGTCTGCCCCACCAGCAGCACGCCAACGCAGATCATCGCCACGCCGACCCACCGCTTCGGCGAGACCAACTCGTGCAGCACCACGATCGCCAGCATCGTCTGCACCGCATAGCCAAATGCGCCCGCGGGCATCACAAAGCTGTAATCGGCCCAGCTAACGGCCGTCATGTAACAGAGTGTGAAACCAATCAGGAAGAGAATACCAATCCAGATGCTCCCGCTGTGGATCGTCGAAACGAGCGCGTGCCGCAGCCCGGGAACGGAAATCTCGACGTTCCCGATCTGCTTCATCCCGCGCGCCAGCATCAGGTCGCCGGTGTTCGCACACACCACCATCAGCAAGACCATGACCAGCGTCTTGAATCTCAGCCTATGCTCGTGGCTCATTCTTTCGGGTTAATCGTTGCCGCTGGCCGATGAGGTTCCGCCCACCGCGACCATCGTCTTCGGCGCGTCGCCGCCCTGCTGCACCCACTTCAGCCGCTCGGCGCGCAGGCGCAGGAAGTCCGTCGCCTCATGGTACAGCCGCTTGCGCTCGTGGCCGTCCCACAGCGCTTCCTTCACGATCCGCCAGACAACCTTCGGGCGGAAATAATATTCGTCATAGAATCGCGTCACGCCCGCCATCATGTCCGCCTTGGAGAGATGCGGGAATTCGATGTGCGGCAACTGGTGGCCGCCCTGGTCGGCCAGCGCCTCCACGCGCAGGAAACCTTCCTTGGACATCTGATCGTGCAGCTCGGTCCCCGGCATGGCGTGGGCCAGCGAAACCTGGATCGTTTCGCAATCCAGTTCCTTCGCGAAATCAATGGTCTTGTTGATGGTATCTTTTGTCTCGCCCGGCAGGCCGATAATGAAGTCGCCGTGCACCTTGATGCCGACCTTCCGGCAGTTCTTCATGAATTCGCGCGCCATTTCAATCGTGGCGCCCTTCTTGATGTTCTTCAGGATCTGTGCGTCGCCGGACTCGAAACCCACGATGAACAACCGCGCCCCGCCGTCCGCCATCGCCTTCAGCTCTTCGTACTTGCTGTGGCAGCGCGCGGTGCAGGACCACTGGAACTTCAGCGGCTTGAACTTCTGGCTCAACTCGATCACGCGGTCCTTGCGGATGTTGAACGTGTCGTCGTCGAAGAAAATCTCTTTCATCTGTGGGAAGTAGCCGAGCGCGTTCTTCACTTCCTGCACCACGTTGTCCACAGAACGCGTGCGCCACGCATGGCCCGAAAGCGTCTGCGGCCACATGCAGAAGGTGCAAAGCGCCGGGCAACCGCGCGAGCTGTAGAACGACACGAAAGGGTTCAGCAGGAACGGCACGTTGTAACGCTCAATTTCCAGGTCCCGCTTGTAAACGTCCGTCGCGAACGGCAACGCATCCAGTTCTTCCGTGTGCATTTGCGGCCGCATCGCGTTGTGGACGATCTTGCCGTCTTTTTTGTAGCTGGCGTTGAGGATTTCACCCACCGGCTTGCCGTGCGCATATTCCGTTACCGCGTGGTCGAATTCGCCACGCACGATGAAATCGATATCCTCGCTGGCACTCAACGTTTCATCCGGCTTGATGTGCCCGTGCGGGCCGACGAACGCCACCTTCATCGACGGGTTCGCTTCCTTGATCTTGCGCAGCAGCTTCAGGTCGCTCGCGAAGCCCACCGTCGAGGTGAACAGCACCAGAAACTCGTAGTCCTTGCAGATCTGCACGGTCTGCAGCCAGTTAATTTTGTGGGGAGAGGCATCCAGCAAGCGGCTGCCCGGAATCATTCCCGCCGGGTACGACAGCCAAACTGGGTACCAGTAGGACTCAATCTCGCGCGTCGCGGGCCACCGTGAGCTCGCTCCGCCGTCGAAGTTCTCAAAGCTCGGCGGGTTCAACAGCAATGTTTTCATTACATCCGGCATTCTTCACCCTCAGTTTCGATCAAATTCAATGTGCAAAACATTCGCACTTTTGGCCAAACGGGTAGCACAAGTCTGATGACCTGTTCCGAACCCCAACCCGTGTAGATAATAGTTTACCCGACTTGGTTGCATCCTGGCACGCCTTTCTGCCAATGGTACCTAAGCCGCATCCAACAGCTAACCACCGCATTAAGTGGGAGTTGCGCCGTTTGGAGTGCGGAGGCTCTGCCTCCGCTTTTGAGGGTGTGGCCTCCAGGCCAAATGATCAACGGGCGGTATCGCTTGCGCCGCAAAAGCGGGAGCAGAGCTCCCGCACTCCAAAGGGCCTTAGCGCCCCAAACACTCGTCCGTTGCCTCTCCCAAAATCTCCCAAATTCGCCCCACCCACTCCTTATGCTCCGGCTTCATCAACACCGACCGCAAACAAGTTAGACTGTTACGGTCCTTCTTCATCGAAGCAAGGTTCCCCGCAAAAAACTCAACCGGCAACTCCGCCACCGCCAGGTGCAAATTTCTCCGAGCCGCCGCATCGAAAATCTTCCGCGACCTCCCCGATGACTCGCTTACGGTCCCAGCCCGCGGAGCAAACACAACAATATCCAGCTCCGGCGGAAACGCGCTGACAAATCGCTCGTCCTTCTCAACCCGCGAGTGCAAATCCAAGGCCGCCTCTCGGCAATCCTCCAGTCCGCGCGCGAATTCCCCACCCTTCGCAAGCGGCAACAGTTTCTGCGTAGCCCACAGCGCCGCAGCCGCAGCTCCCGGACGCGAACACTCCAGGCTGATCTCCCCCAGGTGCATTTCCTTCGAGCTGAAATACGTGTACGGCGAATCATGCTTGTAAAGTTTCCCAACGGCCGGATCGCGAAACACCACGCAACCACAGCCATACGGCTGCAAACCATGCTTGTGCGGATCGATTACAATCGAATCCACGCGATGCAACAAATCAAATCCGCGCCGCGCCTCTTCGCCCAGGTTTCGCGCCAATCCAAAATATCCGCCATACGCCGCATCGGCGTGAACTCGAAATCCGTACTTCTCGCGCAATTCCAGAATTTCCGCGAGCGGGTCGACCGACCCCGTGGCCGTCGTTCCCATCGTGGCTACCACCGTGCCGACATCGCCACGCGCAACGAGTTCGCGCAACTTCGCAAGATCCATCCGCCCGCGGGCATCGCAAGCCACAGCCGCAAACGGCACTTGCAGCACGCCGCTGATCCGCCCGTGCGTGTAATGCGCCTGCTCGCTCGCGAGAATCTTTTTTCCCGGCGCCAGTTGTCCCGCAACCCAAAGCGCTTCCAGGTTGGCCATCGTCCCACCGCCGCACAAATGACCGAGGTGCTCGCGCAAGCCGAACATTTCCGCGATCCCGGCAACCGCTTCCTTCTCCATCGACGAAGTCGCGCGGCCGCCATCCAGTGCGTGATTGTTGGGATTGATCCATTGCGCCAGCGCGTACGCGAGGCGCGCAACTGGATGCGGCGGCTTCAACATCTGCCCGGCATACAGCGGATGAAAATAGGGATAGTTGTCGTGCAATCGTTCCGCAGTTGCCGCGAGAGTTTCCGCAACGCGATTCGCGCCGGGAACGCGCGCGTCGAACTCCGGCAGCGCGGCAAATCCCGTGTCTAGCTTCTCCAGCGCTTCCCGAAGGATTTTCAGGCTTTCTTTATCCAGCATGCGAGGAGATCCGCCTTCAAAACAACTAACGCGTTGTCATTCTGAGCGCATCTGACAAAGATGCGCGAAGAACCTCAACCAGCACGTAACCACGGTCGATGCCTTGCGAATGTAGCGAAACCTATTCCAGAACCTTGTCCAGTTGCCCGGCCGTCTTCAGCAGATCCAGCTGCGCCTGCTGCCTCTGGAAATTCGCGTCCAGATAGGACATCCATTTTTCATTTTCGTCGAGGCGGCCCTTTTCGACGTCGCGCAAATTCACCCTGCCTTCGCCGAATTGTGATTGCAGCACCGCCAGGTTCTGCTGCGAAAGCTGCAACTCCAGCCGCGCCACTTCCTTCGTGGCGTCCGCCTGCTGCACTTTGCGCGATTTCTGCCGCACCTCGGCGCTTACCTGGCTCTTTGTGTTGCTCAGATTGATTTTCGCCGCTTCCAGGTTCACCTGCGCCAGAGCGACATTCGCCCGGGTCTTCGCGCTGTAAATCGGCATGTTGATGCTCACCCCAGCATTCAGGTTGTTGGAGCGAAAATTCTGCTGATTGATGACAAGGAAACTATTATTGAAATTATATTTGGCCAGCACATCGTAAATGGTCACCAGTTGCAGCGTCGGCCAGTAGCCCTGCTTCTCTCCCTTCAAGCGAAGCTCTTTCCCCTTCACGTCGGACTCCGCAGCCATGAGGCGCGTGTTGCTCTGCGCCGCCATGGCGATCAGATTCGCGCCTTCTTGCTCCGCAGCGCCCGGCAACTCTTCCGGCGTCACATCCATTGGCTGATCCACGGCGAGCCCCAACTGATTGCGCAAATAAACTTCCAGTTCGTCTTCCCGCCCTTCGAGTTGCAAGATGCGCTGCTGGACCTGCGCCAGCGTCAACCGTGACTTGGTCACTTCCACGGGCAGCTCATAACCTTCGCCCTCGCGTTCCTTCGTTACTTCCACAATCTTGTCCGCACTCTCCTTTTCTTTCCGCAGCAACTCCAGCGAGTGGCGCACCTTCACCAGTTCCAAATAACCCGACGCCACGCGCACCATCACCAGGTTCCGCGTATCCTCCAGCAACGCCCGCTGCGCCCTTACATGCTCCTGCTGCTCCTTGGCAAGTCCCCGCAGCGGCCCGTTCAGAACTTCTTCGGTATACGTCACGCTGAAGATCGCCGGTGGCCGCCCTCCCGGCGTTTCCGGCAGTCCATACGTGTAGCCCGCCCCCGATCCCGCATACAAATTGGGCAGAAATTCCGCACGCGTCAGTTGCGCCGTATCCTGCGCCGCCTGCACCTGCAGCTTGGCCAGTTGAATATCCTTGCTGTTCGAGAGCGACAGTTCGACCGCGCGCTTCAGCGTCAATATCACCGGCGTCGAACTCGCCACCGGCGCGGCCGGAGCTTGTTGCGCCCGCGCGTAATGCGGCGCGATTGCCATCGCCAGAATTCCCAGAGCCATGACTTGCTTCGAGGCCATGCCGCTTCCTCCTATCCACTTACTCATAGCGCAGCGATTCGATCGGCTCGAGCGCCGCCGCCTGCTTCGCCGGCAGCCAGCCGAAAAAAAGTCCCGTCGAGCATGACACCAGGAACGCCAGCACCACGCTCATTCCCGAAATTGGCACCCGCAGATTCCCCGGCAAAAGCTGCTGCGCGATCACCGGAATCGCCACGCCGATCAGGATTCCAATCACCGCTCCGCCGCCGCTGATCAGAAACGCTTCGATCAGGAATTGCCACATGATCTCTTTTTGCGCCGCTCCGATGGCTTTACGCACGCCGATTTCCCGGGTCCGCTCCGTCACCGTCACCAGCATGATGTTCATGATGCCGATGCCGCTGATCAGCAACGCGATGAACGCAATCAGGATCAATACGATGCGCAATGCGATTGAAATGGTCTTCGCAGCCCCGAGAATTGCCGTCAAAGTCTGCACGTTGTATTCGGCCAGCGCTGGATGGCGGCTCTTCAACAGCCGGCTGATCTGCTTCTCGACAATCGACACCTTGTCCGGCCCGCCGGTCTGCAACTGCAGCGTGCTCAAAACGTCGGTGCCGGTGTAATACTTGATCAGCGAAAACGGAATGATGACGGATTCCTTCTGCAATTCCGACAATCCAAACGTCTCGGCGCGCTCCTTGAATACGCCCACGACGGTGAACGTCAGTTCTCCCATGCGCAGCTGCCGGCCGACGGGGTTTTCCACTCCGAACACACGGTCCGCCAGATCCTTGGTGATCAGGCAAACCTTGCTTCGCGCTTCCATATCCGCGGAATCGAAATACCGCCCACGCAAAATGATTAGCCGCCGGATCTGCTGGTATCCCTCGGTGACGCCGATGAGCCGGACGGGGCGCGTACGCCCGCCAACCACCACCGCCATCGGCAAATCGTTGAATCCCGCCACGATCAGCGCAGCGGGGATCTGCGCTTTGGCCGCAGCCAGATCGTCGGTGTTGATTTCGTAGCTCAGGGGTTGTGCCTTCTCGGGCGTCTTGATCATCTCCACCCAGACCAGGTTCGATCCCATGGCCTCGATCTGCGAAATCACAAACTTCTGGCTGGTCAGCGCCACCGTCACCACCAGCACGATGGAGGCGCTGCCGATAATCACGCCAATGGACGTCAGCACCGCGCGCACTTTGTTTGCGCGCAAGGCGTCCATGGCCACAGCGACTGCTTCGCGTATGTGCATTTGCCTTCCGAAAAAACTTCGCTCAGTCGTGCCCGAGCTGCTTCAGTGCCTCTTGGGCCGGCTTGTACTTGCCGTTCAATTTCAGCGCGGCCTGATATTCAGCGCGCGCCCCCGCCGGATTCTTCAGGCTTTCCTGGAGGCGCCCGAGCCAGTAGTGCGCGGCCCAGGGACGCGGATATTCCGAGTTCATGGGCGCCAGTTGCAGGTATTCCCGCAGCAATTTCTCCGCTTCCGCGGGCTTCTGGTTTTGCAGGATTAACGCCACGCCTCGATAGAATTTGCCACGTGGATCCTGCGTGGCGAGCCCTTCTCCGGCGCCGGCCACAACCAGTAGTTTCTCTGCATTCTTGCGCTGAAGAAAATAATCGCCGATGTCGTAGATGCGCTTGGCCGTCTTGGGCTTGTTTTCCAGCGCCTTTGAAAATTCAGCATCCGCCGCGGCGTAATCTTTCTTCTGCGCCCTGCAGATTCCGGCGGCGTAATGTCCTTCCGCCGCGTCCATCTTCATCAATTTCTCGATCAGCGGCTGGGCCTTCTCTTCTCCGCCGCCCACCATTCCGGGCGCGGTGCAGTCATACTCGATCAAATCCTGCTGCGCATCGTAGTTGTGCACATCGAGCTGCACGGCCGCGTCAAATTCCTTCTGCGTCTTCCGCGCCAGCGAGTACGCGCTCAGCATGGACGCGTGATCCGCTTTCGCGCCATAGGCCTCGCCCAACCACCGGTGATAGTGGGAGTTTTTCGGGTCGATCGCTACCGCTTTTTCTGCGCAATTCACCGCGGCATCGTACTGGTTCAGTTCCAGGTAGGATCTCGCGAGCAGGACATAGACACCGCCGTTGTTCGGCTCGCTGACTTCCGCACTTTTCAGAATTTCGATGGCCTGCGTGTACTCGCCCTTCTCAAACGCGTTCTGGGCTTTCTCCAAGGGAGTTTCCTCCGCCCGCGCCACGCCGGGCAACAGCATCAGGCAAGCCAATCCGGCGCAGATGAATTTAATTGCTCGCACCACTCCCGCCAGGGACGTTCGACGTGTCCAGGTTCACCACCTTCACCGACATGCCATCGCGAAAATCGGCATCGCCCGGCAGCGCCACCGTATCGTCCATGCTCAGGCCGCTGACCACCTCATAATTTGTCGCGTCCGCGATGCCCACCTGGATGCGGCGCTTCTCCAAAACCGTTTTCCCCACGCTGTCCTTGACCACAAACACGAAACTCTGCCCGCCGATCGTTTCCACCGCGCCGCGCGGCACCGCCAAAACGTTCAGACGTTCCCGCGAATTGATGCGCACGTTCACGTTGGTGTTTGGCAGCAGCTCCAACTTTTCGTTTTCCACCGAGCACAGCAGTTCGCCCACACTGCGCGAGCCGCGCGGCACCACCTGTTTCGGCGACATTTCGGTTCGCCCTGGCCAGGTCCGGTTCGGCAGCGCGTCCCAGGTAATCTTCACCGGCAGTCCCGGCTCCAGGCCGCCCATTTCCGGTTCATCAATAAACGCTCGCACGCGTACTTTGTGCAGGTCCGCCAACTCGGCGAGCAGGTCACCCACTTTCACGTAATCGCCGGCTTTGACCGGCAACGCATAGAGCGTTCCGTCGGTCGGCGCCGTGATGCGGCCCTGGCGCACTTTGTCTTCCAGAGCGGCAACGTCGCTTTGCGCCTGCTGCACGGCCAAATCGCCCCGCGCACCGTCCAGGGACACCTGGCGCTCGAATTCCCTCTTCACTGCGGTCAGGCGATTCACTTCCGCTTGGGCCTTCGTCAGGGCCAACTCATTGGCGGCCAGTTCGTCTTTCGTCGCCGCACCCTCGGCCAGCAGCCGCGCCAGCGATTCATGATTCCGCTGCAGCCCGTCCCTGTCGCCAATGGCCTTCGCGAGGTCGCCGGCCACGCGCGTGGCGTCGTCCGTGCGGCCTCCCGCCTTCGCGGCGCGAAAATCTTCCTGCGCCCGCAGCAGCTTGGATTTTGCGTTCGCCAACTGCGCGGTGGCGTCCTTGACGTTCAACTCAAGAAGAAGCTGCCCCTTTTTCACGTTCTGCCCTTCGCTGACGCTCACCTTTTCGACGAAGGTATCGAGTTGCGCGCGGATACTGAACGGGGCGATCGGCTCCACCTTGCCGTTGCTGGTGATCGACGAAACGATGTTCTGCCGGAACGGCTTCACCGCCGATATTTTGGCCACGGGTTGGCGGCCGCTTACCTTGATCAACACGAACGCGACAATTCCCGCAAGGAGCAGAAAGAGCAGCGTACGGTTGCGCAGCTTCTTATCCATATATTCCTGAAACCCAATCCTCGTTCGCCATCAGGATCTGCTACACGAAGGAATCATCCGGCTTTCGCGGGCGCCTGTCGTTCCGGATTCCGAGCGCTGGCCTCAAATTGTACTTCGAATGCTTAACCTAAAGTCTATCAGGAGGTTAGCCATTTTCTCCACAAGCATCAGTCCCTCTGTGAGATGCCCGGCGCAGGTTCCAGGATGCTGCCCTCCGCGCTCCAACGGGCGGCGCGCTCCCCGTGGTAGAATGCCGCCATCATGGATGCCTCCAAAAGCACACGGCCCGAGGGAAAAGGGGGCGCCGCTTCCCCGCCCGAATCGCCCGTGCTGCATCGCGTCTGCATCCAGTGCAACAATATGTTCCGCGTGCCCCCCGACAAATTCGATGCCAAACAGTGCCCGAATTGTCACAAGGGTTAGGGCGGGTTTCCTTAGCAGCAACAGTTTCCGCATTCCGCGCGCGGGATTATTTCCAGTGATATGTTTTCCATTTCTTCTGCGTATTGGGGAGCATAGGCCAACACGTCCGTGTTCCCAATCCAGGATGAGGTACTTTTCATGATCGAAACGCGTGGTCTGACCAAACTGTTTAAAGACAAAAAACGCGGCGAAATCCGCGCCGTGGATGGCGTGAGCTTCACCTGCGCACCCGGGCAGATCTACGGATTGCTCGGCGCCAACGGCGCGGGCAAAACCACCACGCTGCGCATGCTGGCTACCATTCTTGAGCCGTCGGGCGGCACGGCGATTGTGTGCGGCCACGATGTGGTCGAGGCTCCGCAAAAAGTCCGTGCCAACGTGGGTTTTCTTTCCACGGCCACTGCGCTTTACCCGCGGCTCACCTCGCAGGAGATGGTCGAATATTTCGGCCGGCTGAACGGCATCGAGGAAGCCGAATTGAAGAAGCGCATCGATGAAATCTTCAACCGCCTGGACATGAACTCCTTTCGCGACCGCCGCTGCGACAAGCTGTCCACCGGCATGAAGCAGAAAACCTCCATCGCCCGCACGCTGGTTCACGACCCCCAGGTGATGATTTTCGACGAGCCGACCCTGGGCCTCGACATCATGACCGCCCGCACGATTCTTGAGTTCATCCGCGAATGCCGCCAGCGGGGGAAAACGGTGATTTTTTCGACGCACGTCATGAGCGAAGTGGAAAAACTCTGCGATGTCATCGGCATCATCCAGTCCGGAAAACTTCTGGCCGAGGGATCGCTCGCCGCGCTTCGTGAGCAATACAAGGAACAGGACCTGGAAGAGATTTTCGTGAAGGTCGTCGCGCCCTACTACAAGCCCGAGGAGGCGGCCTGAGATGCCCTTGAAAAACATCGGCACCGTCTACCGCAAGGAGCTCACCGAGGCGCTGCGCGACCGGCGCACGCTCATCTCCACGCTGCTCGTTCCCCTCCTCCTCTTCCCTCTCCTTTCCGTGGGATTCGGCGCGCTGGCCGTTACGCTCGTCAAGAAAGCAGAGGAGGAAACTCCGAAGGTAATGCTGCTTGGTGGCGCGGACTCCCCTGCCGTGCTGGATGCCCTGCGTGCCAGCAAGAAGATCGAAGTGGTGCCCGCAACACCGGACTGGAAAGACAAAATCATCAACAAGGAGATTCGCGCGGCCATCGCCATTCCGGACGGCTTCGAGGCCAGCCTGGCGCAACAGAACCCCCAGACGGTCGCGATCTACAAATACGAAGGCGAACTGAAATCGTCCATTTCCGCGGACACCGTCGAGAGAAGCCTCAAGGCCTACCGTGACACGGTCATCGAAGCACGGCTGGATGCCAATCATGTGCCTTCTTCCATCCTCACGCCGTTTCGCATCAAGCAGGAGAATGTCGCGCCCCCGGAAAAAGTCGGCGGTGCGGCCTTCGGCGGCATCATCGGCTACATGGTGATCCTGCTGTGCCTGACCGGAGGAATGTATCCGGCGATGGACCTGACCGCCGGCGAAAAGGAGCGCGGCACCATGGAGACGATTCTTTCGAGCCCGATTTCCCGCCTCGACCTGGTCCTCGGAAAGTTTTTCCTGGTGCTCACGGCTTCGCTGGTTACCGCCGCGCTTTCGGTGCTCTCCATGGGCGTTTCGTTCTGGGGGATGCAACAGCTGAAGGCGTTCGACGTTTCGAAGAATCCCGACGCGGCGGGCATGCAGCTGCATATCGGATTCACCGCCGTACTCTCCGTCTTCCTGATGGCGCTGCCGCTGGCGGTGCTTTTTTCCGCCGGGCTGATCACCATTTCGCTTTTCGCCAAAAGCTACAAGGAAGCGCAGAGCTACGTATCCCCGTTGATGATCCTGGTGATTGTCCCGGCGGTGGCCGCGATGCTTCCCGGCGTCGAACTAACCGCCAAGCTGGCGCTCGTTCCGATCCTGAATGTCAGCCTGCTCTGCAAGGAACTCGTGACCGGAACCTACCACTGGAACTTCATCGCGCTGATTTTTCTTTCCACCTGCGTCTACGCCGCCGCCGCGCTTTTCCTGGCGGTAAAAATGTTCCAGCGCGAAGACGTCCTCTTCCGCAGCTGATCCGCGGTTCTTTCCAGGCTGGCCGCAGGGAATGCGGCCAAATTTTCCTGAACACCTTCCCGGGGAATCTCGTATCTTCTTCTGAGGCCCTATTCGGCGACGCCTGCTCCGGATTCTGCTGGTCCTTCTGCTCCTGCGGCCACGCAAAAAGAATTTACGCCGCCGCGCGCGGGCCAAAATCATTGTGGATGGTTCCCGGCGCGTTCCACACCGCCGCGCTTGGATTTGCGCCGGAGGAGTTTCGCCGGCGGGTCCTCGATTTCTTCGGTCAGCCCGTGCCTGGCCCCGACCCTGCCCCCGTCATTAGCCCCTGACCGGCTAGTGCGGCTGGTCGATCCTGGTTTCCTTGGCCCCGGAAGCGTTTGCTCCGGCGGCTTCCCAGCGGTCGCTCAGGTGCCGCACGGTCTCGCGCATACGCACGGCCAGCTCCGTGATGATCTCGAGGCGCTGCAGGGTCTGCAACGGCAAATCCACCTTCCCGCGGCGCGACTCCAGCAGCAGGAGTTCCGCGTTTCCCAGGATTCCCGTCAACGGATTGTTCAGCTCGTGGCGCAGCACTTCGCCGAAGTCGCGGTCGTCCAGCCGCAGTTCCCCGAGCGAAACAGCCCCGCCGCGGGCGGCGTCCGGCGCCACGGATTTCGCGGAGCCGCGCAGCCGCCTCTCCACCATGGTGACGGCCGCGGGCAGGCACATCGCCGAGCGTGGCACGAAATCCACCGCGCCGGAGCGCACCGCCCGCCTCAGCTGCGCGCCCTCTTCCGCGGCGCCGATCCACACGACCGGCGCCGAGCCGGCGAGAATCGACAACGCCGATTCAATCGCCTGCCCCCGCGCGCGCCACGGCCCGTCGACTTCTCCGTCCACCCCCGCCAGCGCGCGCTCCTCCGCCAGGATCACCGCGGCTACCTGCTCGCCCAGAATCCGCCGGGCGCCTGCAATTCCGTCCGCTTCCGCAATCCGGAGATCTTTCCGCCGGCGCTGCAGTTCGTGCCGCGCTTCCGAGCAAAAATCCTCCCGGCCGCAGAGCAGCACCAGATCTCCCTGTTGTCCGGGCGGGCGCGCCTTTCCGGTGGCCCCTGGAATCTCGCAATGGTTCTGTTCCTGTTGCACGGCGTAGTTTCTCCTCTTTGTCCACAGCCCGGCTTACAGCATCCCGCGGACCGCGCGGCTCAACTCTTCCACCCGGAACGGCTTCGCCACATAGGGCAAGCGATGCCGCTCCAGAAACTCCTGCGTGCGCGGCGCCACCACGTCGCCGGTCACGAACAGCACGTGCCCCTGCAGCGGATTGCGGCGCTTTCCGAGCGACTGAAAAAATTTCTGCCCGTCCATTCCCGGCATCCTCAGGTCGCAGATCACCAGGTCGTATTCCTCGTGCTCCACCCGGTCGAGTGCCGACTCTCCGTCGCGCAGCACGTCCACGCGCATGCCTTCGTCGCGCAAGACGTCGGCGATCAGCCCCCCGACCGCCGGTTCGTCTTCCACCACCAACACCCGGGGCACGCGGGGCGCGCGATGTTCCCGGGGGATGCCGTTTTCTCCCGGCCCACCCGCCGGCGCAAGCTGGAGAACCGTTGTAACCGGCACGGGTTCCTGCCGCGCCGCCGGCGCAGCCGGAAATTCCACCACAAAACGAGTGCCACCCTTCGGCGGGCAGAGAACATTCACCGTTCCACCGTGTTGCCGCACAAACCCCAGCACGATCGCGAGGCCGAGGCCCGTGCCCACGCCCGGCGGCTTGGTGGTGAAAAATGGATCGAAAATGCGCGCCTGAATCGCGCCGGGAATTCCCGGCCCATCGTCCCAGACTTCGAGCCGCGCCCGCCCCGCGCCGGTGCCGGCGGTACGCACCTCGACGAGGCCGCCCTGGCCGCTCTGCAGGATGGCCTGCTGCGCGTTCTGCAGAAGGTTCAGGAGCACCTGCTGCAACTGGCCGAAGTCCCCGGCGACGTTTGGAACGGAGCCCCCTTTTTCCACCATCAGGCGGATTGGGGAGCCCGAGAGTGTCGCCCGCATCAGGTCGGCCGTGCGGTCCACGAGTTCGTTCAGCGAAACCGGCTCGCGGACACCCCGCGCGTCTCCCGAAAACTGCAGCATCTGCCGGAGAATCCCGGTGGCGCGTTCCGCCTCCGCGAGCAATCCGTGCAATTCGTGGTTCGCGGATCCCGCGCGGCTTGCTTCGCGGTGCAGCAATCGCTGCGCGTAGCCCAGAATCGTGGTCAGGGGATTGCTCAGTTCGTGCACAATGCCGCTGACGCGCTGTCCGAGGGAGACCAGTTTCTCGGTCTGCACCATGCGCGACTGGAACAGACGCCGGGCGCTGGTCTCGCGGTATACCTCCACGCGGCCCAGGCGCCGCCCGCCTTCCCCCACAATCGTGCGCGCGCATCGCTCGATGATTTGCGGCACCGGCCATATCATGGCCAGATCTTCCTGGCTTTCTTCCTGTAACTCGTCGAGGGCCCTCCAGCGCCGGGCGAACTCATCCGGCTCGGCGGCGTGAGGAGCCACCTTGCCGAGCAGGTTGTCCAGCGTCCGCAGTCCCGCGGCTTCCTCGCGCGTAAGTCCCAGCAGCCGGTAAAAGTGTTCGTTCGCCGCGCGGATGCCGCCCGCTTCGTCGAACACCGCCACGCCTTCCGTCATCCAGCCCACGGTCTGGCGCAGCTCCGCCTCCATGTCTTCTTTCCGGCGCTCGCCCGCTTCGGCGCCTGCTCGCTCGACGTCCACGGCGAGGAACTCCGCGGTCGAAAGTTCCAGCCGGCGGCACTCGACTCCCGTGCCGTCCTTGAGCGGTGCTTTCAGGATTCCCGCCGCCGCGTCCGGGAAAGAATCGCCGGCGTCCGACTGCAGCCAGCGGCTCACACGCTCCCACTCGCGGGGACGAAAAAGTTCAACGAAGCGCAGCTCCGGCTTCTCCCAGCTCACAACCGGTATGGCGGCGTCCGCCGAGAAAATTTTTCGCGCGCCCTGGCTTATCCCGCGCAGAAAACCGCTGCGATCCAGCAGGACCACCGGACGCTCGCTGGACTCGAGCAGCGCCAGGCGCCACGTCTCCGCGCGGGCCCGCTCCGACCAGCGCTCATTTTGCTGCAACACCTGCGTGGCAAACTGCGCGCGCTGCTCCAGCCGCTCCAGGTTTTCGAGGCTGGCGCGGCCGCGGGGAAGCCCGGCCAGCAGGACACCGCAAGTCGCGCCGTCCGCGGAGAGCGGGATCGCGACGATCCGCGCGATGTTGCGCGCAAGCGGCAGCGCGCCTGCCTCGGCGCCAGTCACCTGCCCGGTTTCGAACGTCTGCCTCCAGAACATTTCGAGAGGCCCCTGTTCCACGCTGTGGCCCCACGCGGGATCGCCGCTCAACGCGCGAATCCGCAGCCGCTCTTCCGCCCGCGCGCCTGAGGGAGCCGCGACGGCAAGTCCGGTCTTTCGCTCGCCGATCAAGGCGAAGACGGCGCCCAAGCCTTCCGGACCATCGCTGCGCGTGCAGGTTTCCGCAAGTTGCACCAGAATGTCATCGAGGTCCGCGTTCTCCGCAAGCAGGGTATGCACCCGGGAAGTAAGTTCAAGATCCGCCTTGCGCTCCAGGGCCAGCCGGTTCTGCTCTTCCCATTCGAGCGCCAGCGCAAGCTCCTCCGCCACCTCCTCCGCAAGTACGCGCGGCAGCGAACTGCCCGTACCCTGCGCGGCGACCAGAATCAGACCGCGCAGAAGGTTTTGCCCGAACACGGGGACCCACAGCACGTGCCGCATGCCGAAGGTCGGCCCGAGAAGTGGATTGTGGAGATCGCCTGCCAGGGTCAACTCGGCTGTTTTTCCAACCGAAAGAAGATCGAGCGGAAGAGGAAGTTCCACCGAGAGGCTGGTCCATTTTCCCGGCCCGTTTCCTTCCCCCCTCTCGCCAACTTCACCGCGAAAGACGACCCTGCCCGCCGCAGAAGATTCGCCTCGAGAGGGCGTATCCAGCCATACACCGAAGCGCTCCGCCCCAGGTTCCATCTGCAATTCCATCAGCGCCGCACGAATCCAGACGTCGCGCCCCGCGCCAGCGCGCGCCGCGCGCACCACTCCGCGAGCCTCGCGCGGTGCGGATAATTTGTCCAGGTGGTTTCGTGTGAACACGCCGGGTTCCTCAAGGGCTGCTCACACTCCCCCCATGCACTGGCGACGCCAAAGCAGTTTCCATCCATCTTATTGTGCAGGAGAGGTTTACCGTTGATGGGGGAATTTCAAGTCGAGAATCTTCGAGTTATTTTTCCAATTTGATACGCATGGTCGGGTTCACGCATCCGTGCGCTCGATCTGGTACTGCTTCAATTTCCGATAGAGCGTGGTCTTCCCGATGCCCAGCATCCGCGCGGCCGCCTGCTTGTCGCCGCCGGTTTGCCGCAACGTGCTCAGGATGGCGCGCCGCTCCAGTTCATCCAGAGGAAGAAGTTCCTCTTTTTCCGGAGCCCGCTCGGTCGACGGGTACTGCAGGGTTGTCGGAAGATCGCTCGCATGGACGAAAGGCCCGCTGCCGAGAGCAACGGCCCGCTCGATCGTGTTTTCGAGTTCCCGCACGTTGCCCGGCCAGTCGTGGGCCATCAGCCGGCGCATGGCATCTTCGGTCAATTCGCGCGTCATTTCATCCTGCCGCGAATATTTCTCCAGGAACGAAGTCACCAGCAGCGGGATGTCGCTTTTTCTCTCCCGCAGAGGCGGCAGCTTGATCTGCACCACGTTCAAGCGGAAATATAAGTCCTGGCGAAAGGTGCCGTTCTTGATCCCAAGTTCCAGGTCCCGGTTGGTGGCGGCCACAATGCGAATGTTGATTGGGCGGCGCTCCGTGGAGCCGACGGGCTTGACCTCGCCCTCCTGCAGCGCTCGCAACAGTTTGGCCTGCATCTCCAGCGGCATCTCCCCAATTTCATCCAGCAACAACGTGCCGCCGTTGGCCGATTCCATCAGTCCCTGCTTGGCCTGCATCGCTCCCGTGAACGCACCCCGCGTGTAGCCGAATAGCTCCGACTCGATCAGAGTGGACACCAGCGCCGAGCACTCCACGGGCACAAACGGCTTGTCCTTTCGGGTGCCCAGAAAATGGATGCTGCGCGCGACCAGTTCCTTGCCCGTTCCGCTTTCGCCCAGAATCAGCACCGGGTGGTCGCGGAGGCTCACCTTTTCGATCAACCGGTAGACCCGCTCCATGCGCGCCGACATGCCGATCAGTCCCCCGAATCCGGGCAGCGCGCGCACCTGCTCGCGCAACATGCGGTTTTCGCGTTTCAGTTCAACCGCGTGCACCACCTGCTCGAGGCGCGCGCGCAACTCTTCAATGCGGAATGGTTTCGTGACATAGTCCACCGCTCCCATGCGGGTCGCCTTCACGGCGGAGTCAATGGTGCCGTACTGCGTGAGCATCACCACGGCCATGTCCGGGAAAAGCCGCGTGACGCGTTTCAGCAATTCCAGTCCGTTTGTTCCAGGCAATTTCAGATCCGTCAGGAGAATATCCACCGGGGAAATTTCCAGGACCTCCAGCGCTTCCTCCGCCGTGCTCACGTCGAACACTTTCATCCCCGCGTCTTCCGCGATGGAACGGCAGACGCCGCGCACGTGTTCCTCGTCATCCACGACCAGGAGGTGCACCGGCGGCAAGCCTTGCGCCGCGCGTTCCTCTTTTCCAATTGCGAAAACTCCTGCCGATCTTTCAAAATCCGCACTCACCGCTCGCCCTGCGTGCGTGTCCGCCATCATGCCTCGTCTCTGGGAATTGTGTTTCCTTCTCTTTGGGCGGAACCTGGGAGGAAAAAGGCTGGAACAATTCCCGTTACGGGAAATTACACCTCTCTTCTAGTTCAGAATGGCTCTATTGTCAAGTATGTAATTATCGATAGCGGATGTTGGTAGACTATGTATCGGAATGGGACAGCTTGCCGTTCCGGTTGGGTACAGAACCTTGGGATGTCGGCCCGCAAGCAAGTGCCATTGTGGCATCGAAAGCCGCGCTGGTCGCGCTCTCCTGCACGAGAGCTAAAGTCTACGCAACGGTTGATCTGGACTCTTTTCGGAGGATAGTGTGCTCAGCGGTGGGGGACTCGTGAAGCGCCATTGCCTTTACTACTGCGCGGCGTGGGGATGTTTCTGCCGAAGAACCCTACCCCAAAAATCAAGAACGGACGGTTTGCACCGTCCGTTCTTCCCGTTCCGATTTGCATTCGTCTGCGGCCCTGCCCCAGTTACGGTTTAGGTGCTTTCTTGGGGGCCGGCTTGGCTGCCGGCTTACCGGTTTTCCCGGTTTCCTCGGCGCTGCGGCGAATCAATGTCGCGGCATCTTCGGCATTGAAGGGCAGGCCTCGTACGCCCTGTTGGCCCGTCGTGCTGAGGGTGACGTCCACGCGCCGGTTGTTAGCCAGCACGATCGTGGGCAGATTCTTGAGGACCTTTTTGCGGGTCTCTTCGCTCAAACTGGGGTCCTGTTCGACCAGCGCCCTCACGTCGGCCTCGCTCATGTTCTGTTCTTCACCAAAGGCTTTGGTTTCCAGATGGTCCGCCGGGACGCCGTGTTCGACCAGATAACTCTTCACCCGTTCCACGCGGCGCTCGGAAAGTTTCATGTTGTATTCCTTGGCGCCGCGAATATCGGCATGCCCCGCCAGGATCAGGTGAGCATCCGGTCTGTAGGTCAGATACTTCGTGAAATCACTGACCAGCGACTCCAGTGTCTTTATCTGGCTGGGGAGGAGTCCACCATTGGGCCTCGCCACGGTGGGTTGTGCGGTTGGGAAATAAATGTCATGCAAGGACAGCCTGGCTTCCAGTTGCTTGATCTCCGGCTGTTCCTGCACGGTCACCGCGGTAGGGGCGCTGGTGCGACCGCCGCGGCCGTCGTCGGCCGTGCACGTGATTGAGTAACTTCCAGCCGCAAGGCCCGTGGAATCGAATTGCGCGGTCGGGCCGTTGCCGGAAATCTGGCCGCCCGTTGTGGCGTAGCTATAAGTCAGCGGATCGCCGTCCGGATCACTGGCCGTCGAAACAATGTTCACGTGCTGGCCCGCAATAATCGGGTTGCGTTCCGGCGCGCACGAAATAACCGGGGGCTGGTTGGGCCGCTTGGCAACCGCGATGTCCGTGGCGCAGCTTGCGGTTCCGCCGTGGCCGTCATCCACTTTGGCGTTGACCGTGTAATTGCCGATCGCCAGGCCCGATGGGTTCCAGCGGACGTCCGGACCCGTGCCATCCACAGTGCCGCCTGTCGCGGTGTAGCTGTAGGTAAGAGGGTCGTTGTCGGCGTCGGTCGCATTCACGTGGATTGCCACAGGATCGGTCGAACCTTCGAAGACAGAAGGTTGCGCCGCGGAGCAGGCCGCGACTGGCGGATGATTCGGCTTCGCGGGTGCGGGCGGGTAGGCCCACCGCAGAACAAAGCCTGTGCCGATGCGGAAGTTGTTCTGGCGGCCGTTGGCGCTGAGCAGGGAGCCGGAAAAGTTGGTCATCAGGTAATCGGCCTGGAAAAAGCGCCAAGCGAGATACCTGGATAGCACCACGTCCACGCCGCCTCCGACTGAGAGCGCAAACGCGCCCTGGGCCTTGTCGCCGGTCAGTTGGCTGCTGCTGTGGGCCGCGCCGAAGAGAACTTCGCCAAAGGGAACAAAATGATCAAAGCGCCGCAGGTTGAGGCGGGGACCGAAAAGGTAAGTCTGCATGTTTCCGCTGAAGGTCGCGAGCGATTCCGTATTGGTAGTGGGGTCGAGCACGAAGACCTGCCGGTCGAACCGGTAGCCACCGACTTCGCCCACGATACCCAGCCATCTGCTGGCGTTATAGGTGAACGAACCCGTTGCGCCCAGTTCATTAAAATTCTTGAATGCACATGGGCAGAAGTTGATGTAGCTGAACATACCCGCGACTTCAAATCTCGGCGTCAGCTGCCCCCAGGCGTTCCGGTTCCAGGCGTTGTTGGACCAATCCGAGAAGACGTCCGCGGGCGTGGCCGCTGGCGCGGGCATCGCGAAGAGGCCTGGCGAGGAGGGAGCGATACGGAAATCGCCGGCCGGCACTGCGTTGGTGGACGCCGCCGTTTTGCCGCTGGATGCGTTGCTTGCGTCTTTCTGTTGCGCCCAGAGAGGCAGGGCGATCAGAGCGCCCATTGCCACGATTGCACACCATTTGCGCATTGTTTCCTCCCTAATCGAAATTAAGAATCCCACGTGTTCCTTGCGTCTTCGTTCATCGATTTCCGGCAGAACGCTGGATGGCGACGCAGGAGAATACCCAGCAAACCACATGCTGGTCCAAAATGGGGGCGGTCGGACACCATTATTGCTAGCAATGGAAGCAGTGGCGAAATGAAACCCGTTGCTGCGGGGGAAAGCATATTCCATAAGTTCATCAATCCGCAAGCATTTCCTAAAATGGGCCGGAGAGCGCAGCAGACTTGGCCGCAAGATCCCATCGGTCGCTGCCCTGTTGCGATACACTTTATGCCTTATGGTTGCCTCCGCCCTGCTTGATTTGAATTGGACCGGACAAGCCCGGTGCATCGCTACCGCGCTTCTCCGTTCCGATCACTTTGCCGCTGTGATCGATCCCGGGCCGGGCTCCACGCTGGCCACCCTGCGCGAACGACTTGAGGTACACCGGCTTCGCGTCACGGACCTCAACGCCGTTCTGCTCACGCACATTCACCTGGATCATGCCGGCGCCACCGGCGCGCTGGTGCAGGAAAATCCGGCGCTCCAGGTTTATGTTCACACTCGCGGCGCTGCACACATGATCGATCCCGCGAAATTGCTGGACAGCGCGGGACGCCTGTACGGGCAGGAGATGCAGAAATTGTTTGGGGATTTCCTGGCGGTGCCGGAAAGCAATCTGCGCATTCTGCAGGGCGGGGAAACCCTGGCGGTTGGATCGCGGGAGCTTCGTGTGCTTTATACGCCGGGGCACGCTTCGCACCATGTCACTTACTTTGACCCAACCGAGCGCGTGGCGTATGTGGGAGACACCGCGGGGATTTCCATTGAAGGACATCCGTTCATACTTCCGGCCACACCGCCGCCCGACATTTCCCTGGAATTGTGGGCGGCTTCGCTGGACGCCATCGCGCAACTGCGTCCGCGGCGATTGTTCCTGACTCACTTTGGGTATTCGGATCAGGCGGAGCGGCATTTGAATGCCTATAGGGAACGGCTGCAGCATTGGGGAGCTCTGTCCGCGGAGATTCTTTCCCGCGGGCAGGAGCAGAGCGAGGCCATTCGCGCGTTCAGCCGCGCGGTTGCCGCGGAGGCGGCGGAGTTTCTTTCGCCGATGGAACTTTCTCATTACGTGTTTAACGGCGCGCTGCAACTTTCATGGTTGGGGTTGGAGCGCTACCACCGGAAGCGCGCGGAGGCGATGGCCAAAGAATTGGCGGGTTAATTTCCGTTGGTTGGCAGATGCAGGCCGAATTCGCGGTGGGCCGCGAGTAGTGCTTTCTTCACCGCGCTTTCTTCGATGACAAAAGAGATGTTGCTTTCGCTCGAGCCCTGGGCGATGGCGATGATGTTCACGTTTTCCCGGCCCATGGCCTGAAAAGTCCGCCCGGCGACACCCGGCGTGCCGCGCATGTTTTCTCCCACCACGGCGACGATGGCGATGTTCGGATCCACGTTGATGTGCTCGACCTTTTCATGCTTCAGATCCTCGGCAAATTCCCTGCGCAGCGCTTCGATGGTGCGTTCCGCGTCGCCGGAAGAAACACTAAAACAGATATCGTTCTGCGAGGAGGATTGCGAAATCATCAGAACGTTGGCGCGGACCTCGGCAATCGTGGAAAAGGTCCGCCCAACGACGTCGGTGAGACCCACGATGCCGGGCCCGCCGAGGCTGATCAGCGTGACATCGCGAATGGCGGTGAGCGCTTTTACGCCGGTGTTGGTTCCGCCCTTGGGAGTGATTTTCGTGCCGCGTCTTTCGGGCGCGAAGCTGTTGCGGATCCAGACCGGGATGGCCGAATCGACTACCGGCTTCAGCGTTTTCGGGTGCAGCACCTTGGCGCCAAAAAAGGCCAGTTCCGCCGCTTCCCGGTAGGAAATGCTTGGGATGGTGCGCGCTTCGTTGATCAGGCGGGGATCGGCGGTCAGCACGCCGTCCACGTCGGTCCAGATGATGACTTCATCGGCGTCGAGAGCCGCGCCGAGAATCGTGGCGGAATAGTCGGAGCCGCCGCGGCCGAGGGTGGTCAACTCACCGTCCTCGGTGGAGCCGATGAAACCAGTCACGACCGGGACGATGCCCTTCTCCAGCAGCGGGAAAATTCGCGCTTGCGACTTCACGCGGGTTTCTTTCATCATGGGGTCGGCGCCGCCATGAAAGTCGTCGGTGACGATCAGCTCGCTGGCTTCCAGAGATTCACCGGGCAGCCCGCGTTCCTTCACCGCTGCGGCGACGAGTGGGGCGGAGAGCCGCTCACCAAGACTGGAAATGGTATCGAGGGTGCGCGGGGAAAGCTCGCGCAACAATGCGGTGCCTTCGCAGAAGCGCCGGCCGTCGGCAAAGACCTGCTTCATTTTTTCGCTGACTTTGGCGCATTCGGCTTCGTTTTTCACCACGGTTGCAAGTGTGGTCGCGTGCTTCGCGGCAAGTTCGTCGAGGATGGCGAGGGCAGCCTTGGCATTGCCGGATTCCGCGATCTTGGCAGCTTCGATCAGGCGGTTGGTCACGCCGCTCATGGCCGATACGACGGCGACGCACTTTCCTGCGCGCGCTCCTTCAGCGATGATTTGCGCGGCACGCGCAATACACGCGGCGTCGCCAACCGAGGTGCCTCCGAATTTCATGATTTGTAACGCCGACTTCATGGTTCTCCCATCGTCGGTCTGAAGAGTCGCTGCTTTCGTTTCGACGAACCCTACTATCTTAAGGTTCTCTGCCCGCTTGCGCGAATATCCACTTATCAATTTTTCTGATGGAGTACATGGGGGTTTTTGTTGGCGACCGGTGAGAAGACCGAATGCTGTGGATAGAAGGGTGAATCCCGCCTCAGAGCCTACCGGTCAAGAGTCGAGGCAAAAGGGCGCTGAGCTGAGACCAATGACCCAAATGTTCGCAGCTCCTATCTAACTATATTTAAACAAGTTAACTGGGGAACTGCGCCAGGCATCCATAAATCGAAAAAAAAAGACTTGCATTTGATTTAGTGTTGTAGTTAACTATAACACCATGATGGTCTTTCACATCTTTGAACTTCTCACCGACGCGCTGCTTGGCGACTGGGAAGCGGCGCAATGGGCGGTTGCGTCGAGCATTTGCGATTCACTTGCCACGGTTCTCAGGAACAGATGATGGAACGCGAGTGGAACGACAGCCAGCCGATTTACCGCCAACTTCGCGATCGCGTGGTGGCCATGATTCTTGATGGCGTACTGAAAGAAGG
>Ga0210410_10001217_pt1 | contig 24685 bp, 27 predicted proteins | sample IncBWC4MmetaG_FD_161058 | JGI IMG/M metagenome (GOLD analysis project Ga0210410, IMG submission 161058) | Forest soil microbial communities from Barre Woods Harvard Forest LTER site, Petersham, Massachusetts, United States - Inc-BW-C-4-M | ecosystem: Environmental > Terrestrial > Soil >... | reverse complement strand
GTAACCGAACAAATCTTCCAGCTCAATTCCCGCCGCCTGAAAATGCACGTCATCGAGCAGTGTGTAACTTATTTTTGCCGCTTCAAACACCCCCGGAAGGTGCGGCTCCCACACACGCTCCGCCAGCCACGCGCCCGATGGGGCGCGTCCGAACTTGCGCACGATATATTCTTTCATGCGCCGGAATTGCGCGGCCTGATCCCGCGCTGGAATAGAAACCATGATCGGCTCGTAAAAGCCTCCACCGATGATTTCCACCTGCCCGCGCGCAGCCAGCGTTTTCAGTTCCTCCATGAATTCCGGATGCCGCGAATCAAACCATTCCAGAAGCGGCCCGGTGTAGTGCAATCCCATACGCACGCCGGGATGCTTTGCAAGATGTTGCAAGAATGGCAAATACGATCGCTGGTAAATTTTCTCCAGGATAGCGTCGAAATTCCCAACCGGTTGATGTGAGTGGATGACGAGGACGAGGTGAACCTTGTTCAAGGTTGGGCTCCGAAACCGGGAGGCTTAAAAATGAACCGAGCGAAACTTGAGTCTCGCACAGCCATCGAGCTTTGTTATTATGCAGCGCGATGTCTGCAAAATCCAAATCGGCTCGTCCGGCAAGCAAGCCGCGGAAAAAGCTACGGGCTCGGTCGGAGAACATTCAGTTTGCGTCCGGCAATTCCAAATCGTCCGGCCATGAAGCAGAACTTTTCGCTCGCGGCATCGAACTTTTCAACACACGATACTTTTTTGAAGCCCACGAAGCCTGGGAAGAAATCTGGCTGCACGCCGCGCCGCCGGAAAAAACATTTCTGCAGGGACTGATTCAGGTTACCGCCGCGTTTCACCATCATTCACGGGAGAATCTGCGCGGCACGAAGTCGCTTTTGCGCGCGGGTCTCGCCAAACTTGAAGATTTCCCGCCTCATCACCGTGAACTGAATATTGAGAAGCTACGCGAAGCCGCACGAAAGTGGCTCACCGCTTTGGACCGCGGGGAGGAAACTCGGCGGCCGGCGCTGCCGCGAATCGCGCCGGCGCCGGTCCGTCGCTAACGAAGATTAAGGCTCAACTATGATTTGGCCCTTCATGTTTTTGTGGCCCATTCCGCATACCACGTCGCACTTGAAAGCATAAGTTCCGGCCTGCACCGCCGTGAACTCAACCTGCACCGCCTGATCCTTGGGAAGCTTGAAGTCGGTCTTGGTGATGCTGGCGTCAAACTTCAAACCAGGCGTACCTTTCTTGTCTGTTCCCTGTGCAAACGGGTTAATCTCGATGCTATGCTCGCGGTCGGTTGCCGTGACGGTCAGCCTGACCCGGGTTCCTGCCTTCACGCGAATTTCCGATGGACCAAATTCAAACTTCTTTGCCGATACCGTGATTTCCTTCACATCTCCCTGTGCTGCCACCACCGGAACAGTTGAATTTCCAGCTACAACCATTACCAGTGCAATCGTTACCGCGATTCCCAGCCACACTCGTCGCATAGTGTTGTCCCTTTTATGTGAGATTAATTGCGGTACATCCATTAGTTCTCGATCGTGAAATTATAGCATCGAGAAAACTGAGGTTCAAAATTCGGCTTGCGGGCTCCACAACTGCCGGGTGCCGCCGCACACGCTTACAATGTGAGAAAACACAGCAGGCGTCGCACGCATCGCCTGAAACGCGCCTGCCGCCAGCCAGGGATGTTTGGAGAGCCACAGCACCGAAGCTGTGACCAGATCCCTGCCCCGTAACATCTCTTGCCGCTCCCGCTCAAATTTCCAAATCCACTCTTCTTGCGGCACTGCGGTCTGCGCAATGTATGTGCTCAACCGCTCGGCGCTCGCAATGGCCTGCGCCATTCCTGAGCCGGTGATAGGGTCCAGACATCCAGCGGCATCGCCCAACAAAACCGCCCCCGGCGCCACTCCGCATTTCGCGCGCGCTCCCAGGGGCGAACATCCAGCCAGCGGAGAAATCTTTTCTGCACCGTTCATCCGGTCCGCAAGCTCCGGCTCGGCATTCACCCAACTCTCAAATTCTTTTTCGGCCGGCCCGTTCAGCCTTCCAGCTTCCACCAGCGCCGCCACGAGCATCTCTCCATCCGGCAATGGCGTGACATAAAGTTCGTAGCCGTGCCGCGGAAAAACATCCACCCACTGCGGCTGCTCGCAACCGGCTCGCACTCGATAATGCATTCGCAAGCCGAATCTGCGCCGGCGCAGCGGCAAATCGAGTCCAAGCGCTTTGCGAATCGGAGACGCCAATCCATCAGCGGCCACCACCAAGTCGCCTCGCCGCACGGTGCCGTCCACAATTAATCCCGTCACACATCCATGTTCAACGACCGGCGCATTTACGTTTACAGATGTGTACGCGGAAACCCCGGGCGTATTCGCCGCCGCGTTAAACAGTACTTCATCCAGCAAGAGGCGCCGCTGCCCGCGTCCTTCAGTTCGCCGGCCATGTCGTGCGGGGAACGATCCCTTCAGCATGAAATCTGCGAAAACATAGCGCACGCCATAAAACGGCGCGCCTCCAACCGCCGACGCAAGTCCCATGCGCTCCAGCGCATCCACACCGGCGGGCATCAATCCTTCGCCGCAGGGCTTCTCACGCGGAAAAGTGCCGCGCTCGTAAAGATCTACTTCCACTCCCAACCGGCCCAGCAGAATCGCAAGCGACGCTCCGCCCACACCCCCGCCTGCAATCAAAACATGCGGCATTCTTCCCCCATTTACATCCCGTGACAATCGGCTGATACTTCGGCCACCACCGAAGCGTCAGTAAAACTTAGGCAGGAATCTCGGCTTGTTTCCCATCGTCTCCCGATACCCGGGATCTGATAAGAGCATTTGGTCTTCAACTTCGATGCGGGAGTACAAAACCCAGCCGTTTCCAACTGCGGCGACCAAAGCGGAAATCCATGCGCTGTAGATCAGCGGTATCGCAATTAGCTCCACAAACACCGCTACATAGTTTGGATGCCGAATCCAGCGATAAGGTCCACTGGAAACTACACCAAGTTGCGCAGACTTCATGATTTGCACGTTCCAGTGGGAACGGAGCGTCCGAATCACCCACCAACGCAGCATATTGGCGAGTAGGGCCAGAATTCCCATGGATATCGCCAGCGCGGGAATCAGAGGACGGCGAAGAAAGATGACTTCCAGTCCGGCGCCAACCAAAACAATTGCGTGGACAAATATCATCCACTGAAAACGCGGCTCGGAAACGCGTGAAGCGCCTTTTGCGATTAGGCTTTTCTGGTTCCTTCGTGAAATACCCAGTTCAATGAAGCGGCCGGCTCCCACCACGACCAGAAAAATGATGTAGACGATGCGGCTTACGTCCACTGGAGGAGCATCATCTCCGCGCTGAATCCCGGACCGAACCCTACCAGCAGTCCGTAATCACCGGAAGACATCCTCGCTTTTGTCATCCATTCTTGCAAGACGAACAGCACGGATGCGCTCGACAGGTTTCCGTATTCGCGCAAAACGTCCCACGAATATTGCGTCATGGATCGCGGCAAGCCCAACTCTTCCTCCACAAACGAAAGGAGCTTCTGTCCGCCGGGATGCAACACAAATGCATTGATGTCCTGTTGTCGCAATCCGTAGCCGGAAAGGAAACTTTCCACTAGCGCGCCGATTTTATCCCGAATCAGCTGCGGCACGTCCTTGGAAAGGACAATGTGAAGGCCGCCGTCTCTCAGATCGAATCCCATGGCGTCAATCGAATTCGGAATCAGGAAACCCCGCGCACCAACTATGTTTGGACCGGTTTGATGCCCGCCCGCTTGGTGACCATTTGTTCCGTCCGCGCGGTTTGCAGATCCGTTCGATGGCAATGCCTGGCGCGCAGAGTTGCCTCTCGTAATCAGCGCCGCCGCCGCGCCATCTCCAAACAATATCGCCGAAATCAAATTTGCCGGAGACATATCCTGCCGTTGAAATGTGAGACTCGGCAACTCGACGGAAACGACCAACACGTTTCCTTCCGTCACACCTTTCAGGAAATCCCATGCTCGTCCGAGCGCCGCCGCTCCGGCGGCACACCCCAGTTCCGTAATGGGAATTCTTCGTACGTCGGACCTGAACCCCAAATCGTTAATCAGGAACGCATCCAAAGACGGAATAATTACGCCGGTGCAAGAAACCGTGATGAGCATATCCACATCAGTCGCAGCGATGCCCGCATTCTTGAGGCAGTCGGCTGCAACTTTTCGGCCAAGCTTCACCGCGTGCTCCTGATATTCCTTACTGGTCTGTTCCAGTGATCGGGGTTCAACTGTATAGTCGGGCGGAAAAATAAAATAGCGGCGGTCTACCTTCGCGTTCTCAACCACTTCCATCATCATTGAACTGCGCGATTCGCTGAGCGGGAAAACCTTGTTGAGGCGTTCTTTTACATCGTCCATCGTTACTACGTTTTCGGGCAACGCGGTGGCGGTAGCTAAAATTGAAATCGGCGCTCCCGATGATATCGCGCCCCACGTCGATTGGCCTGCTCGCGGAGACAGCAGCCCGCTTGGGCTAGTAATTACGTTCGCTGACATTCAATTTCCTCCGGATTGCCCGAAGGGAGGCGGCGACGTGCACGTCACTGCCCGGCGAGCATAATGTCGAACTCAATCTGAACCTCATCTTTGACTTTTATCGTGCCGCCGGCAATCTTTATCGGCGTAATCCCAAAGTTGGTCTGCAATACAGTAGCGGTTCCCCGATAGTGCCCTTTTTCGAAGGTGGTTTCAAGCGTGATCGGATTGGTCTGGCCGTGAAGCGTTAACAATCCGCGAACTCGCCATTTTGACTCACCGATATTCTCCACGCTGTCCGACGCAAAATGTATTTCTCGATAGTGAGCGGCGTCGAGTACGTCCGGTCCCAGCATTCTCTGCTGCACGTCGGCCCGGTCACTCGCGGTTACATCCGGATCAACGACCGACATGCCCGCTACGTTGACGTCGAACCACACTGACGATGGCTTCGACGCCTCTACTTCTCCGCGAATAATCGGCGCCACAACTTCGTGGTTGTGCGCGGCCGCCGAAAAGAATCCTGACTTTCCGACGCGCACTGTCAATCGCGAATGTACGGAGTCAATGGGATGCTTTTCGCCGCCCGTCACGATCGCCAATAGACACACTGCAAGGGCGGCGATACCCGTTCGTCTCAGCTTCAGAGTTGAATACCTCCGGCAGCGTCTCTAACCAATTTGATTCCTTACCCGTGTCATTGGTTGCTATTCTCTATCGCGCCCTACGTTGGCGTTTCCATTCCGTGGATGTACACTTGTAATTGCATGTGCCCGGCGTGCCGCAACCTGCCTGGGGGAGAATGAATGCCGGACGATTTGGCGGAAAAAGTCATCACGATACTTTCCTCGGTAAAACATATTCCGCGGGAAAAAATAACAATGGAAAGCTCGCTGACGGACCTGGGCTTCGATTCGCTCGACACCATCTCCATGCTATTTGAACTTGAAACGGCGTTCAACGTTTCTATTCCAGATGAAAGCGCTCGGTCCATTCGCTACGTGCACGAAATTGTGGAAGGCATTCGCGCACTCCAGGCTGCTGCCCCTGCCACGTCAGCTCCACCGCAGCAATAGGTCTGCGAATTGATGTCCCGACTTCGCATCGCGATCACCGGCATAGGAACCGTTTCCGCGCTCGGCTCGAATGCGCAGGAAACCTGGGAATCTTTGCGCAATGGCCGTACCGCTATCGGCCCGATTGAGGATCCAAATCTCAAGACCTTGCGCTTCCACAATGCCGCCATCGCGCGCAGCTTCGACCCGTCTGCTCATCTAACTCCGTCAGCCTTGGATCACATGGATCGATTCTCCCAATTCGCGGTCGTCGCCGCACGCGAAGCTGTTAGCGATGCACATATCGAATGGACTGACGGACTCCGCGAGCGCACCGCGGTCGTCACCGGTTCCGGTATCGGCGGCCAGTCTTCCCAGGATTTAGGATTCGTCAACGTTTATCAGCAAGGCCGCGATCGCGTTCATCCGCTCACCATACCCCGCACCATGACCAACGCAGCTGCCAGTCACATTTCAATGGAATTTGGAGTTACCGGCCCGGCATTCACTCTTTCCACGGCCTGCTCTTCTTCCAATCACGCCTTGGGAATGGCTCTGCAATTATTGCGCGCCGGCACTGCTGACATGGTCGTGGCCGGCGGCAGTGAAGCGCCCATGAGTTTTGGCTTGCTGAAAGCGTGGGAAGCGATGCGCGTGGTCGCGCCGGACACTTGCCGCCCATTCTGCAAAGATCGCCACGGAATTATTCTAGGCGAAGGCGCCGGAATGCTCGTGCTTGAGCCGCTCGAAGCCGCGCGCGCACGCGGCGCTCATATCTATGCCGAGCTCGCAGGCTGCGGAATGTCCGCCGACGCCAGCCACATCACGCAGCCCACTGTGGCAGGGCCGGTCCGCGCAATTCGCGCCGCACTCGCTGACGCCGCCATGCCGATCGAAGAAGTGGGCTACATCAACGCGCACGGCACGGGCACATCCGGCAACGACCCCGCTGAAACGCGCGCGATTCGCGAAGTCTTCGGCACGCTCGCCGACGGCATTCCGGTCAGCTCCACGAAATCTATGCACGGACACGCACTCGGCGCTGCCGGCGCAATCGAAGCTGTCGCCACGCTTCTCGCCATGCGCGAAAATCTCCTGCCGCCGACGGCAAATTTCACAGAAGCCGATCCGCTATGCGATCTGGACTATATTCCCAACGTCGCTCGCCCCGCGAAAATCCGCGCCGCGCTCTCCAATTCTTTCGCCTTCGGCGGACTCAACGCCGTCGTCGCTTTCCGCGCCGTCCCAGATTAAGGTAGCGCGTGAGAATCGCACTCTACCTCCTCACCGCGGTCGCGTTCCTCGGCGCGTTTGACACGATTTACTATCACGAGTTTCGCGCCAAACTTCCCGCGATGGGAAAATCCGCCCGCTCAGAGCTTCAACTTCACGCCGGACGCGATTTCGTTTACGCAATCCTGTTCGTCGGCCTACCGTGGTTCAGTTGGAAGGGAGGGTACGCCGCGGCTCTGGCGATTCTTTTCCTAATCGAAATTATTCTTACGCTTTGGGATTTCGTGGTCGAAGATTGGATTCGCCAGCCGCTGGGTGGCGTCTATTCAGGGGAGCGTGTGATGCACGCAATTATGGGAATTGTGTATGGCGCCATGCTGGCATACGCCGTGCCGGCCTTGCGGCTCTGGTGGTCGGAGCCGACGCAACTGGCAATCGCGCCGCCAATTATTTCCGCAAATCTTCAATGGATTATGACCGCGATGTCCGTTGGTGTCTTCCTCTCCGGCCTCAGAGATTTGTACGCCTCCGCAGGTCTGCCCGGAAGCGCATGGCCATGGACCCCGGTAGCCGGAAAGCACTGCTAATTGTAGAACTGACCCCAAAACGAAAACGGCGAGGAGACATTTCCCTCGCCGTCAAATTCAACAAACTCTTTTGCTTTCCGCGCTTACGCTTTGTTCGCGTACCAGTCCGCGTTGATGGCCGTGAAGTTCGCCCACTTCTCCGGCAAATCTTCCAGCGCGTAGATCGCCGTTACCGGGCAAACCGGAACGCACGCGCCGCAGTCAATGCACTCCGTCGGGTGGATGTACAGCATCGTTTCCGCCGCGTACGCCTCTTCATCCTTTCGCGGATGAATGCAGTCCACCGGGCAGACGTCCACGCACGCCGTATCTTTTGTTCCTACACAGGGCTCAGCAATTACGTATGCCATTCGATCATTCTCCTTGAAGAGTTCCGAGCCCGGAGCGCAAAGCTTCGCCGCACCGCGCCAGCATGAAATTAAGATATATCACCAAAAACAGCTCGATACAAGCCGCCATGAGTAGCAGTCCTTGGCCCAGTTTTCGCCGATTTGAATCCCTCACCCACCTCCGCTTACAATGAAGTTGGAGAATTTCATGACCCGACTCGAGTCCAATCCTGGTTCCACCGGCGCGCGCAAGCCTTCCGCTCTCCCATTAGTTACCGCGCTCGTCGCAATTATTCTTTGTGCCGCAACTCTGGCCACGAACAGCATCGCCTCGCAGACGCAATCCGCCGCCCCCGCCGCGCGATCACCGCAATCAGCGAAACCGGCGTCCGCGCAATCACTCTCTCTAATCGATCTGGCCGGATACAACAAGCTCCTCGCCGATCACAAAGGCAAACCTCTCCTCGTCACCTTCTGGGCCACTTGGTGCGAGCCTTGCCGCGAAGAATTTCCCATTATCAATCAAATCGCGCGCGATTATGCGCCGAAGGGCCTCACCGTACTCGGCGTCGATATGGACGACGACTCCGCCGTCAATCTGATTCAACATTTTCTTGAGAAGAACAAGCCTATCTTTCCAAGTGTGCGCAAGAAAATGGGGCACGAAGACGCTTTCGTCCATGGCGTGGATCCGCAATGGAAAGACGAGATGCCCGCGAACTTCTTTTACGCCGCCGATGGCCGCCTTCTCGGCTTCATGATTGGCGGACATTCCCGCGAAGATTTCGACAAAATTATTAACGTAATTCTTTCGGCAGGCCCTGCTGCTCGCTGATATTCCTAATTCATTCCCGGAGAACGCATTGATGCTGAATACGCACGGAAATAAAATCACCTGGCTCGGTCATTCTACTTTCACGGTCACCACTCCCAGCGGTCACGTCGTCCTGATTGATCCCTGGACCGAAACAAATCCCGTGTGCCCTGCGGCGCTGAAAAAGCTTCCTCGCGTGGACGTAATTCTTCTTACGCACGCGCACTCCGACCATCTCGGCGATTTGCTTTCCGTTGCCGCGACGCACAAACCACACGTCGTGGCTATTTTTGAAACTTACCTCTGGCTGGAATCGAAGGGTGTCGCAAATCTTCATCCCATGGGAAAGGGCGGCACGCAGAAAGTAGGCGAAGTTGAAGTCACCATGGTAAACGCTCACCATTCAAACAGCATTGCCGATGAAGGCAGGCTCATTTACGCCGGCGAACCTGCCGGATACATCGTGCGCTTTCCCGGCGGCTTCACCCTTTATCACGCCGGTGACACCTGCATCTTCGGCGATATGAAACTCATCGGCGAACTCTACAAGCCCGATGTCGCCATGCTTCCAATCGGAGATATTTTCACCATGGGCCCGCGTGAAGCCGCTCACGCAATTAAATTGCTCGGCGTGAAACATGTAATCCCCATGCATTTTGATACATTTCCCATGCTCACCGGCACACCCGAAGCATTGCGCAAAGAAGCCGCCGACATCGCCGGACTTGAAATTCACGCAATGAAGCCCGGCGAAACAATCGGCTGAGGTTCCCCATGAAATCTATCAACACGCCGGAAGTTGAAAAATATATTTACTCGATCCTGCCGAAGCGAGACGCCGTTCTCGCCGAAATGGAACGCTACGCAAAACGCAATGACGTTCCCATCGTCGGCCCCGCCGTGGGACGCATGCTCGCGCAACTTGTCAAACTAATCGGCGCCAAACGTATTTTTGAATTGGGCAGCGCTATCGGATATTCCACTCTCTGGATGGCCCGCGCGGCCGGCTCTGATGGCGCAATTCATTACACCGACGGGAATCCCGCCAATGCCGAGCGCGCCAAGGACTATCTCACTCGCGCTGGAGTTTTCGATCGCGTCACGATCCACGTGGGCGACGCGCTCACCGCGCTCGACGCCACCACCGGCGAATTCGATGTGATTTTCAACGACGTGGATAAAATCGGCTATCCCGATGTTTTCCGCAAAGCGGTTGGCAGAGTTCGCAGCGGCGGTCTCTTCATCACAGATAATACTCTCTGGTCCGGCCGCGTAGCTCGCAAAGCAAAACCCGTCGACCGCAACACGCGCGCCATCCAACAATTCAATAAGCTCTGCTACGCCTCGCCCGACCTTTTCCCCGTCCTCGTCCCTCTACGCGACGGCGTCCTGGTCTGCCGCAAGCGCTAAGCGCATTCATGTACATCCGGTTCGTTGTCGCCGATCTAGATGAGGACTCCGGTAAAGAACTCGGAGTGTTTCATGCCGTTCGGAACCTCCGAGAGGCCGGAAAGCTCGATTGGCACGAAGAAGAGCATCACGACTCGATTCGAGCGTGGTTCAACGAAAACCTGGAAAGACCCGCGCGATTTACGGCATCGAAGCCGCCCTACCACCGGAGAAAACCTAAAGCGATTTCATGGTTCAAGGACGACGCACACGAGCACATCAAGCGCGTCCGAGAATTGGTAAGCATTCTTCAGCATCACGGGGTTATTGTGCAGATGCTAAAAACGGATAAGGTCGGTTACATAGTCTACGAGGACGCGTACCAGATTGTTGCCGAACCATTTGCGAACGAAACCTATTAGAGGGATTCCTAGAAATCTAACTCCGAAACAAATTCTTCGCAAAAAACATCATATTCGCAGGCCGTTCCGCCAACCGGCGCATAAAATATGGAAACCAGTCCTTCCCGTACGGAATATAAACGCGCAAATTATATCCGCGCTTCACCAGATCCTTCTGCAAATCTGTCCGAATCCCATACAACATCTGGAACTCAAATTTATCCTTTCCAATCCCCTTTTCCGCCACAAACTGTTCCGTTGCCGCAATCATTTTCGGATCGTGCGTCGCAATCCCATGATAAATCCCGCTCGGCAACATCATCTTCATCAACGAAACATAATTTGCGTCCACATCGGCCTTGGCGGGAAACGCCACGTCCGCCGCTTCCTTGTAAGCGCCTTTGCAAAGCCGCAACCGGCAACCGAGCGCCAACAAATCCTTCACGTCATTTTCCGTGCGACGCAAATAGGACTGCACCACCACGCCAATCGCCGGACTCTTTGCCCGCACGCGCTTCACCACATCAATCGTGCGCTGCGTGTAGGCCGACGCTTCCATATCCACGCGCACGAAATTTCCATAGCTCGTTGCGCGCGCTGCAATCTCTTCCACCATGCTCTGACACAACTCCAAATCCAAATCTAATCCCAGTTGCGTCAACTTCATCGAAACATTTCCATCCAGCTTTTCCTGCGCGATGCGATCAAATACTCCCAGATACGCATCGCGAGCCGCGCGCGCCTCCACAACGTTCGTCACACTCTCGCCCAGCAAATCCAAACTCACCCTCATTCCATCCGAGTTACACGCCCGCGCCGCCGCCACTGCCTGATCCAAACTTTCGCCGGCCACAAATCTCTGCGACATTCGCCGCGTAGTCTTGTGCGAAGTAACCCAGCGCGCCATTCCATGACTGTTGGAAAGTTTCAGCAAAATCGCGCGCATCATAGGCGCACCTCACGCCGTAGGGGCAGGTCTGTGACCAGCCCGCCTCCGATCGCGCGCCTATAATGTCGCTTGTTTTTTGGTTCGCTGCGGTCTTTCAAATTCGCCCCAGAATTCAATTCAAATTGTTTCATGTGAAACAATTCGCACAAATGTTGCACTCAATCCCCAAAATTCCAAATTGTTCCACGTGGAACAATTGCCCCATCGCGCGGCATGTCTTTGATAACCACTCGCGCAACTTCAATCGCGCAAGCACCATAGCAGGTGCCAATTCGAATTGGCACCTCAATTTTCAAACTTTTCCTGAATTATTTTGTCTCTCAAGAATGGTGCGATTCCAGAAATCTCTCCGCCTCAATCGCCGCCATACATCCCGACCCCGCCGCCGTAATCGCCTGCCGGTAAACGTGATCCTGCACATCGCCCGCCGCGAAAACACCTTCCACATTCGTCTTCGGCCCGTCGTGCGTCACCAGATACCCATTCGCGTCCATGGTCAATTGACCGACAAACGGCTTGGTGTTCGGATCGTGCCCAATGGCCACAAATAATCCTTCCGCAGGAACAACGCTCGACACTTTCGTATCCGTGTTCAGCACGCGCACGCCTTCCACGCCGCCCTTGGTGACGTCCAGCACTTCCTCTACAACTACCGGCGTCATAATTTCAATCTTCGGATTCGCCCGCGCCCGCTCCAACATGATCTTCGACGCGCGGAATTCATTTCGCCGGTGCATCAAAGTAATCTTGCTGGCAAATCGCGAAAGGAACGTGGCCTCTTCCATCGCCGTATCGCCGCCGCCCACCACAACGATTTCTTTCCCGCGGAAAAAATATCCATCGCAGGTAGCGCAGGTCGAAACGCCATGCCCGATCAACTTCCGCTCGGAATCCACGCCCAATAATCGCGCCGAAGCACCCGACGCAACAATCAACGCCGCGCATTCGTACGTTTCATTCCCCGCCGTCAACTTGAATGGACGCTTGCTCAAATCCACGCTGGTAATCGCGCCGGACTTAAACTCCGTGCCAAAATGCTGCGCCTGCTTGCGCATATTTTCGATCAGTTCCGGCCCCTGAATCCCTTCCGGAAATCCCGGAAAGTTTTCCACCAGAGTAGTAATCGAAAGCTGCCCGCCCGGCTCATATCCATCCAGCACCAAAGGACTTAGATTCGCCCGCGCGGCATAAATCGCCGCCGTAAGTCCCGCGCATCCACTCCCAATAATGATTACGTTTCGCATCAATCTCCTCGATTATAGAACTTTATTAGATTCACCAAATATGCGCCGCGATACAACTCAAATGGACGGCAATTGTATCACCGCGCGGATGAAAATCCTTCCGTCGGAGCCGTTGAGTACTATTAACTGGCTGTTCTGGACTCATAGGTATTGACGCTTCTCCCGCCGTGATAAAATCTAGTCGGAGTCCGTGGAAAACCTCATTAGTTATTGGCGTCGAGGAAGCCTTGCGACCGTATTGATGATTGCCAGTTGTTCAGCTTCCGCAATGCCATCTGCGATGAGTTGTACCCAGCTGGCGAACTCGAAGCTGCTACACACAACTGTGACCAGAGCGCAGATCGTCCGAAGCGGCGAATTCAAACTGCCGCAAGATGGCTCTCCACCTTCATCCGATTTCTTTACAGCGTTCGGCAAACTGCGGCCGTTTTGCCGAGTCGAAGGATTTATCCAGCCGTCCAGCGATTCGCATATCGAATTTGAAGTTTGGCTACCTGAGTCAGATTGGAACGGCAAATACGAGGGAGCAGGGAATGGCGGATTCGGCGGGTCGATGAATTATTATCGTCTCGCCGAAGCGATCAATGCCGGGTATGTCGGATCGTCAACCGACACAGGACATAAGGGAGCATCTGGAGAAGTAGGCTGGGCCACAGGCCACCGCGAAAAAATCATAGACTTCGACTACCGCGCAATTCACGAGACTGCCGAAATCACGAAAGCGATTATCAGCGCCTTCTACGAAAAACCCGCCACGCGATCCTATTTCAGTAGCTGCTCAAATGGCGGTCGCCAGGCGCTCATGGAAGCACAACGCTACCCGCAGGATTACGATGGAATTCTCGCCGGTGCGCCGTGGAATCCCGGAACCATAAGCAGTTCCGCTTCCGGCGCCCGCGCCGCAAACGACAAGACTGCCGTGAATCTCAACGCCACAAATCCAAATTTGAAACCCTTTGAGCAGCGCGGCGGAAAATTGATTATGTTCCGCGGAGAAAATGATGGTCCTGCACTGACGATTAAGTATTACGAAAGCGTACTGTCGACATTAGGACCAGACGCCACAAATAATTTTGTTCAGCTCTACGTTGTCCCCGGAAAGGGCCACTGCGAAGGAGGACTAATCGCCGGGGATTTCGGCCAACGTCTTGCGCCTCACGATGACCCGCGGCACAGCATCCTGATGGCGCTAGAACAGTGGGTCGAACAAGGCGTCGCCCCGGAGCAAATAATCGCCACGAAATATAATACCGACGGCGTCCCAGAAAGCGGTGCCGTGCGGACGCGCCCTATTTGTCCCTACCCGCGAATTGCAACGTATTCCGGATCAGGCAGCGTCGACGACGCGGTAAATTATTCCTGCAAAGCTCCATCCAAAAAGTAAGAATCACTTCCCCTTCTCCAATCCCTTCAACCTCTCCTTACTAATCTTAATCACCACTCCCGCATTCCGATCCGCCACTTCGCTCACCCGATATTCCGCCGACGTCCCCAGCACCTCCGCAACTTCACTCGGAGTCAGCTTGTAATCCTCCGTCAACCACTGCGCCATGCTTGACGTCGCGTCGCGGAACGCATCGTCCAGCGAGCCTTCCAGCGCCATCGCCATAATGTGCGTTGCCGACTCCACCCTCGGCCCGCGCATTCTCTTCTTGGAAATCACGTCCACGGAGATTTCCACATCCATCGACGTTTCCAGCGCATTCCCGTTCAGCTCGCCATCGCCTTGCGCCGCGTGCCCGTCACCAAAATAAAGCATCGCGCCTGGCACACTTACTGGCAAATAAATTGTCGCGCCTTCCGCATTCTCATTGAAGTCCATATTGCCGCCGAAGTATCCGGAATCGCCACTGCCCGGAGGCGCTTGCGCCAATCCTGTCGCCGTCGCCACGCAACCCAGCATTGGCCGCAACGGCACCGTGTATCGCGCCGTATGTTCGCCCGGCTTTTCTAATGACGCCACGCCACGCGCCGCATCCAAATGCCACCGCACACTCTTGCCCGCGTCCTTCAACGTTACCGCCAGATCGCTATCCATTCCCCGCGGAACAATCCCATCGTCGCTGATCGCCCAATCGCGATTCAGCTTCAGCCGCACGATGCGCACCACCAGCGTGTCGCCCGGCACTGCGCTTTCCACATAAAACGGTCCAGTCTCGGGATTTCCTCCCAGGACTCGCCGCACGCCTTTTTCGTCCGTCCCTCCCGCATCGACGGTTGTTGTGTGAATTGTGTCTCCCGGCGCTACCGTCAACACTGGCTTATTCAGCGGAGAAAATTGCCGGTAAAAAATCGTCGGCGTAAATTCATGGCGCCGCGCAGGCCCGGTCGGCCGCGCCGGCGCCAGTTGCGCCGTAAACGAATGAGTTTCAGGATTCTTCGGATTGTCCGTGAACGTAAAAACCAACGTGCCGGTCAAAATGCCGCCCTGAAGTGTGGCCGAACATTCCGACAAGTTCCCTTCTTCATCCTTCGCCACGAACTTCACGGCATTTCCGGCGACAGTTCCATCCACCTTGCCTCCGCGAAACGTTCCGCCAATCTTGTCTCCCTGCTGGGTCAGATCCATCGAAGCGTTCAGCGTAGTGCCGTAATAATCCGCGCTGATCAGCCAGTGCCCGGTCATTCCTCCGGTCGCATTTCGCGCCGCGTCCTGCGCGCCCTGCGCCCAACCGCTGGACGCCGTCACAGTTCCCAACACGAAAAACGCCACCGCCACGATCCTTCGCATGGTTCCCTCCAAAACTGCCCGCCATCTTCTTGAGTTGCCGCTCGACCGCGGCGGCCTGAGTGTATCGGAAATCTTAATTTATTTGGCAAACGCACTGCAGTAAAATAACAAGGCCAGCCGTGGAAGGAGTCTTACGCCATGTCTTCAAAAATCAATATTCTCCTGGCATTCGCCGCAATCCTTGTTCTCACTTCCGCCACAGCGCCGTCAGCAAAAGCCGCGCCCCCAGATGATGCATGCGCGTTCCTCACCGCAGCTCAGGTTTCCGCCGGCGTGGGCGTCCCTATAAAAGACGGCGTGCCCATCACTCCGACGGACAAGAAAGTCTGCACCTGGAGCGCGACCAAACCCGCCCCGAAGAGCACGAAATTCGTCACTCTCCTGCTTCAAACCGCCGATTCGTTCCAGGCTGGCAAGTCGATGAAGGCCCCCGGGATTATCGTCACGGCGGTCACTGGAGTCGGCGACGACGCCTTCTATTTGGCCGTCGGCGACCAGGTCGGCCTCATCGTGAAAAAAGGCAACGTCGCCTTCAAAGTCGCCGTCTACGCCGACATACCCCTCGCCGACAAAGAAGCGATGGAAAAAACGCTGGCACTGCAGGTCGTTTCCAAACTCTGACGCCGCCTAAACCGCGCGTTTTCTCCTCCCCCCCACGCGAGATAAAGAATCGGCGTCCTTTTTCGCTTGACAGTGAGTGTACTAGCTGTAATAATACAGTTGTGATTCCGTTCCGCGTTCAATTTCAACCCGGCTCATCGCTCTACGAGCAAGTTGTCTACGCCGCCAAAAAGGCCGTCGTATCAGGCCAAATGCGCGCCGGAGACGCTTTCCCTTCCGTGCGCGAACTCGGCAAGTCTTTGAAGATCAATCCCAATACCGCGCACAAAGTCATCATGCAACTGGTCGACGAAGGTATTCTCGAAGTTCATTCCGGCATCGGCACCGTCGTTGCCAAGCGCGCCGGCTCCACAGCGGCAGATCGCGGCAATCTGCTCAATCAGGAACTGGAACAACTCATCGTCGAAGCCAAAAGTTTGGGCTTGTCCGTGGACGATGTGACCTCGGCGGTCGCACAACATTGGAAACGGCTGGACGGGGCGCGGCCAAATGGGAGCAAAAAATGACCGACATTTTGCGCACAACCAATTTATCGAAACGCTTCCGCAAAGCCGTCGCGCTCGATCAGCTAAACATGACCGTGCCCGAAAACAGCGTCTACGGCCTTGTCGGTCCCAATGGCGCGGGCAAAACCACCACGCTCAAAATCCTGATGAATATTCTGCAGCCAACCGACGGCAACGCAGAAATATTTGGCCGCGATTCGCGAAAACTCTCTCCGCACGACTTCACGCAAATCGGCTACGTCTCAGAAAATCAGCAAATGCCGGAATGGATGACCGTCGAGTACCTGATGAACTATCTGAAACCGTTCTATCCAAATTGGGATTCCGCGCGCGCTCAGGAATTGCTTCGCCAATTCGATCTCCCGCTCGATCGCAAAATCCGCAACCTCTCTCACGGTATGCGCATGAAAGCCGCGCTCGCTTCGTCACTGGCCTACCGCCCGCGGCTGATCGTTCTCGACGAGCCTTTCACCGGACTCGACGCCCTCGTCCGCGACGAATTCATCGCCGGCATGCTCGAATGCGCGGAAAATGCGACCATTCTGATTTCCTCTCACGATCTCGCAGAAATCGAAACTTTCGCCAGCCACATCGGCTACCTGGATCGCGGCCGCCTGCAATTCTCCGAAGAGATGACTTCGCTCACCGAACGTTTCCGCGAAATCGAAATCACGCTCACTAATCCCGCGCCAGCAAACGCTTCGTGGCCCGCAGCCTGGCTCAACAAAGAACAATCCCCAACGCTCGTGCGCTTCGTTGACTCGCATTTTGATCAGGAAAAAACCATCGCCGACGTCCACGGCCTGTTCGGCGCCGTCCGACAAATTAACGTTACTCCCATGCCGCTCCGCGCAATCTTCGTCACCCTGGCCAAAGCCGGCCGAAAGGCAGCGTAGCCAAAATGAGCCAAGCCCTTCACATTTTCAAAAAAGATGTCCGCCATCTCCGTTTTGAAATCGCCATCGCGATTTCTGTTGTTGCGGCATTTACATTGATCGAAGTAAAGCACGCCCTTTGGCCGGTTGACGCCGTATACAGCAATACTGCAGCCTCATATTTGGCATTGCTCTTATTGCCTGTAGCCTGGTGGATGCTCATCGGCCGTGCAATTCACGACGAAGCGTTACCCGGCGACCGTCAATTCTGGATCACCCGCCCCTATTCATGGCGCGGCCTGCTCAGCGCAAAAATGCTTTTCATTCTAGCCTTCATAAATCTTCCCATGCTGATCGCTCAGCTCGTGATCGTCCGCGCTTACGGATTCTCGCTCGGCGCAGAATTGCCCGGACTATTGTGCAGCCAGATCCTGCTTACCATCGTTTTCGTATTGCCGATATTCGCGATGTCCGCTCTAACCAACGGATTTGTGCAGCTGATCGCTGGAATCCTGGCGCCCTGCGTAATTGCACTGGTGCTTGCCGGTCTTAGCTTCAATTTCAAGCCTCAGTTCATTCTGATGGGTGTCGCCAGTGGCTTCTCGCCCGGTCACCAATGGGTTAGAACGTGTCTGATATTTCTCATCATCACTGTCGCGGCATCGGCAATCGTTTTCTGGCAATACCGTCGCCGTGGCACGACCGCCGCTCGTGGTTTCGCGGCCACCGCCTGGATTCTGGTGGCGATGGTGTTTTACTTTGTTTCATGGCCTGCCTCCTTCAGGATTGATTCCGCTCTCTCTCGATCGCAAGTAGATCTTTCTTCAACGCGTTTGGTTTCCGATTTGGGCGCCGAAGCGCCGACTATCGCTTTTCGACAAGGAGAGGGCTACGTAGGCGTTCACATCCCGCTTCAAATCCAGGGACTTCCTTCCGGTACAAGCGCGAGAATAGAAAATTTGTTCGAGACCTTTCAGGCTCCGGATGGCACGACGTGGAAGTCCGACGGATTTGCCTGGCAAAATCCCGAAGGGCCGGACCAACAATTTTTCGTGCAGACTGGCTTCTATGGTGCTTCCTACCTGCAGCGCCACGATGTGCCCGTGAACGTTCATGGCTCGTTATATCTGACGGTATTCGGCAATCCGCGCACTACGCAACTTTCCTTCGGCGAGCGCTCGGTTCCTGTGCCGCAAGTCGGCTTGTGCTCAGCAACTGAAAGCGCCATTGGTCAAAGATATTATGTAGTTTGTAGTTCTGCTTTCCGATCTCCGGCGGTGCTGGTTTCCTATCGATTCGTTCAATCCGGCGGCGAGACCTCGAAGGATAGGAATCCCTTTCTGGGAGGAGCACAGATGTCCTTCTCCCCTTTTCCCGCCGACCTGCGCATCAGTCCGGTCAGCCAGGTATCTACGTCGTCGTGGGTCGTGGTGCCCTGGGACCACGCTCTCCTTGAGACGCTCGAACCGGTCGGCCATATCCGTTTAGACTTCGAGATTACTGGCCTCCGCCTCGGCCCGCGCCCAAAGCGTAGCGCAGCCCTTTCCTTGAATCCTTCACGTGAACAGACTCTCTCAAGTTTGACGCTGGAACCGCGACGTGAATAATTTCGATTTCACCCAAATAACTTTGCTTACCTTATTCCCAGACGAGGTGGCCAATGAGAATACCATCGAATCACAACCGTCAATTTCCGCACAGCGCCACCGCGCTTTCCAGAAGAAACCTGGGCGTCGCAACGGCTCTGCTGATGGTAATGAGTCTATTGTCGGCGCTGGCCTCAGCGCAGCAACTACAGTTTGATGTCGCTTCAGTTAAGCCGGACGATCCAAACGCCCGCGCTCAAGTCACCAATCACCAGCCTGTCTTCGCGGGCGATCGAGTCCGGGCCAGCAGCAGCAGAGTTCTGGACATGATTCTCTATGCCTACAACGTCAGACCCTTTCAAGTTTCCGGCAATACGCGCCTGCCCAATCCCCCAAACCTGTTCGACATTGACGCGAAGGTAGAAGGCTCCCACAGCGAGGACGACGTTCGCTTGATGTTCCAATCCCTGCTGCGCGACCGATTCAAGTTGGCCACGCATTGGGAAACACGGACGCTGGATGGTTATCGGCTCACCGTGGCAAAGGGCGGAGCAAAGCTGCAACCAGTCGCTCCACACGGAATCGCCAAGTTAGATTTTGGAAACCTTCCAGTGCGAGAGGGCTTTGTGTCCATGGCGGTCGGTGGGGATGGCGCACACTTGCGCAGCAACGCCGCACCGATCAGCAAATTGACTTCCACGCTGACCAGTTTCTTACAAATGCCTGTCGTCGACGAGACGGGTCTCACCGGAACTTATGATTACGCTTTCAATTTTACGCCCGATGATTTTAATCCAGACGAGCCGACGGATTCTCCAACGCTCGCGACCGCATTGAAGCGCGAGACCGGGCTTATTCTCGAGAAGACGAAGATTTCTATTCAAGTCCTGGTGGTCGATCACGTCGAAAAGCCTTCCGGAAACTAGCGGCGGTAGAACCCTCCGCGCGGACTCCGACGCGCCCTCTCCTTCCATCCATTTTTGAATCATTGTCTCCGTGAACCCGAAGATGTAGATTAGGGCGTTACTTGCACAGAGGTGTCTGGTCATGCGTAAGATTCACCAGCTGCCTGCAGCTCGTCGCAAATATTTCCTCCGTCCGACTAGTTTGGCGACTCTCGCCATGGCAATCCTCGCGGGAATCGTCGGCGCTGCTGTAACTCTCGCGCAGTCGCAACCCCAGAACACATCCGCCCACAAATCCGCTCTGCAATACGATGTCGCGTCCATCAAACTAATCATTCCCGGCAACGGAATCGCCAATCTGTCCGGAAGGGTCGGAATGACGGATACACCCGACGGCTTCATCGCCAGATTGGCAACAGTAAAAATGCTGATTCGTCGCACTTACGCAGTCGACGACTATCAAATATCAGGAGCGCCGGATTGGGTCAGCAAGGAAGTCTACGACATCGATGCGAAATTCGACAGCTCTACAGCTGATGAATTGCAAAAACTTAGCCCGAATGATCGCATTCTAGCGCGGCAGCAGATGCTTCAATCGCTTCTCACAGAGCGATTCAATCTGACCATCCACAGGGACGATAAGGAAGTCCAAGTTTATTACCTGATTGCCGCGAAGAACGGCCCTAAACTTCAGGAAGCAAAACTAGACAACGCCGATTCGAGTAAGCCCAAGGCCGGCCCCGCGCCCGGAACCGCCATGATGACGGTGGGAGCGGCGGGAGGGCAAATTAGAGGCTTCGCATCCAGTCTGGCGAGCCTGACGGGAATGCTGACCAGGACCTTGCATCGCCCCGTCTTAGATAGAACTGGACTAACGGAAAACTATGACTTCACTTTGCGTTGGACGCCGGATGAGAACCAGCTACCGCCTTCCTCGGGTTTTCAAGTTTCCCCAGCAGGTTCGTCGAGCGGTCTACCTTCGGCTGATCCAAATCCAAATAGCGGACCATCTCTGTTCACCGCAATTCAGGAGCAGCTCGGCTTAAAATTGGAATCCGCGAAGGGCCCCGTAGAGTTCATCGTGATTGACCACGTCGAAAGACCTTCTGGAAATTAGTGGATCGCGCGATCGATTCTCGCGCCCCTACGTCCACAAAACCGACCGATCAATACTCTTAATCGTCGGCCGTCCCGTCAGCGCCATCGCCATCTCAAATTCTCTCTGCAAAATATGCACCACCGCCGCCACTCCATCTCCGCCCGCCACGCTCAATCCATAAACGTACGGACGCCCAATCATCACCGCGTTCGCGCCCAGCGCCAGCGCCTTCAGCACATCCGTTCCGCGCCGCACTCCGCCGTCCACAATCACCGGCACACGTCCGGCAACTTTTTCGACCACCTGCGGTAACGCGTCCACCGTCGCCGGAACCGTATCCAAATTTCGCGCGCCGTGATTGGAAACCATAATTCCGGAAACTCCCGCCTGCACCGCGTGATCCGCGTCGTCCGGATTCAGCACGCCCTTCAGCAGCAACGGAACTTTCATAAATGATTTCAGCCACTCCACATCCTTCCAGGAAAGCTGCGGATCCAGCACCGCGCTATAAATTCCTCCTCCAGTCGGATTGTGTCCTTCAGCTGCCGTGGACGCATCCACTCCATGAATTTTCAATCCTTTCAAATTCGGCCGTTCCAAATTCGGCGCCAATGTAAATCCCGCGCGCTGTTCGCGATTTCGCGCTCCGGAAATCGGCGTATCCACCGTCAAGCAAATCGCTTTGCATCCCGCCGCCTCGGCGCGTTCCACCAAACTTTTCGTGAATCCTTTGTCCTGCTGCACGTAAAGCTGGAACCACAGCGGACTCTTCGCCACTCCCGCAATATCCTCAATGCTCGTCGTCGCAACTGTGCTCACGATCAATGTCGAATTCGCCGCGCTCGCTCCACGCGCCGTCGCCAGCTCGCCTTCCGGATGCGCCAATTTGTGATACGCCGTCGGCGCCAGCAAAATCGGGAACGCAAGCTCCTGACCAAAAAGCGTCACGCGCGTATCCAGTTTCGACACGTCCACCAAAATTCGCGGCTTCAATCGAATTTTCTGATAAGCCTCCTTGTTCCAGTGCATGGTGATTTCGTCCGCCACCGCGCCATTGAAAAACTCCCACGCCATGTGCGGCAATTTCGTTTTCGCCATTTCCTCAAAATCGCCCAGGCTCGCCAATTCCGGCCCCATCGTCGCGGCACTCTGCAAATCTCGCGGCAAATTCGCGCCTCCGTTCTTATTCTCACCCATCGCCGCACTCGGCATCGCTCCCGCCGCCGCCAAAACTCCCGCCGAAAGCAGCGCTTCTCTTCGACTAATTTTCATTTGAATTCCTCTCAGTGAATCTTCGGCGGGATTATAGACCGCAATCCAAAAAATATCGCTAATCTAAAAACAAAAGGGCCGGACAACGCAAACGCGTCATCCAGCCCTTTCAAAATCTGCAGCCCCCGCCGTGGCGGGAACCCGCGGATTTTAGTTACTTACCTGCGGAACCTGTGCCCGTATCCAAAGCCGTAACCAAATCCAAATGTCAGCGGCAAAGGAAATCCGTAGCCATATCCGTAGCCATATCCGTAATACGGATACGGCGCGTAGTACGGAGAATAGCCGTAGTACGCACTCGGCGGTGGCGGAGGATACCCGTATCCCGGCCGTCCATACACTGGACGCGTCGGACGCCGCCGCTCATCCGGCCCGTTTCCATAGTCGTCCTGCGAAACCGGTTGGAACGCCGCCGCACTATGTTCTGTGTTAATCGTCACCGCGTCATCCACGCGGAACGTCAGCAGCGATTCCGGCGGAATTACCGTGGGCCGCCCGCGCGTCAGCAGCACGCCGACAATTCCGGCCGCCGCTCCAATTCCCGCGCCGATTCCCGCGCCTTCTCCGCCATTCGCGGCGCCGCCGATAATCGCTCCTACTCCCGTCGTCGTCGCCACGCCCGCAACTTCGCGTCCGCCAACTCCAGCATTCGGCCGCACATTTTTCACCAACTCGGTCTTCACAGGAACTTGCGTGCCGTCCACCAGCGTCAGCGACGCCAGTTCCACTCCGAGTTGCGATTCGTCGTGCTCCTTCTTCGCGGTGACCACGCGGCCGATCACTTCTTGTCCGCGCCGCGCCACCACCCAGCCGTTCACAATAATCGGCTGTTCAAGCGTGGTGGTGAATGCATCTCCAACTTTGTTGCGGTTGCTGGCCAAATATCCAGTGGTCCGCACGCTGACAACCGTTCCCGCGGGCAACGTCAACACGGCGGGCAGCGGCCCCACATTTTCCGCCGGCGGCTGCTGTCCACCAAATCTGTGCCATCCCGGATCCGATTCCGGCTGCCCAATTCGTTGCGGCACCGCGGGCATCTGCTGTGCCGGCTGCGCCATCTTTTCCGTCAAATTATTTTCTGCGGTTCGCAGTAACTCCTGAATATTTTCAAAAGTCGTCGCGGAATCGTTGTTGAAATCCGTCAGGCGTGAATTGTAGTGCTTCGAGTTCCCCACCATATCGTCAATCGTGAACCGCAATTCCTGCGCCGCCGCTCCACGATTGTCAAATGTACCGGTCACTTCGTTCGACGCCTTTTGCAACGCGCAAAATAAACTAAATGTCGTGGCATCCGCTGGACAATCCTGCGCGTCCGTGTGATTCCACTTCTCCGGCGAATCTAAAATTTCTCGCGTACGTGCAATCACGTGCAGATCCGCTTCCGTTACCGGAGGTCCCGCAGGTCGGCCGTACGCCGTATTAGGCGCGCCGTTCTGCTGCCCATTTTGTTGCATTGGCGGTTTCTGTAAAGTGATCGGCGCTTGCTGTTGCATCGTTGGAGGAGGAGGCGCCTGCTGATTCATCACCGGCGGCGCATCTTGCGATTGCCCTTGCCGCGCCGATACTCCCAGCGGACTCAAACTCAGCGCCAGTACCGCAGCGCCAAGCGCCGCTCCACGCATAAACTTTCTCAATCTGAAATTCTTATTCTCGATTCGCATTTTTTCCAGCTCCCCTTGGTCCGCGTTCAGATCCGGTGTCATCGAACTGAGCTCGCACTCACCTACCTAGTAGGATGCCCAGCCCAATCCGATAGATGCCACCGCCTTCTCTCTCCCCAACCCTATTAAACCCGCTTCAACCAAATATGTCTCGCCTATAAAATTCCACCTGCAAACAGTGTGTAAACGATAGGCAGCGTGTAAAAAAGTACGGTTCAGAGACTTCCCAGCACTCGCGACTAGTACCATCCACCACTCCTAAGCCGCTCATTTTCAATAGCTTACGAGTGAGCACCCTTCTCGCAAAATATGGCATAGCTCTTGCTGTACCTAAGTACAGTCGCAAGGGCCAAATTTGAGGAGGAGAAAAAATGAATTCTGACGAACGCAACACAGTGGTTGAGCGCGATGTCGTTGTCCGCAACGAACGTCTTCCGGGATGGGCAGTGGGCACCATGGTGCTGCTTGGCCTTCTCGCGATTGGCGGTTTGGGACTCGGCTGGTGGGCCACTTCCTACGCGCAGAACAGCCGTCAGGCGGCAGCAGCTGACCTGCAAACCATGCGCACCGGCTACACCCATGACATGGACGCTGTGCAACAGCGCCTCACCGCAAACGAAAAGCAGTCCACAGATATTCAAGACGATCTGACGACCGTTACCAAGCACCTTCAAATCACGCAGGGCCAGTTGAGCAAGGCCCGCAAAGAAGCGGCGCAGATTCGCGAAGACAACAAGACTCAACTCGCCGCTCTGAATGACAGCGTCAACACGCAGCTCGCCACCAAGGCCAGCACCGATGACGTTACCGCGGTTACCGGACAAGTCGGCGTTGTGCGCACGGATCTTGACAACACCAAGACCGACTTGAACGACACCAAGAACAATCTGCAAATGGCGCGCAGCGAAC
>Ga0210410_10001216_pt1 | contig 24688 bp, 30 predicted proteins | sample IncBWC4MmetaG_FD_161058 | JGI IMG/M metagenome (GOLD analysis project Ga0210410, IMG submission 161058) | Forest soil microbial communities from Barre Woods Harvard Forest LTER site, Petersham, Massachusetts, United States - Inc-BW-C-4-M | ecosystem: Environmental > Terrestrial > Soil >... | reverse complement strand
TGCTGAGACGCAAAGCATCCGAAGGTCCAAACTCAAACTCTTTCATTTGCAGTGGCTTACGGCGGCGTTGATCTGCCGAAATTATGGGTTTCTGGATAAATCCCGGTAAGTCGGCTTGTCATCAGACATGCCGGCGCCAAACACAAGCGCGTTTACCAGGACCTATCTGAGCGACACGAGGTTGCGGATTGGTCGCTTCCCAATTCAGCCATTTCCACCGATTGAGTCGAGATCGGCAATCACTTCACGGGGAATTTGAAGCATCGAAGACTGAAGGTTCTCGCGTAGGTGCCCGAGGGAAGATGTGCCAGGAATCAGCAGGATATTGGGCGAGCGATGGAGAAGCCAGGCAAGCGCGACCTGCATCGGTGTGGCCTCGAGCGACGAAGCGGCTGCGTCAAGCGCCGACGATTGTAATGGAGTGAAACCTCCCAGCGGGAAAAACGGAACATACGCTATACCTTGCGCGGCCAGATCGTCGATGAAAGCGTCGTCGATCCTGTGGGCCACGTTGTAAAAGTTCTGCACGCAAACTATCTCTGTGATTGTTCGAGCCTCAGCCAACTGCATGGGAGTAATGTTGCTCAGACCGATATGCCGGATCAGTCCCTGGCGCTTGAGTTCGGCGAGGACGGTCAGTGGTTCCTCGATCGATTCCTGCCCCGGTTCCGTGATTCCGCCGACGCGAAGATTGACGACATCGAGATGGTCGAGGCCAAGATTGTTCAGATTGTCATGAACGGCATCCACCAGCTCCTGGCGGGAAAGAGCGTGACGCCAGGATTTGTCTGGACCTCGACGAGCGCCTACTTTGGTGACGATCACGAGATCCTTGGCATAAGGATAGAGCGCCTGCTTGATAAGCTGATTCGTCACATGGGGTCCGTAGTAGTCGCTGGTGTCAATGTGGTTCACGCCCGACTCTACCGCCTCTCGCAGAACAGCAATGGCGGCAGTAACATCCTTCGGCGGTCCCCAGACGCCCGGGCCAGCCAGTTGCATGGCGCCGTAGCCCATGCGGTTTACTGTCATCGATTTGCCGAGCAGGGTGAAACTGCCGGCGAGGTTTTCTTGTTCAATCATTTTCATTCCTCCTTGTGCGGTTTTCCGTAGTGGTAATGATAAAAACTAAAACGACTCTCCAACCATTTCCTCGCTTTTCTTCCAAAGTGCCTCGGCGTTGTTTGGATCGAGCGCATATCCACGTACACCTTCGCTGACGGCGGTGATGGTCGCGTCGTCCGGCACCGTCTTGCCAACGTGGCAGTTCTCGCAATATCTCGCACCGATTTCCTCAGCCGGCGCAACCACAGCTGCCCACACTGACGTCGCAGCTCCCTGCGGGACGGTCTTGAGCTCGAAAGCCGGTTTTCCCTCGGCCGCGAGTTGCTGATTTATCTGCTCGACGATCTTTTCTAAACGGCCGGGGGCCACGTACCGGCTCAGCTCAGTCTGAATCCCTCCTGGATGCACGGCCGCAGCACGTACGCCGCGATTCCGGTGTCGCCGGTCGAACTCCACCGCAAACAGGATGTTCGCCGTCTTCGATCGGCCGTAGGCGACGAACGGCTCATAAGGGGTGCGCTCGAAGTTGGGATCCTCGAGGTCGACGTTGGAATAGCGATGACCGGCAGAAGACAAGTTGATGAGCCGCCCGCCATCGCGGATAAGAGACGCAATCCGGTTGACCAGGACAAAGTGGCCCAGGTGATTCGTACCGAACTGCGTCTCAAAGCCGTCCGCAGTGTGGCCAAACGGCGTGGCCATCACGCCAGCGTTGGCAATGACCACATCGAACGCTTCTCCGTTCGCCAGCAACCGGTCGGCGCAGGCACGCACGCTCTTCAGGTCGGCAAGGTCGAGTTCCACCAGTTCGAAGCTTCCGCCATTGGCCGCTGCGTCCTTGCGCACCTGATCGGTTGCAGCTTTGGCCTTGTTCAAATCTCGCGCTGCGCCTATAGCCTGAGCGCCATGCGCGGCGAGCGACCGCGCCGTTTCCACACCCAGGCCGGCCGAAACACCCGTTACGAAGATCCGTTTGCCCTTCAGATTCACGCCGGACAAAACGTCGTCTGTGGTTGACGTTGCTCCGAATGAAGTTGTCTCAAGTATGTTTGTCATTTTCTGCCTCCTTGTATTGATACGTTCGATGTGATGGTTCATGGATCTGGTGACGCGCTAGCCGTGCAAAGGGACGGCGTCTGCAGCGTGTTCGAAATAGTGCTCCGCGTTCAGATCGGCAATGAGCCCGGGCTGAACCGGTCGCCATCCCAGGCGTTCCTGCGTTTGCGCGCTCGAAGCTGGGCCGTCCACGCCAAAGAAGTGAGCGATCCAGCCAAAATGATCGGCTGCTTCCTCGCGAGACTTGCTGGCGACCGGTACGTTCAGATGCCGGCCGATGACCTCAGCGATTTCTCGAGTCGGTACGCCCTCGTCCGCCACGCCGTGATAGCTTGCCCCAGCAGTACCTTTCTCAAGCGCCAGCCGGTACAAATGAGCAGCATCGAGGCGATGCACCGCGGGCCAGCGGTTGAGGCCGTCGCCTATATAAGCGGAAACACCCTTTTCATGCGCAATCCCGATCAGTCGCGGAACAAAGCCGTGATCGCCGTTGCCGTGGACCGATGGGGAAAGCCGCAGCATAGATGTGCGGACTCCGCGCGCTGCCAGCGCAATCACCGCCTCCTCCGACTTGCGGGGGAAGCTGGGATTGTGTGCATCATCTTCTGTTGCGAGCGAGCCTTGCCGTTGAACGAGCAAGGTCCCGGAAGTGACGATCAACAGGCGATCAGATCCCGCGAGCGCGCCGCCGAGAGTCTCGATAGCACGCCGATCCGCCTCGGCGGCAGGCCCATAGTTTGAGAAATCGTGGATAAAAGCGGTGTGGATCACTCCATCGGCAGCCGCTGCGCCGCTGCGAAGGCTTTCGAGATCATCGAGCGAACCGCGATGTACGTCGACTCCGGCCGCTAGAAGGGATTTGGCTGCCGCATCCGAGCGCGCGAGGCCGAGCACCTGATGACCACCGCCAATTAGTTCTCGGACGACTGCCGTTCCAATGAAGCCTGTAGCTCCGGTGACAAAAACACGCATATTCTTTTCCTCCTAAGCATTTGTGAATTCGGTCGATAGAGACGAAGCGCTAACTCGACTTGCGAGCCGCGTCGAAGCCTTTGCAGTAATCAAGCGCCATTCGCGGGTTGAAGCGGGCAGACCATCGATCTCGATCAGCTCCTGCAACCAGTCTTCTGCTGACAGCTCCGCCTCCTCTGACCCGAACCGCTCTGTGACGGCGCGGAAGAATGCCGACAACTCACGCTCCGCCGTTGTGATGAAATCTGCGCAACCAAGGTTGGAATTATTGGACGGTTTATAACGAGCGAGTCGATTCATATTCCTCACCTCTCGAAGTCCGAGACATCGCTATTGACAGGCCGCCGCGTTCCGGATAAAACGGAGAGTGTCTCCGAATCAGTAGATAAGATAACCGGAGACTACCTCCGGTTGCAACTTTTTTTTATGCCCGCCAAAACTCAGAAACTTACCCCGCGAAAACCGCGCACCGACGCGCAGCGGAACCGCGAGCGCATTCTGGAAGTGGCGAAGGCGGCGTTCACCCGGTCTGGCGCGAACGCCAGCCTTGACGACATTGCTAAAGAGGCAGGCGTCGGAGCGGGAACTCTGTATCGCCACTTTCCTACGCGCGACGCATTGATCGAAGCGGTCTATCGGACTGAAGTGGAAAAGGTAGCCGCAGCCGAGAAGAAGTTTTCCGCAAGCCTTCCTCCCATCGAGGCTTTGCGAGCGTGGATGCTGCTATTCGTTGACTACATTGCGACCAAGCAGATCATCGGCCCCGCCTTGAATTCGCTGGTTGGAGGGCCTTCGAAGCTTTATGAAGGTTCACGCGCTCAGATTAAAGGAGCAATTGATTCATTGGTGAAGCGCGCCATCAAGAACGGCGACATTCGTAGAGATCTGGAGCCATTCGATCTACTTCGGGCCCTGATCGGTGTCTCCCACGTGGCGTCCGGTCCTGACTGGCAGCAAAGCGCCAGGAGACTCGTGGACATTCTCATCACAGGTTCGCGGCCAATCACATAGACGCGAGACCCGGACTCGTACGCCGTCGCAGGTTACAAGCGTCGAAACCTCGCCTGTCCTTTAACTGTCCGGTCCGCACGATCCCTGCCGAAGCCTTCGTACTTCGCCGAGGACTATCAATACTCGATCGTTCGCGTTCCTTTCCAACATGCCCATGATCAGTGGAGGTGCGGTCGGCAACCACGAAGTAATTAAGCGAGCGGGGGATTAGTAACGACAATCGGCAAGTGTTTACTAAACCGACCGCTTCACGTGGGTGCCCCGCATCGGACCAAACAAAGCACTCAAAACCCGCCAGACAACAGTGGTTTGGCGCGAAAGACGTGGAACATCGAGAATCAACTGATCCGTCTGGATCTCTACTGCGGCTCCAACAAGAAAAGTAATGATAAGTTGGCTTGTGTTTACATTCGGGTTGACTCAGTGACGAGTCTTATTTCTCTCCGCCCGGATACATTCCGTTCTGGCTTTACGAAGCTTTTTGGGCCGGGGCTTGAGTTGACGATGGCCTGAGTAGATCCGCGAGCTCCATGTTCCGCAGTAATTCCGCACGGACACGGTCAGCAACACCATTGACGATCTCGGCCCCGTCCTGGGCGGGGTCGATATGTACTCGGAACGGGCGTGTACCGAAGGGCACATCAACGACCTTGAGGATGGCCTTCGCGACTTCCGATACATCTGCGCCCGGCACAGCCGTCAACTCAAAGCCTTTCATGATCTCCTTTGCGAGATTGGCCGTCGGTCCAGACTCATATTCTTTCAAACGCGACTTGTCTGCCGGCGATCCCGCGTGGGCGAAGTGGTTCGTCCCTGAAGTGAACGCGCCGGGAACAACGATCGCGGTTTCGATGTTCCATCGCGCAAGTTCTCCTGCATAGCTGACTGCGAAGGCATCCATGCCAGCTTTGGCGGCAAAATAGGGAGCCAGGTAGGGCGGCGTTCCTCCGCGAGTGCTGCTGCTGCCAACCCAGATCACCAATCCTCTGCCTTGTTTCCGCAGGACCGGCAGAGCGGCACGGTTCACGCGCTGTGTGCTCAATACATTGACGTCGTAGAGCTCTGCGAGCTGCTCCGGCGTAAAGGCCTCGGCAGGGCCAAAGACCATATGACCCGCGTTGTGGATCACGACATCGAGTCGCCCGTTCTGACTCACAATCTGTTGAATTGCCGCATCCACAGACTCTTGCGAAGCAACATCCAGTTCGATGGTACGGAGATCGACCTTATTCTCTACCGCAAACTTCTTCGCCGCTTCTACTTGTGGAGCGTTCCGGCCACTGGTTTCGCGCATACTGGCGTACACAACATGTCCAGCCTTTGCCAATTCGTGAGCGGTCAGCTCGCCAAAGCCGCTCGATGCTCCCGTGATCACGATCACCTGTTTCATCACTATTCTCCTTATGGATTATGTTTTCGGTCTACCAGCGCGTTGTCGCAGAGGATCTAAGCGAAGCCGCCGTTGGCACGCAGAACCTGAGAGTTCACCCAGCCCCCATCGGGACCAGCCAGGAAGGAAACAACGCTGGCGATGTCCTCTGGTTGTCCCAACCGTTCCAACGGCGCCAATTTGCTCAACTCTGCGATTTGATCTTCGCTCTTGCCTTTCAAGAAAAGATCGGTTGCCACGGGTCCTGGAGCGACCGCGTTGACGGTGACATTGCGGCCGCGCAGTTCATTCGCCAGCACATGCACCAGGCCTTCGGCGCCTGCCTTCGAGGCAATGTACGGACCGTAAGTGGGAAAAGACTTGGCCAGCACGCTGCTCGAAAAGGCGATGATTCTTCCTCCTGGAGCGACGTGTTGAGCTGCTTCCGCCAGGACCAGGAAAGTTCCGCGCAGATTCGTGGAGATGACTTGGTCGAACAGCTCTACGTCGCTTTTGCCGATGGGCGAAAGTGGCATAATTCCCGAATTGTGGACGACCACATCGATGCTGCCGAACTTCTTCATCGTCTGTTCGAACAGTCGCTCGACGTCGCTCTGGTTCGCAACATCCGCTTTGAGCGAAATGGCATCGCCGCCAATCCTTCTGATTTCGGCAACGACGCCTTCAGCCTCCCCTGCATTGCTTAAGTAGTTCACGACTACGGCGAAGCCGTCCTGTGCCAGTCGCTTCGCCACAGCGCGGCCGATTCCTCGGGATGCCCCGGTTACGATCGCTGTCTTCTTCATGATGTCCTCCTCTTGCGTCGGCCGCCCTCTGCGTAAGGTCCTGCCGATGCAAGCAATATCGCGCTTGCCAAAGAATAATTCCAATGCATAATGTCTATATAGACTATGCGTACAACGCATTTACGCCAGGCGGACCTCAATCTGTTGGTCGTATTCACGGTTCTTGCGGAAGAAAGAAACGTCACGCGAGCGGCGGCGCGCCTGTTGCTCAGCCAGCCGGCAGTGAGCCGTGCGTTGCAACGATTGCGGGACATGTTCCACGACGACCTGCTCATCAGGAGCTCATCGGGATATGAACCCACTCCGAAGGGACAACGGCTTCTCCACGAACTCGAAACGTCTTTGCCGCGCTTGGATCGTCTGCTCAGCGGCGGCGAATTTGATCCGACGACGGAAGAAACCGCGTTCCGAATTGCAGCGACGGATCACACTTGTCATGTACTTTGTCCGTTGCTGTGCCGAACGGTGCTTACACCAGAGGTCAGGGTCTCCTTCAACTTCCTCCCCCTGCACGATGGGCAGTTTGAAGAGATGGAAAAGGGCAGACTGGACATGGTGCTGGTCGCCGATGATGGTTACGCACCCACGCACTTCGCAAAGGAGGTCATTTTCGAAGTTGATTTTGTTTGCGTAGTGGCGAAGCAGAGCCGCTTTTCGCTAGCATTGACGCTCAAGCAGTACCTCGCCGCAGAACACATCGGAATCAGCATTTTGGGAGGAATCCAGACGATCCCTGAAAAGAGATTGGCCGCAATCGGTGCCAAACGCCGCTGCCCTCTCTGGGTGCCCTATCACACAGCGGCGATGCGGAGTCTTATCGGCACGAACCTTATCGCGACTGTGCCCCGGCGCATGGCAGAGGCGGAGGCATCGAATCCCGCCATCAGGATCTTGAAAGCACCCGCGGTACTTGGAACGTTCAAATACCTGATGGCCTGGCATCCGAGAATGAACACAGATGCAGCTCATACTTGGTTGCGTTCAACCATCCGTCAAGCAGGAGAGCGAATATCGATTGTGTAAGGTTCACATCGAAAGTTGGTAATCGGACGGTTAGCACTTGAGAGCCAAAGAGATCAGATGGGAATTAGCCCGCGCCGAATTCCCAATGTAACCGCCTCGGTGCGGGTGGAAGCGCCTAGTTTGTCGAGAATCGAGCTGATGTGGAACTTGACCGTATGCTCGGAGATGCCTAGACGCGCGGCAATATCCTTATTAACCAATCCCTCCGCTAACATTCTAAGCACATCGGTTTCGCGGGAGGTGATCTCTTCGGACAATTCATCTTCAACCTCCAGCGGTTGGTCGCCGTAGACGGCGGCCAAGCTCTCTGCGGTCGGTGTGCTGAGCAGAACCAGTCCATCATAGGCGGCGTAAATGGCGGAGAGGACGTCGTCTGTTTCGCTCTCTCTGGACAGAATCGCGCGCACTCCGCTGCGCAACAAGCGCGAGATCGATCGCGCGTCGCTGATGTCCGTGAGCAGAACAATCGCGGCGACCGCTGGCGGCCCAAGTAATAAATCGCGGATCGAATCGGAGTCGATGACAATTACATCCAGTTCGGAGCGACGGGCAAACGAAACCAAGCTCGCCACGGCGCCAAAGCTCCCTTCCAGGTGGAACTCAGGCTGGCCGCGGATGATGCTCTCGAGGCCGGCCCGGCGGACGGCAGAGGCCGCCACTACCGCAATTCGGATAGCGCCTCCGCCGTTTCGCTGCGACATTCGTTATCGTGCCCTCTCCCCCAAATTGATTGAAAGCGACTTGATCTCTCCGCCACGAATCACCCTGATCCGTAGAACATCACCGATCTTCGCGGTGGCAAGCGAATCCTGGAGCGCATCCACGTGTTCGACTGTCCTTTCGGCTAGTTCGAAAAGAACGTCTCCCAGCAACACCCCGGCCTTTTCTGCGGGCCCGCCGTTTTCGACGTGCACGACGAGCAGCCCGATTCGCGTTTCAGCGGGCAGCTTCGAACGCATATTTTCCGGAACCTCCACCGGCTGCATAGCAATGCCCAAGTAGGGCCGAGCGATATGCCCTGTTTTCAGGAGTTCTTCGACAACGCGATTGACGGTTGCCACTGGCACCGTCACAGCACGTCCTTGGCCCAGTCCCCGCGTGTTTATGCCGACAACCTCGCCTCGGGCATTGAGCAGCGGTCCGCCAGAAAATCCCGGATACAGGGCGAGGTCGAGCCGGATGTGTTGATCGAGGTTTCCACCACGCCGATTCCTCAACTCGCCGCTGATGCCGCCAATGATCCCGCTACTCGCCACTAAATCCCCGCGCCGCGTGCGGCCGAGCGCGAGAACTAGATGACCGAGCCTCAGACTTGTCGAGTCGCCGAGGTCGAGTGCGCCGGAGGATCCCTCCTCGATCCTTAGAACGGCTATGTCCGTACTGGGATCCCGTCCTGCCAGTTTCGCGGAAACCACGCGTCCACCGGTGAATAACACTCTGATGTCTTCGTCGCGCTGCACGCCGTGATGAACCGTTACGACTACGCCCTTCTTCCATTCGATGCCACTGGTCGGCATCCAGCGTCGGGCATGAACGGCAACTACGCTACTGCCTACCTTCTCCGCGGCAGAGGCGAATTCGTTTGAAATTGTTTCTATTGTTGAATTGGCCATGTCGTGCAAACCCCTTTCCTGACCTGTGAGAACAGGATCGAGGATGAGAATGGAAGGCGCATCCGCCAGATGGCTAGGTAGAAACCAGATGGTTGGCTACACAAACCTCTTTCGGTGTGTGGGCAAAGCGCTCCAGGCCATGCGATCTCCCGGGGGACGTGCGGAGCATCTGAGTCGTACATGTACCGGGGCGAATCACGGCAACCGCGAAATCGTCTAAAGATGAGGGCTGCCGACCATCCGGAAGTGAGTCAATCGTCGGACTAGTTGCTTTGGGCCGCACGAGCCTTCAGGGATGCCGCAGCGGTTGCCTTCGACTGAGTCCTCTCAGTTCATCGAAACAGGGAGCACATTGTCTGATGTGAACTAATATGGAGGCGTCGTGGACGGCTTGAGATTCGGCCGCCAGCTTCTGCAGGGCGGGGTGTCCGGGACAGTTGACGCGCTCGGGATTGGGATAGTCTTCATGGACAACCCGGTCAAACGCTTCAAACAGTTCCTTCTCCAGATCCATTCATTTCCCCCATCCCCGTCAAAATCTTCGCTCGTGCTTCCGCGGGTCATCCTATCGCACAAGCCTCCTTTGGGCAAAAACAGAAGTCCCTTCCAACGGCCTGGCCGGAAGCGGAATCTAGACAACGTCCCCTAAAAGAAATCGCCTAATGTGTGAGACACATTTCCATTTCATCGCCATGTATAGATAGAAGGGACTGTGGGGTCTGGATTCCAGATCTGAGCAAACGTGGAAGAAGGCAATCAGTCGAGGAAGCGCCGCGTATTCCGTTGGTCCGGGGCAGCAAGGGAAGTTGCCAGAGCCTACCTGAATGCCAGGAGGCACTCGGTAGACTCTCGACAAGGCATCCCAAGCGACTTGAAGTCACTCATCGCGAAACTGGTTGAAGTCTCTGGAAACCCCAGGGACGCGTGTTGGAGATTCGTGCGCCAGTTCGGCATTCGAGAAAAGCAATCGTATCGGGAGTGGACCGACAAAGAGCAACAGAAGCTGCTCGATGGGATCGTCTCTCATCCCCTGCATGAAATGACCCTCCTGCTCCGCCGCTCTCCGGCCTCGATTCGTTCGATGCTTCGGCGGCTGGGTGCAAATGCGCGCATGGGCCAGGATTGGTTCACGAAATACACGCTGGCCGAGGCTCTTCATGTTCGCGCTGAACAGGTGCAAAAGTGGATTGAGCGGGGATGGCTCAAATGTCGAATCGTACAGACCGGGAGACTCAAGAAAGAGATTATCGACGCGGCTGATTTTTGTGAGTTCTGCAAGCGGTACCGTACTGAGATCGTTGGACGGAGGTTGAACCCTGAACGGCTGAGCTTTGTCCAGACGTTTGTGTTTCCGCCTAGCCATATGGAACTGCTGACCGTGAGAGAAGCCAAGAAGGAACAGGCGGAGTACGAAGCACAGATGAAAAAGGAAGGCAGTTATGGAGCGCCGGAGTTTGAGCCGGAAGACGATTTGGGCACCATGGCCTAATGTTGAACTGATAATCTTGCGGCCTCAAGCCCGCTCTGAATGGTCGGGTTTCTCCTGCTCCTGAGGCAGACGATGGTCAATCCGACTCCGTCTCTTATCGGCTCGGAGCTTCTGTCTTACCTCTCTGACTTCGCGCCAGAAGCTATTGCGCACTGCAGCCACTGAGGTCCCGAGTAACTGGGCAACTTCCTCCCAGTTGTGGCCAGCCGCCCTGAGAGACAAGACTGTGCTGTTTCTCTCGCTCAGTCTTCGAACGATGTTCTCCAAATCCAATCGCGCGATTACTTGGCGGGCCCAATCACGGTCAACCATACGACTCGACAGCTCAACCGCGCCACCGGCGAGTTCAAAGCGACGCGATTTGGCGGCTAGTCGCCGCAGCGACCGCGAGAAAGCCAACAAGAGCAGCCCGTTTTTCGGTGACGGCGACGGGGCGCCGATCCGGTCCAGGTAGCGAGAAACCTGTGCAACGGAGTCTTCCATCAGCTCGGGAGCTGGTGCAGGGTCTGCAAGAAGTGATTGAGTCCTACGGCAGGCTTCTTTCCAGACTTGATGCGCCGCTGATCGCACATCACTCCTGATTTGTCTTCCCTTACGATCGACTTCCTGATCCCACCAAGAAAGAATTCTGTCCGGCCTTCCCATAATGCACCCTAGGTTGAAGACGAAGGGCACGAAGAAAACTACATCCGGGCCAGGCGGAGGCGGCGAACTCTAAGCGCGACCACGATAGGACCGTAGAGTACTCATGTTGGTCCCAGGTGATGACCGCGGAAGCGTCGATTCCAAAGCGGTCGGGAAACCGGACAAAATGCGGCTCTTCGACCTAGGTCGGAAGCATTTCTGGGGCCCAGGAACGACCCTGCGACCACTCCAGCCGTGTCTGCAAACTGCGCTCCTGCGGCGCAACTGTCCATCCATAGCGAACCTCCTGCCCGATACATTGTTTCGCCGTAAGTGGAAATGCTGCACTTCCAAACAACTTGTTGCGTGCGGCTCGGACAGTGACTCCGACGGAGCAGCCATCTAGACGCTGGTTAGTGCCTTCCCTAAACCCGAACCGGCGTAAACATCGTCATCTGACGCGGAGAGCTAATACCTATCGTGCCGTGCTTCGATGCAGGAGTGGTGATTTTTCTTTTTCACGGTCGGAATTCCGGACAGCAGGAACGCAAAGAGAGAGATTGGAGACCGAGTCCGCCAACTGGATGCGAATCTGAGTCGCAGACGGCGCTCGCACGTTTCAGGTTGTGTCCAACCATGTTCAGTTGCTCGAGTGGTGCCCGGAATCTGAAAGGTCTTCTGAGACCGCCAAAATGCAGGATTGGCCGTCGAACTGGATCTTGTCCGCCGAATAAGTTGTGGTCTTGATTTGGCCGGACTTTGTCCTGACCCGAGTAATGACATTGCGAATGGGGCCGCGCTGGAGCTGCGCGACCATCAACGCGCGGTCAGACGGATCTTCCCAAATCCTTAGCTCATGGACCGTCCGGCCGACTACTTCCACACGGGAATAGCCGTATCGACATTCGAACGCGGCATTTACATCGACGAACCGTCCATCCGCCACGGTTGTGATGGAGAACGGAACCGGGCTCGAACGAAAGACCTTCTGGAACCTGTCCTCCGCGAGTCGGCGCCCGTCCTCCGATTGCACCAGCGCCGCTTGCGCTCGTCGAAGATCTTCTATCCGCTTTTCAAGTTCCTCCCCATAAATCGCAGCGCGTTCGTAGAGACGGGAGTTTTGGATTGCCGCCGCCGCGGGAATGGCCAACAATTCCGCCCGACGGAGATGGTCTTGTGTGAAGCGGTTGGGCTCCGAGTGACCGACAGACAGAAAACCCAGGTACTGTCCGGATGCGACCAGAGGAACGCTGAGCCAGGAGCGGAGATGGTCATGTCCTTCAAAGCTTTGCCACGATTGTTCTTCCGTGGTATCGGAGATCAAGACACTCTGCTGGCCGGCTAAAATCCGCTGCACGAACGGGGAGTCGTCGGCATTCAGAGTGAGAGGGGATTCCGAGCGTGGGTTTGAAGTTTGCGGGCACAGCTTCTCTCCTAACGACAGCACGTGGGGACCGCCCTCCGCGATAAAGACCCGAGCGCACGTGTACGGTATTAGGTCTGCCAGCGATTGGAGAAGCGCTTCAAGAACGAAGTCCATCCGGAGATCCTGCGTCAGACCAAAGGTTGCTTTGCGCAAGGCTTCGGCTTCAGCCCAAGAGGATTGGGCCAGGGCAAGATTGGTTGCGACTTGTTCTTCTGCTTCCTTTTGGGCGGTAATCTCAAGGACGGTGCCAACGAGGCGGCGAATCTTGCCCTCAGAATCGCGCACCGGGAAACCGCGCCCCCAGACCCAGCGCACCTCGCCGCCTGGCCCTACGATCCTGAACCTCTCGTTGAAATGTCCGTTCTGGGCCGCTTCTCCGAGCTTCCCGAGCACATGGACACGATCATCGGGGTGGATGAGGTCTTCATAAGACGATGGATTCTCCGTCAGAGACCGGCACGAGCGTCCAGTGATGGCCTCATAGGCCTGGTTGACATAAAGAGCTTTCCTACTGTCGGCGTCGATCATCCAGAAAATTTCCTGAATGTTGCCGGCCATCTGCTGGAATTCATGCTCTGCCGTCTGGAGGACGTTGGCCGCATTGCGTTGATCCCGGCGCAGTTGGAGAAACACCTTGGCCAAAAGAAGACTGAAAATACAAAAAGCAGCCGTCATGCCGCCCAACAGCACTACCGAGACCTTTGGCCTTTGGAGGTTGGAGACCAGCACGGCAATGAAGAGAACGACGGACAGTACCATCAAGGCGATCGAAGCGACCTGCCAGACGCGCCGTGACGCCCATTTAGCAAATGGTTCGCTGCGGGGTGGGTCAACCTGATCCATGGCTCTACCAAGGATGAACTTCTGGACTCGTGGCCATCGGGTGTCCGGCAATCAGACAGTACTTGCGCTGGAACGGTCGACTCAGCCACGTTTTTGAGCCAATGCTACCACACCAGTTTGTTGCCGCAGGTCGGGCCGACCTGGCGTGATATGACGCAGACAGATAGGAAACTCAATACGATGGTGAGAGCCGCTCACAATCTATTTTGCGAGAACAACCGGCGCTGGCGTTGGCACACTATGCCGCCGAGCTTGGATCTACGGTGATGTCCCACTCCTTGAGCAGCCATTCTGGGACATAGCAGCGATTCCTATTTCGCTCACACCAGGCACGGAGCTCAGCTGACGAAGTGTACCTCTCTGGACTGAGCTGCAGTTGGCTGACCCGCACTTCGAACTCGGTGGGGAGAGCGGGGACAGTCCTGGGCGGATGTCCCCAGTCGGGGTTTCCGCGTTTGCGAGTAAGCGCCCCTGGTATCGCCATAGGCCCCGATTCTACTCCGCCTGAGGTGGATACGCGGGCAGAATTCTCGCATGGTTGCTGGGGATTTGCGCAGCTGGGAACAGGGTGATATTTTCGGGCAGTATGACAGTGGCAGTGGAGATGCAACACACGGGAGATTCTGGTCTGCAAGCAGAAGTTCGAGCGGTCATCGAACATGTGCTTGCAGATCGGCTCGGAGATTGGCGGGTTTCGCTCGTCGGGTCGCAAGCGAACGACCGATGGGAGATGAAGATTGTCGGCCCCAACGGCTTCGAGCGATGCTATACGCTCGAGGGTTCTGCCGGCGAGCATCGGCCGGAAGTGATTCAGGTCATTCTGAGTAAGATGTTGCCGGGAAGGAAAGCTTGATAGAAGACCGGAATTTGGCGAAGGCATCTGAGGATCATTTGGCGCGCATCTATTGGCTTTCGCTAGACATCCAGGGGCCGTGCGCGGGAAGTTCTTCGACTCGCCGGACTGCGGACTACGTTGTGGAGGATCAGCCGGAGGCTGTTGCCGACCTCATAGGGCAATACGCGTCACGGCCTTCGCAATGACAGTGAGACCAAGACAATATCGAGATCAAGTTAACAGCTTTAGGGATAAGCTCTGCGACGATAACACGAGGATCACTAATCGTCGTCGGTAGCCGACTGAGGCGTCTGCTGAATTTCGTCACCATGCCCGCGCAAGAGCGCTGGATCCTGCAAGAGCTACTTTCCATTGGATCCACAGATAGTATGCAAGCAGTCCTCAAGGAGATCGTACAGTATGATCTTCGGAGGGTCGTGGATTCAGATAATCTCGACCAAGACAAGGTCGGAGAGTATTACGAACGAGAGTCAGAGTTACCCCCGAATGTGCTTGTGCTCACCCACGGTTGGTTAAGAAAGCAAAAATACCTTCTGATCCTGCCTGATCCATCGTACTTCGTGGAGAGGATGTCATCTGCGGCACTCGAGGAAGCCACCGCAGATCCAATCGACTTCTTGCGAACGCATTGGCGCGATGGGCCTCGGTCTGTGATGGTAGACCATTGCCGACAGCGACTGCAGAGAATAGAGAGGGCGACGAGGGACGTAAAGTTCAGGCGCACAATGGAGCATGTTATGGCAAACTTGGCCGGGGAGACTTTCGCATTGGCCGTGTCAAGTTCGGTGGGTACATCCCCGGAAGTCTCGATATTTATTGCAGGGTGCTTCGGGATTGTGGTGGATGTCATGCTTAGCTTACGAAAGCGCTGAACGGTGGAGCATGGGATCGGGCCAAGTCGGGCAATAAATCGCGGTTTCACTCATCATCCCGCAAAAAGGCGAATGGAAAGCGCAAGCTTGTGAAATGGTCTGGTTTCGTCAACCATCCATTAGAATCGTGTTGCAATGAAGGACGTGCCGGAGTTCGTACTGGTGGTTTGCCTCGCTGTCTTAGCGTTGGGCGTGGTCAAACTCTTGAACGAAGTCAACAAAAGGTTGTTGGCCGGAGGTCCGATCTGGGGCGGACGGATTCAACCCAGGGGATCGAGTCGCTTTCCTCTGATCCCGACAAATGACTCCGAAGTTGAACGGAAACGACCAGCCGTGTGGCTAGGAGCAACTTCACGGCATGACCTTGAACGCCAGTCCTCCCCAGGTATCGGTGCCCCATATGACGTTATGTGAGTCGATGATGAGTGGAGTAAAGCCGGTACTCCAACCTGGCGTGTTCTGCCAGTTAAACACAAACGTCTCAGTCCACCCGCTCGTTCCCGGGCTCAGCTTGAAGAGGGCGTACTCTGTCATGCCCCAAAGGTTGCCGTTGGCGTCGAAGGTTAAGCCGTTGGGAAAATCCTCGGCCGGATCGCTGAGACGATTAAAATCGTACAGAGTGGTCTTCGCGTAGCCGTTGGCCGCTGTCAGCTCGAAGACAATACCGCCATTGTTCTCGCCGGTCCCACCGAACGTTGTAGTGCCGTAAACGTTGCCGCTCTTGTCGAGAATCACTCCGGTGAACGGCTCGGAACCATCGCTTCCACCTTTGAACGTGTACAGAGTCTTTTCAGTCCAAGTAGTGGTCGTTGTCGTGGCAGGCGGAGAAAGCTTGAACACGGTTCCGGCGTTCGCCGTGCCGCCCTTGTAAGCGCTGCCATAAAGATTTCCGGATGCATCCATGGCCAAGGTGGCGCACTGGATAAATGGTAAGGATCCATCCGTGCCCCCCGTGAAATTGTGCAACACGGTTTCCTTCCATCCGGTCGAGGTGAGGCTCAGTTTGAAGACGACGCCCAGGCCCTTGCTGCCGCCTGCGATGGTGGCGCCGTAAAAATTGCCAGTCGTGTCGCGAATCAACCCGGTGAATGAGTTGCCGCCGTCTAATCCCGAGAACCGGTGAAGGACACTTTCTGTCCACTGACCAGTCGTGGTTGGCGTCAGTTTGAAGATGATGCCGCAGCCGATGGGAGAAGCAAATGCTCCGGCGTTGCACGTGCTGCTAACGATCCCTCCTGTGACGGTGGTGCCGTACAGATTGCCGGTGCTGTCGCGGAACAATGAAGAATGCGGCTCCGCCCCATCCGTGCTCCCTCCCTTGAAGCTGTAGAGGATTCTCTCTGTCCAGCCTCCGGAGCTGTTGGGCGACAAACGATAAACCGTGCCGAAATTGTGTGCTCCGCCGTTATACGTGGTGCCATAAAAGTTGCCAGCGGCACCCTCGATCAGCCCTGAGTAAGGGAGACTCCCCTCGCCTGCAGCGGTGTCGAACGTATGGATGACCTCGACAGTTTGCGCCTGCGTGCTGGCGATGAGAGAAAGGGCGAACAGAATTGTCACGAGTGGCGTTGCGTACCGTGACCGGAATCGAGAGGGAGAGTTCTGCATTCGGCCTCCTTGACCATGGAGGCAAAGTACAACGTGCTCAGCCCGGACTTGTCAGTTCGATGCAAAACTTTTGTTTGGAGATTGTCAATGGTCACTAATGAATGCATGCGGGAAGGTCACTGTTGATAAATCCCCATTACGCTCAAAATCCCCCGGCAGGGGTTTTAAGTGCAATCGCCTGTGGCTGTTGAAAAAGTCCTTCGCTCGAAATTCACTAAAATAAAATTGCGCTAGGATGCCACACAAACGACTTTTTCAATTTTCGAGACACTTTGTATCCCCCAATTTTTTGCCGTTTGGGAGGAAACTGGAGTTTTTCAACAGCCACGCCTGATTGCGACAGTCTTTCCGGCTAACTGGGATAAAATGCCTAGGCTCATGGGTGTAGAATGATTCGCATTTTGCTAAGCCAAAAAAGGAATGCATAATTCAGTGATGTGGCGGAGATTTCCATGGCACAGTACATCGTGAAATTGGTCAACCGCGCAGACTTGTCTGACGAACAAAAACACTCCGTTCAGAACGCGGTGCAGAAAAAGTTTGACGAGGCCTTTGAGGGTACGTCGGACGGCGTCAACGTATCGTGGGGAGATGGATCGGTCAATGACAACTACGTCGTTCACTTTGTTCCCGATGTCGACAATTCTTACCTGAGAAAAAAATGGCCTCGTGCCGTCATTGTTCCCGAGGCTGGTGGGCACACTCATTCCCACGGCAGCCTTTCCGGCACGGAAGTCTACCGCAGGCGAAACGGCAGGCAATTTCATGCCACGGAATACGCTTTGACTGTAGTCCATGAATCGATGCACAATCTCTACCCTTTTCAAACCACGGCCTTTGTCCACGAGATGGATGGAGGCGGCGAAGCAGCGGGACTGGCTGCAGCGCACTATAGTCTTAAAAGCGAGTTCACCGACCACAACAAGCAAGTCATCCAGAAGGGGTTTTCCGTCAAGAATCCGCAGTACCTGTAAGCTGCTCCGTGCCCCCCCACCGGCAAGTTTTAGGCGACCATACGGGCGGACTGTTTGCGAGGCTTCGTGATGTTTCATCGGATTTCATAATGAGCCAAGGGCCGCGCCATAAGATGATTGGCGAAAAATCCCCGTTTCACTCATTGACCCCGGTGACCCAGTTCTCGATGGCGTCCAAGGCGTGAGCACAAGTCGCAACGCTCAACGCAACCTGCGGAGCAATTGGGCTGCTCCCATGAGGACGAAGAGCACGAAACCCATTCCTATGAGACGCATTGCCCGAATGTGCTTGTCCGTTGTGGGTCTATCAAAAGCTGGCGGGGACCGCCTTTGGATTTCGGATTAGCTCCAGACCGATGATCAAGAATCCAACCAGTATTGCGATTCCAAAGAGAGTCTGACCCATTGCTGGATACCTCACCGCCTGAAGTGTAGCCAAGACCCGAGCGCAGTCAGTTGGCGAAACATCTCGATAGCACTCAGAATGGCCGGAACAGGGGTTCTAAGTGTAACGGCCTGTCTTCAACAGTTATCATAGACACCATCGGAATGCTCAGATGCCTGAAGGAGTCCCAAGCAACAGTGCGTTCAGCTACCACGATTCGAGCGTATAGAGGCCAACAGCCAACATTACCGCACTGCCATTCCAATAGGGAATGTCCCAGTCGCGCGCGCGGGCGGGACCGGGCCCAGGTCAAGCACGGCTGACCCTGCTCCAGGCTCTTATTTCCAACTTAATCGCTGGACATTCCGGGGAGGGGGGGCGACAATTTTTCCCTCACGGTATATCCCCCTCATTCGTTTGACGGGAGAAGGGAAAGAGACCCCCAAATAGCGCCCCCCTGTCATCTAAAAAGGAAGACTTCTTTCGTCGAGTCGTAGCACACCCGTCCCCGACAAACGCTGAGTGCCCCCTTGTGCTCAATGTCCAACCTTTGTTCACAATTGACCAGTACGAAAGTGTTTCAGGGACTATTCTTGTGTCAGTCTTTTACAAGACAGGAGGATTAGATGGCTGCTCCACTTACAGCACCACTCGCGCACACGACTCTGCTGGTGGATGACAACTCACGACCTAGGAGCAAGGAGAGTGTGGCTGCGATACTCACACGCTGCAAGACCTCTCTCATCGCAGACTGGTTGACACGAACGAAGAAGATCCCGCAACTCAACCACCTTCATCTCAGCGATGAGCAGCGCACTGGACATCTTCCCAAGTTGGTCGACGACTTAGTCAAACGTCTGGCCATACCCAACTTACCAAATAAAGACAGTGATGCCAGCGCGTCTCCCGCCGCCGTCGAACACGGCAAGCTGCGACGGACTCAGGGCTATTCTTCCGGCATGCTGATCCATGAATCACGCATCCTCCAAGTCACCATCTTTGGAGCACTACATGAGAATCTGAGCGTGCTGGATTTCAACCTCCTCTTGCCGGATATCATGGTCATCGCTGACGAAGTGGACTCGCAGCTAACCCAAACAATGGAGAGCTTCAGCGATGGAGCACCCAAATCGGCGAAGGCGCACCTTGTGAAACCGAAGGGATGAGCCCGGCTGAACACATGCTTCTTAGAACAGTGAGGTGGAGCGGTCATATGGACTGACTGTCGCGTAGCAGCCGCCAGCGCATAACTTGTGTTCCCGAGGTCTGACGTGCCGCAAGATATCTGCTAACCATCTGTATAACTGTTCACTTTTGAACATATTCCGCGATACACCTGTGTCACATTTGAATTGGTTCGTGAAGAGAGGCAGTGCTGTATGACTCCGACCGAACGCGGTATTGCCCACAAGGTCCTCCTTGTCGATGACGACGACGCAGTCCGCACTATGATGAGTCTGACCCTTGAGCACAAGGGCTTCGAAGTGGTCTCTGCAGCGAACGTGACAGATGCTCTGAAGCTGATCACGACAGAACACTTCGATGTCCTCATCACCGATCTCCACATGCCCAGTCCCAGCGACGGCTTTGCAGTGATTACCGCGATGCGTCACATTCAACCGAAGGCACTTACGCTGCTGGTCAGCGGCTACCCCGACGTGAAGAGTGCCATGGACGCTATCCTTCTGGAAGCGGATGAAATCATCGTGAAACCATTCGAGACTAAGACACTCGCCGATCTTGTTAACGATAAGCTGGTCACTCGCACACCTGCTGTCCCGGCGCCAAAGGAAAGAGTGGCGGGAATATTGCAGCGTTGCGGTGCCCTTATCATCGAAGACTGGTTAACGAGGGTCAAAAAGAACAAGGACCTTACTCGCGTTGCTCTTAGTGACCAAGAACGCACGGGATATCTTCCCAAGCTGATTGATGACTTGATTGTGCGCCTGAGGTCGTCCCACATCACAATACACGAGGGGGGTTTCATCGGTTCCGCTGCTGCCGTTGCGCATGGGAGAATGCGAAGGTTGCAAGGCTACACCTCTGCGATGCTGGTGCAGGATTCACGAATACTCCAAGTAACGCTCTTCGGGACGTTGCAGAAGAATCTGAGTGCTCTGGATTTCAGCTTGCTGTTGCCCGATGTTATGACGATTGCGGATGAAGTGGATTCGCAGTTGACCCAGGCAATGGAGGGATACACGGATGCCGTGGGGACGGCAGCGGCGTAACTACTACCGCTATCGCATCCGAACCAGAGCGCGAAAGTCACGCACAAAGAGAGCCCCGACAGCCTGTCGCAAACATCGCCATCGCACTCATTGAGCCGGTTGTGAGAGAGTTCGCCAGTGGGGGGTTGAAAAGCAGGGAATTTGTGCTCCAATCGCTCTGAGCAATTGTGCTCAGCCCAGTTTTGCCCCCGACGGTAGACTGTTACTCTACCGAATTGGAGTCTCGATATGGCCCTGAACGAAAATGCCGACTGGGAATTAGTGGCTGCACAGGTCGCCGAAGAAACGGACTCGGAGAAGCTGAGAGAGCTTGCAGCCGAGTTTAATCGGGTACTGAAGAAACGAGAGCAACTGCGCCGACAACAAGAGACAAAATCGGTTTGATGCCTGCTGCTAGGCCGAGCATTGGCATGCCCGGCTTACATCAACAATCCACTTTAGTCTCATCCGGTCTTTTTAGACCAAAGGCCACTTGATCCAAATTGACCAGTGAACATCCGAAGTTCTGAAATCATTTGGTGCATGGCAACGCGAAAAACACAGGCGCAATCCGCCAAAGTGACACTTGCCGCGTCATCAAGGAAATGGCGAAGCCGAGGGTGGCTATGTCTGCGCGAGAACATTGCCACATTGTCCGAACGGAAGTCTAGTCGTGGAGAACGATGTTGAGAAGTGAACTATGGACCTGTAAGTCATTACTGCTGTGATAGTCAATGAACCCCAATTTCCTAAACTTGTTCATGAAAAAGCTCACTCGGGAGCGAGTCGTGCCGATCATCTCTGCGAGGGTCTCTTGACTGATATTGGGGATTGGAGTCTCGTGCACGCCTTCCTTGCCGAAGTGAGCCAGCAACAGCAGAATCCGAGCTAGTCTCTTTTCACTCGAATTAAAAAGCTGGTCAATCAAATCCTCTTCGTATCGGATGTTCCGTGCCAGCATGTACGTTACGAACATATCGGAAAACGCGGATTCCCGGTGCAGCACTTCCATCATGGACTTCTTATCGATGCGCATCACCGAGCAATCGGTCATTGCCGTCGCGGAGCAAAGGCGAAGAATCTGCCCTGCAAGGCAACCTTCTCCGAAGAAATCGCGCTCGCTCAGAATGCCGATTGTGGCCTCCTTTCCGGGCTTCGACACAACTGTGAGTTTTACTTTTCCTCTCAGTATGTAGAAAACGGCGTCGGACGAGTCGCCCTGAACGAAGATTGCCTGCTTTTTGGGAAACGCTGCGATCTTCCTACCGCCGCCGTTGATGGTCGAAAGGAATGTCTTGGGATCGAATTGGATGATTTTCTTGGACGCTGCCACGAGCGGCATAATTGGCCCCCTCTCAAGAGGTACGAATGCGCAGAAGGCAACTTCACTGTGGAAAGGATGTATGAAAGCGTTTGGAAGGCAACGTCAACATTGCGGGGCAGAACTGCTCCGCACTCGACGAGATAATGATTTCACCGTTGATGTTGAAAGTCAACGGCCCGCACGAACAAATAGGCGGAAATACCTGCCGTTCCGCAAGGGGTGAAGAATCGCCATTTCACTCAGATGCGACGCGGAGCATGATCCCCGCCTCCAAGAGGAGTTAATGAGGAACGTGCTTGCTTTGCATTGCTCTAGGTTTCACAAATCAGACGTTCAGCTTCCAATACCCACCCAGCGAAGCCTTCTTGACCTTTTGCTCGCCAAGCAGGAGGTTCAACGCCGTACCGACTCTATCCCGGCGCTTTCGAAGCTGTGCCGCCAGATCATTCTCGCCAACCACCACCTCCCCGGACGGGTAGCGGCGATGGACGCTGCGTCCATAATCTGAGATTTTGTCAGCGATGGCGCGAACCTCTTTCCCCTCTTCCTTCGTTCGTTGCGCACGTTCGGCGCGTGTCTCATCTGTCTCAATGGATTGTCTGGACCCGACTGCAATTCGGACAGCACGAGCGATCTTCGCATCTATTCTCCAGTGTGAGGCGATCCAAGAAGAGATGTTTGTGTGGGGGAACACAATCCGAATGAGCCAAGCCGAGTGGAATCGGTAAGCCCGGAGAATCCTGCCGTCAAGTTTGCTCAATTCCTCGCCAAGTTGGCGGAGGCGGTCGTTTCTTGCTTGATTTGCGTCTGGTTCTGGTTGGGGCGTCTCGGCGAGGGTGATCCTCATGGGGTGCCTCATAACCAGAGTGTGTTCGTTTAGAAGCGTGTGCACCTCGGCGCTGATCTCTTGTACCTTGTCGCAATTCATCGCCAGTCTCCTTTGTAGTTTGGTTTTGCTCCGAAGGGTGCCGAGAGAGGCGACCCCAGTCGGAAAACGAGCACGGACGCTTCGCAATTTGCCTAGCATGAGCGCCAGATGTTGGGGCCTAGAGCGGGGTCATCGGTTGGGGGAATCAATTCCCCCAGTTTTCAGCCACATCATGCAACGTCTTGCCAGTAATGATGTGACGCCCCAAGACGGAAGACTGGTCAATTGTGGACAAGAGCAGGAAATAAAAGAGTCAGACTTGCGGACGGTCTGAGAATAGCCCGCTACCTTTTCATGCTCGACGAGCGCCTCAACTATTGATGTCGCGATTACGCTTACTGAGAGGGTCTTGCGGGATCGGGCTCCTACAGGAAATACCTGATTAACTGTTGGCGGGTGTACAGGTATCTTGGTGCGTTCCGGCACTCCTCACATGACAACGAATCCTGTGGCTAGAGCACTACTCTGGCTGGAGAACAGCACGTTTGCAGCTTGGGGGTGCGCGGGGTGCAATTGGATCGTACCCAGTCCTGGCCCTACTGCGACCGGCAAGCCATCCCCGCAGATAAAAGAAGCCTTCGACAAGCACGAGTGCGTCAAATTTTCTGGTCGTCCTTCTAACTAAGAGGAAAATATCCCAACCTGAAGACTAACGGCGACTTGCATCCTGCCGTGCTCCCATTAGAAGTGTATAAAATTGAACAGCCCTCGAAACCGGCAACATGTATTCTGGCTTTGTTCCTGAACCAGAATGCGGTCATGGGTTAGCGGCGGGCAACCGGCATTCGACCCTCACGACCGCTTCAAGTTTATGACTCTGCGACCAGACCCTCGGGGTCTGGTTTTCTTTTTCCGGTTCGGTGTGATTGATAATCCCTGACCGGAGGTACTCTAGCTGTCGCAAAATCTCGATTACACTCACAGACCATGCCCGATAGCGGGAGCGGATACGCCCGAGGCCATCCCGGTTAATCCTTCACCCTTTTGTTTTGCAGCTCATGGATCGCCACAATCAGCTTTCGCAGCGAACGAGGTCTGATGTTGCCTTTCCCGTTCTTGAAGTTTCTTATTATGCACTCACCCAGCCTGGATCGCCGGGCAAGGCGCTTCGTGGAGAATTGTCTTGCTTCTGCCCGGATTTGATCGAGATATTTCGGGTCGGTCACTCTCTCGTACTCGCGGCAGGTCTCGTCCGCCGGGTCCAATGCTCCCGCGTCAGCCAGCATGGACGGATCAGGCCCGCCCGCCCAGCGGGTAGACGCCTCTTTGCCGAGGTAATGGAACTCACCGGCGACGATATGCCTACGCGCAAGCAGGCCGACGGTCCCGCTCGTGCATACGCCGCCGTTTGGAGTGCAGAACTTGCTTTCGGCTCTCGACAGGTTGTGACTGATTTCATCTTCCATCGTCTTGAGAGAAAGCCAGCCGGCAGGCTTCGGCAATCTCGATGAATTCCTGTCGTAAATGTGGAAGCTCTCACCGCTGACAATGTTCACCATCGCACGCCCGTGCAAATCATTCAGTTTTTCCCTATGCGGCATGATGAAGTATCCCGTCCAGAGCAGGCCTTGTTCTTTCTTGGGGAATGGGACCGTCATCACGGTGAATGGGCGAAGATCAGGCCAACTCAGCTCAATTCCAGATCGGCGTCTATTTATTTTGTCCCATGGCCGCTCGCGCGCTACGCGCGCAGATGATCTGAGTTCAACACGATTTCATGTCTCTACCGCAGTCCCGACACCGATAGGGCCTGGCGAACGGAAAGAGCTGAGAATCGGTCATAGGTTTACCTCTCAGAAGAGGGTCGAAGGGCTAAATCGATGCCATTATGCTCCGACTCCCCACTTTTCGCTAGCAGGATTCTTCCCGCGCATGTGAAGCCACTGGAATATGAAAACCTGACGCAAGCCGCAGCCGGGAATGTCACCACTATAGCCATCTATATCGGCTGTGTTGTCTTGGTTCTCTCGGGCATTTGGAAAGGCTTCCGCCGTCAAACAATCAAGGCTGACCTCGATTCTTGACGCTATCAGGCGATATTACGTCAACAAATCCGAGATCATCGCTTCCCAAGATCGTTCGCCCGGCGTAGGTTATGTGGGGCAAGCTCGGAGAACTGTGCAATCTTGAACAGCCAAGCCTTCTTTGACTCCCTAAGCTTGGGTTGAAGAAGGACGATCCCGCCCCTTTTCGGATCGGGGAGAGGTTAAGGGGCCGAGCGCGAGATAAGCGTT
>Ga0210410_10001214_pt1 | contig 24737 bp, 28 predicted proteins | sample IncBWC4MmetaG_FD_161058 | JGI IMG/M metagenome (GOLD analysis project Ga0210410, IMG submission 161058) | Forest soil microbial communities from Barre Woods Harvard Forest LTER site, Petersham, Massachusetts, United States - Inc-BW-C-4-M | ecosystem: Environmental > Terrestrial > Soil >... | reverse complement strand
CTTTCCCAGATCGAGCGCCAGTTCGGCAAGGGCTCGGTGATGAAGCTGGGCAAGAACGACCGCTCGATGGACATCGAGACCATTTCCTCGGGCTCGCTCGGGCTCGACATCGCGCTTGGCGTCGGCGGCCTGCCGAAGGGGCGGGTGGTCGAGATCTACGGGCCGGAATCGTCGGGCAAGACCACGCTGGCGCTGCACACCGTCGCCGAGGCCCAGAAGAAGGGCGGCATCTGCGCTTTCATTGACGCCGAACACGCGCTCGACCCGGTCTATGCCCGGAAGCTCGGCGTCAATATCGACGAGCTGCTGATCTCGCAGCCGGACACAGGCGAGCAGGCGCTGGAAATCTGCGACACATTGGTGCGCTCCGGGGCGGTCGACGTGCTGGTAATCGATTCGGTGGCGGCCCTGGTGCCGAAGGCCGAGCTCGAGGGCGAGATGGGCGACGCGCTGCCCGGCCTGCAGGCTCGTTTGATGAGCCAGGCGCTGCGCAAGCTCACTGCCTCCATCAACAAGTCCAACACCATGGTGATCTTCATCAACCAGATCCGGATGAAGATCGGGGTGATGTACGGCTCGCCGGAAACCACCACCGGCGGCAACGCGCTGAAGTTCTACGCGTCCGTCCGGCTCGACATACGCCGCATCGGCGCGATCAAGGAGCGCGACGAAGTGGTCGGCAACCAGACCCGCGTCAAGGTCGTGAAGAACAAGCTGGCGCCGCCGTTCAAGCAGGTCGAATTCGACATCATGTATGGCGAGGGCGTTTCGAAGATGGGCGAGATCCTCGATCTCGGCGTCAAGGCCGGCATCGTCGAGAAGTCCGGCGCCTGGTTCTCCTATGACAGCCAAAGGCTCGGCCAGGGCCGCGAGAACTCGAAGGCCTTCCTCAAGGCCAACCCCGACATGACCGCCAAGATCGAGGCGGCGATCCGCCAGAACTCCGGCCTGATCGCGGAACAGATTCTGGCAGGCTCCCCCGAGCGCGACACCGAAGGCGAGGAGCCGGCGGAGGAGTGAGACTCGGGTCTCTATTCGGGCCTCTCTTCGGGTCTTGGGCCCGCGTGGTTGCGGAAGAAACGGGAATCTTCTTCCGAGGGATCGTGGGCCAATGGACGGATGAGATCATGACCCGGTGCACCAGATCATGGTCTGTCTGACGACATAAGGCCCGGCATCGGCAGGCGCTGTGGACGTTGAGTTGCCGACGTCCCCAGTGCCTGTTTTTGTTTGTGTGTGGCAGGTGACGAACATGACGCGTTTGATCCTCACCACTGATGGGTCCGGTGCGGGCGGTCTCAAGGGGGCCCGTCGCGCCGAGATCGTGATTCCGTTCGAGCCTCGCTTCGTCTGGGGACCATTGCCGTCTGAGGCGGAACTCGTAATGTTGTTGGCGCGGCATGAGGCCGCCGATCACTGGTTGTGGAACGTCTATCGAAAGTACTTCGGAAAAATCGATCGCAACGAAATAGGATTGATCGACTTCTGCGAACGGTGCGAGAGGATCGAGTTGTGGATCGATCCGGTGCCCAGTGCGCAACTGACATTGATTTGGCTGCTCGGCTATTTGCGTCGTCACGAGAAAATTGCCTCAAGGCTTACCTTGGTTCAGGCGGAAACCAGCATAGGCGGAAAATCTCCGAAACAGCTCGCCAAGTGCAAGCCTGCCGCAGTCGATGTCGCAAACGATCATTTCGAAATCGCGGGTCTCGCCTGGCAAGCTTACCGCGCACCGACGCCGCAGGCCTGGTTCGACCTGTCAAACAGGGATCTGAGCATCTTGCCGCAGCTGCGGGCGTGCGTTGTGGCATTGCTCGAAGAGCTTCCGCAGCGCGCGACCGGGCTTGGTGCCACGGAAATGCGGATGCTCGAACTCATCGGGGAGGGCGATGCCGTTCCGCTAGACGTCTTTCCCGGCCACTTGAAGCGCAACGAGCGGCGCGTGTTCGAGTACTGGGAAGTTGGATCCTTGCTGGACCGGCTTGCGCGCTGTCCCGCACCCGCCGTCTCCGGTCTCGACGAGGGGCCGTTCACGCTCGAGATGCACAAGGACCGTCACCGTCACGAGCGATACAGGCAAAGCAGGCTATCGCTGACCGCGCTCGGCAAAGCTGTTTTGGCGCGGGCCGACGATTTCAGCCTGCACAACCCGATCGATCGCTGGTGGGGTGGGACAAAATTGACCGACGATCACCTGTGGCGGTGGGATCCGGCGAACCGCGCCTTGATCGCGCCTCGAGCGGAACTGTAGCTCGCGGTCTGTAGAATGGATTTGAGGATGTTGGGTTGCCGGCCCAATCGGTGCCCATTTTTGTTTTGTGCATGGAGTCGGAGAGCCCCATGAAGCGTCTAGTCCTGACCGGCGAGCACGGCGTAACTTTCATGCGTTCGGAGCTCTCCGACCTAGTGATCCCTTTCTCCTTTCGCTTTGCTTGGGGGCCGCTGCCGTCTCCAGATGCGCAGGTTCTGCCTCAGCCGAAGCTCCCCAAAGCAACTCCGTCCAAGACATGCAAGCTTCACTCCGCCGCCTGCGCGTAGTCCTCGATCGGCGGGCACGAGCACACGAGGTTGCGGTCACCGTAGACGTTGTCGACGCGTCCGACCGGCGACCAGTATTTGTCCGACCGCGAGGTGCCGGCGGGGAAGCAGCCTTCGGCGCGGGAATAGGCGCGGGCCCAGGAATCGTCGGCGATGTCGTGCACGGTGTGCGGGGCGTGGCGCAGGGGTGAAGCCTCGATTTTCCAGCGGCCGCCTTCGATTTCGGCGATCTCGCGCCGGATCGCGATCATGGCGTCGCAAAAGCGATCCAGTTCGGCCTTCGATTCGGATTCGGTAGGCTCGATCATCAAGGTGCCCGGCACCGGAAAGCTCATGGTCGGGGCATGGAAGCCGTAATCGATCAGCCGCTTGGCGATGTCGTCGACGGTGACGCCGCTCGAGGTCTTCAGCGGCCGGGGGTCGACGATGCATTCATGGGCGACGCGGCCTTTGGCATTGCGGTAGAGCACCGGGAAATACGGATCGAGCCGGGTGGCGATGTAGTTGGCGTTGAGGATCGCCATTTCCGTAGCGCGCGTAAGGCCTTCGCCGCCCATCATCAGAATGTAGATGTAGGAGATGGTCAGGATCGACGCCGAGCCGAACGGCGCGGCCGATACCGGCCCGACCGCGGCAGGCGTTTCGCCAGCGGCTGTGGGATGGCCGGGCAGGAACGGCGCAAGGTGCGCCTTGACGCCGATCGGTCCCATGCCAGGGCCGCCGCCGCCATGCGGAATGCAGAAGGTCTTGTGCAAATTGAGATGGCTGACATCGGCGCCGTAATCGCCGGGCCGCGACAACCCGACCTGCGCGTTCATATTGGCACCGTCGAGATAGACCTGCCCGCCATGGCCGTGGACGATGTCGCAGATCTCGCGAATATGCTCCTCGAACACGCCGTGGGTGGAGGGATAGGTGATCATGACCGCGGCTAGATTGTGCGCGTGCTGGTCGGCCTTGGCGCGCAGATCGGCCACATCGACGTCGCCCCTGCTGTCGCAGGCCACCACCACGACCTCCATGCCGGCCATATGGGCCGAGGCCGGATTGGTGCCGTGCGCCGAGGAGGGGATCAGGCACACCTTGCGGTGCGGCTCGCCTCGGGCGGCGTGATAGCCCCGGATCGTCAATAACCCCGCATATTCGCCTTGCGCGCCGGAATTCGGCTGCAGCGAGATCGCGTCATAGCCTGTCATGTCGCACAGCCATTGTTCCAGCCGGGCGAACAGCACGTGATAGCCTTCTGCCTGCTCGCGCGGGGCGAATGGATGCAGCCCGCCGAATTCGGGCCAGGTCAGCGGGATCATCTCGGAGGTGGCGTTGAGCTTCATGGTGCAGGAGCCCAGCGGAATCATGGCGCGGTCGAGCGCGAGATCGCGGTCGCTAAGCTTGCGCATGTAGCGCAATAGTTCGGTCTCGGAGCGGTGGGCGTGGAACACCGGATGAGTCAGGAAGGTGCCCGATCGCTTCAGATCCGACGGCAGAGCGTCCCGGACGCCGGCCTCGATATCTGCATAAGTCAGCTTGCCGCCGAACGCCCGCCACACCGCCTCGACGATCTCAGGCGTCGTGGTCTCGTCGAGCGCTATGCCGAGCTTCCCCTGGCCGATCCGCAAGTCGATCTTCTCGGCCAGCACGCGGGCGACGATATCGCTTTGCTTGCCGCCGGCATTCACCGTTACCGTATCGAAAAATGCTTCGGACACCGGCGCAAAGCCGAGTTTGCGTAAGCCTGCCGCCAGCACGGCCGTGCGGCGATGGATGGTGCGCGCGATATGGGTCAGCCCCTCCGGGCCGTGATAAACCGCATACATCGAGGCGATCACCGCCAGCAGCACCTGCGCGGTGCAGATGTTGGAGGTCGCCTTTTCCCGGCGGATATGCTGCTCGCGGGTCTGCAGCGCGAGGCGATAGGCGGGCTCTCCGCGCGAATCGATCGACAGGCCGACGATGCGCCCCGGCAGCGAGCGCTTCAGGGCATCGCGCACCGCCATATAGGCGGCGTGCGGCCCGCCATAGCCCATCGGCACGCCAAAACGCTGTGCCGAACCGATGGCGATATCGGCGCCGAGGTCGCCGGGCGAGGCCAGCAGCGTCAGCGCCAGCAGATCGGCGGCGATAATCGCGAGCGCGCCCTTTGCGCGCAGCTTTGCGATCGCGGGCCGCAGATCGCACACCGCGCCTGACGTGCCCGGATATTGCAGCAGGGCGCCGAACACTTCGGTCTTGTCGAGATCGGTCAGGGGATCGCCGACGATCAGTTTCCAGCCGAGCGGTTCGGCACGGGTGCGCAGCACGGCCAGCGTCTGCGGATGCACCTCGGCATCGACGAAAAAGGATTTTGTCTTGGCCTGCGCGGCGCGTTCGGCCAGCGCCATGGCTTCGGCCGCGGCGGTCGCCTCATCCAGCAGCGAGGCGTTGGCGACGTCGAGCCCGGTGAGGTCAGAGATCATGGTCTGGAAGTTGAACAGGGCTTCCAGCCGGCCCTGGCTGATCTCCGGCTGATACGGCGTATAGGCCGTGTACCAGGCGGGGTTTTCCAGGATGTTGCGCTGGATCACCGCCGGCAGGATGGTGCCGGAATAGCCTTGGCCGATCAACGAGGTGAAAAGCGTATTCTGCGACGCCAGCCCGCGCATATGGGCGAGCGCTTCGGTTTCGCTCAAGGGTGTGCCGAGATCGAGCGGCGCCTGCTGGCGGATCGAGGCGGGCAGGGTCTCCGCCATCAGCGCGGAAAGGCTTGCCGCGCCCACCGTCTCCAGCATCGCCGACATGTCGCGGGGCGAGGGGCCGATATGGCGGCGGACGAAGGTGGTGGCGGCTTCGTCAACGGGTTTGCGGTGCGCGGTCATGGGGTATTCCTCGCTGGCTCAGGCCGTGTGCTGCTTGTAGGCGGCCTCATCCATCAGGCCACCGAGTTCGCTCTTGTCCGCGATCTTGATCTTGAAAAACCACGCCTTGCCGGCGGCGTCGGAATTGACCAGCGCGGGCTCGTCGGCGAGCGCGTCGTTGACTTCGAGCACTTCGCCCGAAATCGGCGCGTAGACGTCGGAGGCCGCCTTGACGGATTCGACCACGGCGGCGGCTTCCGCCTTCTTCAGGCTGCGGCCGACCTTCGGCAGTTCGACGAACACGACATCGCCGAGCTGCGACTGCGCGTAGTCGGTGACGCCGATGGTGGCGACGTCGCCCTCGATGCGGAGCCATTCGTGATCGGAGGTGTAGAGCGTGGTCATGATGATCCCTCAATAATCTCTTGGCGTTTGCGGATTCAGCGTTTGTAGGTATTGGCAACGAAAGGCATGGCAGCGACCCGCAGCGGCAGGCGCTGGCCGCGCAGTTCGGCGTACACGGTGCCGCCGGTTGCTGCCTGCGGCGTCGGCAGGTAGCCCATCGCCAGTGGCGCGTTCAGGCTCGGCCCAAAACCGCCCGAGGTGACCGCGCCGATCTGTTCGCTCGAACTGGCATCGGCAAACAGCGGCGCGCCCTCCCGCACGGGGGCGCGGCCTTCGGGCCGCAGCCCGACGCGGCGGCGTGGCGCGCTTTGTTCGAACTGGCCGAGAATCCGGTCCGCGCCGGGAAATCCGCCGGCGCGCACGCCGCCCTTGCGGCGGCTCTTTTGAATGGACCATTCCAGCGCACCCTCGACCGGCGTCGTCGCGGTGTCGATGTCGTGGCCATAAAGACAAAGCCCGGCCTCCAGCCGCAGGCTGTCGCGGGCCCCTAACCCGATCGGCAGCACGTCGCTGTTCGCCAGCAGGGTTTTCGCCAGCCGCTCCGCCTGTTCGGCCGGAACCGAAATCTCGAAACCGTCCTCGCCGGTATAGCCGGAGCGCGAGACGAAGCAGTCGATTCCGTCGACACGGCGCGGACCGGCGTCCATGAAGCGCATCGAGTGCGCCTCAGCACAAAGTCTTGCCAGCACCGATTCCGCCTTCGGGCCCTGCAGCGCCAGCAGCGCGCGCTCGGGAAGGGGCTCGATCACGCAAGTTTCCGACAGACCAGCCCGCAGATGCGCCTCGTCCCCGGCCTTGCAGGCGGCATTGACCACGAGAAACAAATGGCTGCCGAAATTCGCCACCATCAGGTCGTCGAGAATTCCGCCGGCCTCGTTGGTGAACTGGGCGTAGCGCTGTCGTCCCGATGCAACGCTGAGTATATCCTGCGGGACCAGCCGTTCCAGCGCCAGCGCCGCGTCTTCGAGCTTGCCGGATTTCGGGCGCAGAGCGATCTGGCCCATATGCGAGACGTCGAACAGGCCAGCGGCTTCGCGGGTATGCAGGTGTTCCCGGAGCACGCCGGAGGCGAATTGCACCGGCATGTCGTAGCCGGCGAAGGGCACCATTTTGCCGCCGCTTGAGACGTGCAGGGCGTGCAAGGGGGTGGTTTTCAGCGGAGAATTGTCGTCGCGCGCAAGCATCACTGGGCCCTCGCGGTTCCCAAGGAAAATCCCTCGGAAAACCCGTCGAAGCCCCATCTGTCGCTGTGCCTGAGAGTATTATCCCGTCGGCGGACACGTCGGGACCAAGGCCCTTAAGTGTCTCTTTCCAGATGCTAGCCAGTCACGAGGGTCCGTTTGCCTGAGAGTTTCCGGGGCGGTTGCTCCTTCGGCGCCGGCGCTTAAGCCGATCTCTCCCGACGTGACGTCTTGAATAGATAGTAAGAAAACACGCCCGCACCAAGGCTGTCAACGCAGTCGCAGCATCTATCAACGGCTGTGCGGCAAGCCCCTGATCTCCTGCACACTTTCTGGACACAATGAGCCCCCTTGTCTAAAAGCGGGTCACGGGACACATGCCTTTTGCGCGCGAATCCCTGTTTGTTTTTGCGATTGGACCAACATGAGCGGCGTTAACGAGATCAGGTCGACTTTTCTGAAATTCTTTGCCGACAACGGCCACGAGATCGTGCCGTCGTCGCCGTTGGTGCCGCGCAACGACCCGACGCTGATGTTCACCAATGCCGGCATGGTACAGTTCAAGAACGTCTTCACCGGCGTGGAGAAGCGGCCTTATCAGCGCGCCACCACCTCGCAGAAATGCGTGCGCGCCGGGGGCAAGCACAACGACCTCGACAATGTCGGCTACACCGCGCGGCATCACACCTTTTTCGAGATGCTCGGCAATTTCTCGTTCGGTGACTATTTCAAGGACCGCGCCATCGAGCTCGCCTGGAATCTGGTGACGAAGGAATTCGGGCTGCCGAAGGATAAACTGACCGCGACGGTCTATATCGATGACGACGAGGCGTTCGGTCTCTGGAAGAAGATCGCAGGCCTGCCGGAGTCCCGCATCATCCGCATCGCCGGTTCCGACAACTTCTGGCAGATGGGCGATACCGGTCCATGCGGGCCGTGTTCGGAAATCTTCTACGACCATGGCGACAAGATCTGGGGCGGCCCGCCGGGCTCGGCCGAGCAGGACGGCGACCGCTTCATCGAGATCTGGAATCTCGTGTTCATGCAGTTCGAACAGCTCGAGGGCGGGGGGCGCAATCCCTTGCCGAAGCCGTCGATCGATACCGGCGCGGGGCTGGAGCGCGTCGCCGCAGTCTTGCAGGGCAAGCACGACAATTACGACATCGACCTGTTCGTAGCCCTGATCCGCGCCATCTCCGAATTGACCGGCGCCGATCCGCAGGGGCCGCAGAAAGCCTCGCTGCGCGTGATCGCCGATCATCTGCGCGCCTCGTCGTTCCTGATCGCCGACGGCGTGCTGCCGTCGAACGAGGGCCGCGGCTATGTGCTGCGCCGGATCATGCGCCGTGCGATGCGCCATGCGCAGCTGCTCGGCGCCCGCGATCCGCTGATGCATCGGCTGGTCTGGGCGCTGGTGCGCGAGATGGGCCAGGCCTATCCCGAGCTGGTGCGCGCCGAAAACCTGATCGAGGAAACCCTGCGGCTGGAAGAGACCCGCTTCCGCAAGACGCTGGAGCGGGGCCTGTCGATCCTCGACGAGAAGAGCAGTGGCCTGAAGAAGGGCGACATGTTCGACGGCGATACGGCATTCACGCTGTACGACACCTATGGTTTCCCGCTCGATCTCACCCAGGATGCGCTGAAGTCGCGCGGCATCGGCGTCGATATCGCGTCCTTCACCGACGCGATGGACCGGCAGCGCGAAAAGGCGCGCGCGGCGTGGGCGGGCTCCGGCGATACTGCCACCGAGAACATCTGGTTTCCGTTGCGCGAAAAGCTCGGCGCCACAGAGTTTTTAGGCTACGAGACCGAGACTGCGGAGGGCGTGGTCGGTGCGCTGGTGAAAGACGGCAAGGAGGTCGAGAGCCTCAAGGCCGGCGAGGCCGGCGCGATCGTCCTGAACCAGACGCCGTTCTATGCGGAGTCCGGCGGCCAGGTCGGCGACACCGGCGTGATGACGGGCGAGGGCGTGCGAATCCGTATCACCGAGACCCAGAAAAAGGCCGGCGATCTCTTCGTGCATCTCGGCACCGTGGAGCAGGGCACCTTGAAGCCCGGCACCGCGCTGCAGCTCGAGGTCGATCACTTGAGGCGCTCATCGATCCGCGCCAATCATTCGGCGACGCATCTGCTGCACGAGGCTTTGCGGCAGGTGCTCGGCGACCACATCGCCCAGCGCGGCTCGCTGGTGGCGCCGGATCGCCTGCGTTTCGACTTCGTGCATCCCAAGCCGATCACGCCGGAAGAGCTCTCCCGGGTCGAGGATATCGCCAACGATGTGGTGCTGGAGAATGACGAGGTCACCACGCGCCTGATGGCGGTGGACGATGCCCGCGAGGCCGGCGCCCGCGCGCTGTTCGGCGAGAAATACGGCGACGAGGTGCGCGTGGTGTCGATGGGCAAGACGGCCCGCGAGCACGGCGCCAACGCGTTCGGCTGGTCGGTGGAATTGTGCGGCGGAACGCATGTCAGGCGCACCGGAGACATCGGGCTGATCTCGGTGACCGGGGAAAGCGCGGTCGCCTCGGGCGTTCGCCGCATCGAGGCGCTGACCGGACGTCACGCGCGCAAGCACGCCAACGACACCATGGCGCTCGCCAAGGCGGCGGCCTCGGAGCTGCGCACCACGGTCGACGAGGTGCCGGCGCGGATCGCTTCGCTGATGGAAGAGCGCAAGCGACTGGAGCGCGATCTGTCGGAGGCGCGCAAGAAGCTGGCGATGGGCGGGGGCGCTTCGGCCTCCCACGGGGCGGCGGCTGCCAACGGCGTCCGCCACGTCGGCGACGTCAAGCTCCTGGCGCGCGCGGTCGAAGGCATCGAGATGAAGGATCTCAAAAGCCTTGCCGACGACGGCAAGAAGCAGCTCGGCTCCGGCGTGGTTGCGATCGTGGGTGTCAGCGGGGACGGCAAGGCCGGCGTGGTCGTCGGCGTCACCTCCGATCTCACCTCACGCTACAACGCGGTCGATCTGGCGCGCGTTGCCTCGGTGGTGCTCGGCGGCAAGGGCGGCGGCGGGCGGCCCGACATGGCGCAGGCCGGCGGACCCGACGGCGCCAAGGCTGATGCGGCGCTCTCGGCCATCGAAAAGGCGATGGCCGGCGCCTAGGTCGTTCGGTGGGCAAACCCTTGAGGGACATCAAATACCTTGCCGCCCGAGCAGCTATATAGAGCGTCCCCCCTGATTCCACCGTTCGCATCGGGGGGTACCCGGGAGATCAGTGAACTCCGGAAAGCGGGACACAGGCAGTGGCGATCCTTCCGCGCAAAAAGCGGCCGAACGATCCTGATTTGAGGGATCGCCTTTACGAACTGCTCGAGTACGATCATCTGCCCTATTCGGTCGGCTCGCGCTTCGTCCGGCTGATTGTCTCGATCGTCATTATCGACGTGCTGGCGATGATCCTGGCCTCGGTCCCGGAATACGATGCACGCTTCGGCGGGGTGTTCACCGCGATCAAGGTCGGCGCGGTGATCGTGTTCGCGCTGGAATATCTGGCCCGGCTCTGGAGCGTGGTCGGCCACTCGCCGCGGAAGTTGTCGCCGGCGCAGGACCGGCTCGAATATGCGTTCTCGAGCCTCGGCCTCATCGACCTCCTGGCGTTCCTGCCGGCGTCGGTGGCGCTTGTTGTCGGCGACCGCACCGCGCTGGTGCTGCTCGGCGTGCTGCCGTTCTTCAAGCTGGTGCGTTATTCGCCGGCGATGCGTTCGCTGCTGGCGGCACTTCACGCCGAGCGACGCACGCTGGTCGGCTGCCTCATCATTCTCCTGGGCGCGGTGCTGGTGTTCGCCTCATTGCTCTACGCCATCGAGCACGACGTGCAGCCCGACAAGTTCGGCACCATTCCGCAGGCGATGTGGTGGGCGATCGTAACGCTCGGCACGGTCGGCTACGGCGACGTGGTTCCGGTCACGCCGCTCGGCAAGCTGGTGTCGGTGTTCGCCATCGTCGGCGGCCTGGCCATGATCGCGCTGCCGGTGGCGATCATCTCCACCGCCTTTGCCGACGAGATCAGGCGGCGGGATTTCGTCGTCACCTGGGGCATGCTCGCGCGCGTGCCGCTGTTCTCGCATCTTTCCGCCACAGAAATCGCCGACATCATGCGCCTGTTGCAGGCCCGCACCATCGAGGGCGGCGAAATCCTGGTGCGGCGTGGCGATGCCGCGTCCTCGATGTATTTCATCACTGCGGGCGAGGTCGAGATCGAATTGCCGAGCCAGCGCGTGCGGCTCGCCGACGGCACGTTCTTCGGCGAAATCGCGCTGCTGCACCGAACCAAGCGGAGCGGCACGGTGACGGCGACGCGCAAGACCAGGCTGCTGGCGCTCGATGCCCAGGATTTCCATGCGCTGATCGCACGCATGCCGACGCTCGCTGCCCACGTCCACAAGACCGCCAAGGCCCGGATTGCGGATACCGCGGAAGCCGCGAAGGGCGATCTCGCCGCGGCCGAAATCGCCGAGGCCAAGCACGACGACCAGCCGGCGAAGGAATAGTCCGGCCGAACCGTGTTCCTTATTGCGCAAGCGTCGGAGTCGGGGAACGGGCTTGATCGTCACCGGCCGCTAGCCGGCGAATCCCGGCCTCCGTCAGCCCAAGCACGCCAAGTCGCCTCAGCGCATAGCCCAGGGCGACCAGGCGTTCCCAATGCAGCTGGGGAATGTCGCGTTGGGCATCGCCCTTGCTGACTTCAACCAGCGAGGCGAATTCTTCGGAACTCAGCGGGGCAGGGGAATCGTGGACCATCTACGCGCTGACCCGAAAATCGATGCTGCGCAGGATGATACCGGGCGGCGTGCCCTCGAACTCCCGGGCCAGGAACTTGCGAGCAGCCTGCTCCTCGATCCGGTCGCGCAGCCTCAGGAATTGCGCTTCGCGTTGCTCGGCCTTGGTCCGCTCCGGCTTTTCCAGGTCGTCCATGGCGGAGGTGCTGACGGCACAGTTGATCTCCCGTTGACCGTCGACCATCGAAAACCTCACCACCATCCGGTCGAATTCATAACCGACAAAGCTGCCGCGTGTGAGTGCCATTTTAATTGCCTCCTGCAGGTCCTTGCTGCCTTCGTGCGAAGTCTTGAACGACGGCGCGTTAACGCCGTCGTTGTATCGATCATTAGGCGACGACGGGCACGACCTTTGCGCGCTTGACTGGCGGCGGATTGATCTCCGCGATCCTGCGAAGGCAATCGGCCTCGGAATCGTGGGGGCCGGAGACAAACGTGCCGCTTACTTTCGTGCTGTACCAGCCCGATGCGACGTGGAGCCAAAGCGCCTCTTCTGCCTTGACGTGGCGCGGTGAAAGATTCTGCATGGGTTGTGCTTCCGGATAGGCGCTCAATCTCGCATCGAACGCGGGGGTGAAGTTTGGTTTCGAACAGTAATTCGTCAACTCTCGTTCGAGAGCCGGTCAAAGTCCGCAAGCACGGCCGTGACCAGGTCGCGATGATGGGTGTCGTGCGCCGCCAGCCCGGCGGCGTATGAATTCAGAACGTAGCGCGCCTTGGCGGCGGCTTCCCGCCAGGAGGCTGCCGGCGTCGACAGGAGCTGGCTTTCGACAGCCGCCTGAGAATCGCGGAACTCCCTTGCATTGTTTTCGACATCCGCCAGAACACGGCGAATGTCGGTCGCCTTTTGCGCGGCGATGCCGCGGTGTCTGTCGAGATCGAGCGGCTTGCCGCTCATGAGGCGCACGCATCGATGCGCTGCGCGTCGGACAGGTCGACCGACCCGATGGAAATCATCTCCATGGTTGACCCGCGCGGCGGTGCTGCCGGCACCATGATCATGGTGGCAACCCGGCGGAAGGAAGCGAACGACAATCCTTCAATCATCTCCTCATCGGTGATGACGTCGTAAGCCCCCGCAGGCAGGACGCGATCGATGCCCTTGATCCGGAAGGGGTGCTGGAAGGTGATGACTTCCCGCCGCGAGCGCATGGTCATAGCCCGCCGTCCTTCGCGGACCGGTCGGCGCCGACGCTGGTGTTGTGCATGGATTCACCGTGCGCTCTTTTGGCCCGATTAGCTATCGCTTTCTCGCGAAAACAGCCTTATCGGCCGAATAACCAGTGACTTGCCTTGTATTCGGCCGCATTCGTAGCCATTTTCGCAGTGCGCCGGAAACAATTTCGAAAATTATCAGGCCTGATGGGTCATGCCCGGCAGGCATCCTTCGGCTAAACGTTGAATCATCGCTTCAATTATCGCCCGTGAGCCGCACCATTGCGGACCGGTGACCGCAGTGCGTGATTTTGCAATGGTGCAAAGGGTTGGGGTCAGGCGTTTCGCATGAAACTTCGTGTCGGCTACGAAATGATCTACGACTTTCCGCAGCCGACGCCGTTGATTGCCGTGCTGGGCATGCATTTTACGCGGGCATCCGACGTCATCGTGCCCGATTACCTCACCACCAGCCCTTCGGTTCCCATCACGCCCTATCGCGACGGCTTCGGCAACTGGTGCAGCCGGCTGGTCGCGCCCGCCGGCCGCATGCGGCTTGCTGCCGACGGCACGGTACGCGACAGCGGTCTGCCCGATGTGATCGTGCCTTCGGCCGCGCAATACGCGGTCGAGGATCTTCCGGCGGAGGCGATCGTCTATCTGCTCGGCAGTCGCTACTGCGAAACCGACCGGCTCTCCGATATCGCATGGCAGCTGTTTGAGAAAACCCCGCCGGGCTGGGCGCGGGTCCAGGCGATTTGCGACTTCGTGCACAATCACATCACGTTCGGCTACGAGCACGCGCGGCCGACCATGACGGCGTGGGAAGTGTTCAACGAAAGCAGGGGAGTCTGCCGCGACTACGCGCACCTTGCCATCGCGTTCTGCCGCTGCATGAACATTCCGGCGCGATATTGCACCGGCTATCTCGGCGATATCGGCTTGCTTCCGCCATACGGCGTGGGAGATTTTGCCGGCTGGTTCGAGGCCTATCTCGGCGGCCAATGGTACACATTCGATGCCCGCAACAACATTCCGCGAATCGGCCGCGTCCTGATCGCCCAGGGCCGCGATGCCGCGGACGTTCCGCTCACCCAGACCTTCGGGCCGAACACGCTGGTCAGCTTCAAAGTGTGGACCGACGAGATCGTGTGAAGCGCCGGGCGGTGCCGATCGGTTCCGTCTTCTGCGATAAACCTCGCTATTTGGCGAGTCGACTGCTACATCCCTGACATCACCGCGCGCCCCCCTGGCTGTTATCGGTGACTGAGAGCGTTGCGCTCCCGCCTCAACCAGTGAAGGCGGTCACATGTCCGACGTAAGCAAGTTCGATCTCCGTGAGTGGCTCATACCCCCGGTATTGATGCCGATCTTCTTTGTGCTGCTGATCGTTGCCGCCGCCATTATTCAGCGGTAGCTGCATTCAGAGCCCAGCGCCGTCGACACGGAGACGGCGAGCATCCCGGACGCTTGAAGGAAAGTAGAGCTGGAATGGCAAACACGGCAACCGTCCGGGACGCATACGGAGTTCCCGCAATCTTCGTTGGTTCAAAAACCGGCCAGGATGATGCTCCCTTTGTCTTTATCAGGGTCGGCGATGAAGAGCGTCGGATGCGATGGGCGGAATGGGATGCGCTTCCTGCCTGGACCGGCGCCCGTCCTGTCTGGGCGAGCAAGCGCTGATTCATGATGGATGCTGCTTCCTGGATCGCCATCGGTGCCGCGCTGACTTCGGCATGTGTTGGCCTATACGCGGCCGCTGGAAGCAACCTTCGCGACAAGGTCGAACAGTTTATTCCGCAATTACGCGGCCAGGCGGCATGCGCGGCGATTGCGGCTGCCGTGTCGGTTGTCGCGCAGGCAATGGAAAAGCTGCCGGTTTAAAGCGGAACGGCGTCGCCGCCTCTGGACGGCGCGTAGTTCCAGCGCACGCAGCTTGGAGATCAGGCTGAGGGCTGTTCGGACGTAATCGCCGTTAGAGATGCCAAGGGCACGTCGAGGACGTAGGTGAAGCCCCTAGGTTCATACCCCAGATGGACGTCGCCCTTTAGCTGTCTGCCGAGCGTCTCGATCAAGCGTGTGCCGAAACTGCGCTTGTCCGGAGCGCGAACCGCGGGGCCGTTCCGCTCTGCCCATGTCAGATGCAGACGCTGCGTCCTCGGATCGAGCGTCCAGCCGATCTCGACGCGGCCGGCTGGCACCGACAATGCGCCGAACTTGGTGGTGTTGGTGCAGAGTTCGTTGAGGGTCATCGCAATGGCGATCACAGCACCCGACGTCATCCGGACATCGGGGCCGGCAATCGTGAATTTAGGCACATCCGGATTGTCGAAAGCTTCGGTGGCGCCGCGAACGATCTTCCCGAGATCCGCGCTGGTCCATCTCGCCTGCAATAAAAGGTCGTGAGCCCGCCCCAGCGCCAGCAGCCGGCCTGCGATGGCGTCCTGCGCATGTTCGGCGCCCGGCACGCCGCGCAAGCTTTGGGAGGCGATGGCACTGACGGTTGCGAGCGTATTCTTGATGCGGTGGTGGAGTTCTTCGAGAATCAGCTTCTGAAGCCTGTCCGCCGCTTCGCGCTCTCTGGCGTCGATGCCGGCCTGGGCAAGCAGGCCCCTCGCATCGATCTCGGCCTGGGCCAGCAGCAGCCGAAGGCTGACATTCTCGGCCGCAAGAAACTCCGGAGGGGGCGGCGCCTCGGTACTCAAACGGCGGTCGTCCTGATGATCGTCGATTTCGAACATTGTTGACAGTATCACCCTATGTCTGCTTCCGCACGGACCATTTGAGGCTTGGTTACCGCAAAGTGGGGTGGTTATCGGCGGTTCCACGGGATAATGACGGTTTCAGGCGTGACCGAGCATGCTCTGCATCTCGGCAATCATTTCCTTGGCTTTGAGCGGCTTGCCGAAAAACCGGCTGTCGGCAGGAATTTCGGTGTCCGCCAGCCTCAACTGGCCTGAGACCAGGATGATCTTGATCGGCGGCCAACGTTCGCGCACGGAGCGCGCAAGTCCCAGGCCGTCCATGGTGCCCGGCATCTGGATGTCGGTGAGCAGCAACGCGATGTCGGACCTGGATTCCAGGATGGCGACGGCTTCGTCGGCATCCACGGCCTCAAGCGGAGTAAAACCGGCGTCTTCCACCATATCGACCGCGCGCATGCGCAACAGCATTTCGTCTTCGACGACGAGAACGACTGCGGGGACGACGGGGTGATCCAGGACCATCATGACGGGCATTTCGAAGGTGAGCGAGGAAAAATCAGTCCGCGGCCTAGCTCTGAGAACGGCGCGGACGTTGAGGTAAGTATCTCATCGCCCATTTGATCCCGATTGCCTTAACAATGGCGGAAGATCGGGGCCGGCCTCAGCACAATCGATGCAAGTCTTGGGATTGTCCGGGCTAAAGAGGCCGCCAATTAAGGCGGCCTCACGCGGTTTGGTCCGGTCTGTTCTTGTCACCAACCGTGATGGCGGCCTCTGCCCCAGCCATAGTGGTGTCCGCGTCCGCCATGGCCCATGTGGCCGTGCCCATGTCCATGGCCTCCATGAACCAGAATAACCGAATTATCGGCATCGCCAACCAGCGTACCTGCTGTTGCCCCGGGCATCGCAGAGGCGGACAGCGTCGACAGGGCCGCGAATGCGCAGGTGGCGACACCGATCAGCAATAGACGTTTCATTTCTTAGTCTCCTTGGCGCCGCGTAATCGCGGCGGGAACCCAATGTTCCGGGAACCGATCAGTTCCATTGTCAAATTGGGCAACCGCTAATGGCGTGACCGAGATCACAGCTCGCAAAATTGAAATTAGCGCCTATCTTGCTAGAAGATGTACGCGGGAGCGTGTCAGCGAGGTTGACCTAATGAGCAGCAATTATCTGTTGAGCTTTCTTCGCCAGATTGCCGTAGCGGCCGAGCGCGCGCTGCAACGCGCATTCGGCAAGGGGGATTCGCTGATCCCAATCCCGATACGAGCAGTTGTGAATCCGCGACGACTTGATCAGCGTCGCTTGCGTGATTGATTTCCCCAACCATAGTCGTTCCTACGATCAGACGCGGCGCGCCGTGCGATTCTGGGGGTACGACAGCGCGATTGAGGCGTCATTCTTCATAGCGGAAGATGCATTGAGGCGAATTCAACCGGATGCGCGCACCGATGAGTCGGGGTTCTTGAATGCGTTCGATTGCAACCGGGACTTGATCTGTGCCGCTGCCGCGAGGATGTATGTTCGCGGGAGCAGAGGTTCGTATGATCTGGTTGCCGCAAATTTTTAGGGAAAATTGCTGGCGTCCAATACATCGCGCTGTTCAATAGCGCAAGCGATTACCCATGGCAGTCCCGGACGACCTGGCGAGTCACGACCTTCTCTTTGCGGCTGGTCGCGTCGCAACAGATATTGCGCTTGGCGTTTCAATTCCATCACCGATGACAGACCAGCGCATCGGATGATTTCAAGATCCCCCAAGGAGTCATTCGGACACCCGGTTGCCCTGTGCCGGCCACGACTTCCACACCTTTCAAATGCAACACGACGACTCGCTCGCCTGCCTGATTTTGGGGGAAGCCCATGACAACTGTGAAGCTCCGCGCCTCCACGATTCTCACCGCGTTCGGGGACGTGCAATCCGAGCTCGTCGGCAAAGCTGTCGTTCTCACCGACGGAAAAGCCGGCACAGTCGAGAGCATTTGGCTGGACGAACTGCACGGTTTGCGAATCTCCATCAGGGGGCACGACGGAAGATGGCCGATCTCGACGATAAAAATGCAGCAGGGCCGCGAAAATGCCGGGCCGGTCTAACTCAGGCGAGATCAAGGATGCCTGTCACCCGCGATTTCATGCTTGATACCGCTCCGCGCCAGGCGTCTTGGTAAAGGCGCACCAGCGGGCTATTGGTTGCTTCGTCCCAATAGCATCGGCTCTATCAAAGCTTCACAAAGGAACAGTCCATGCGAAAGATTGCCCAGCCGACCGAGCAGGAGATCCGCGAGGGACCGCAAGCGGTCTCTTTTCAGATAGCGAATGGAAACATACGGCAGCGCTGCGTTCTGCAAACCAGGCTGCCTACGAAAGCAGAGGCGCAGAAATATTTTCTTACGAACTGGCTGATTATCGAACAGATGGCACGTGCCGCGCTTGCAGCGGGAAGCATCGAAGACGGCGAAATCAAGCTCGTGATGGCCTGAATGGCTCATTCAAGAGTGAAATCCGGCTTACCTGGCTCGCGGGGGAATAGTCATGCTGAATGATCGAGAGAACATCCTGAGCTCGCTTCGCCAGAACGCGCTCAAGGTGCGCGAGATCATGCGACGCGCCAATGTCCCCAATGAGGATGTGTGCCAGGCCCTGCTGTTGAAAATGCGCGACGAGGGTGTCGTGAAATTCGATATTCACACTGGACGATGGCTCATCGCGTGAATGGCCTCACGTCCTGCGAAAACGAGTTTCCTGCCGCGCAAATGCGTGGAAGCGAGGCTGACCGTTTGAGGTTGGCGGTCGGATCCGCCTCACGTCAGGCTAGGCGGCTTGGGCGGGTGTGTGGTTCTCGGATGATGGTCGTGAAGAAACACAGCGAAGCTGTATCTCAGGAGCGGATTGTCGGGAACGGCTGCTTCAAACAGCCTTTCCTGCGTGTCACGGGGCAAGTCCGGCCACAGCTTAAATGTTGCGTGACCCAGCAGCAGTTCGAATCCGTTGGACAGATCGTTCATGTGCCACCTTCGATTGCTCGTCAGGTCAATAGGGTGAGGACCTTTGTTGCGGCGTCATAGATCTCGATCTGAAGCATCGGGTAAATCGACTTGAGTTTTCGGCCGGATGCTTCGGCAGCTTCGGCGGTGTCGAACTCCGACTTGAAGTGGCCGTCGACAGCCACCACGAAGCCCTCGGCAGGAGGCCTGTCGGCTCGTGCGACCCTCTCGGGCCTTGGCTCGTCATTGACGCGGATTGGCTTTTTCATCGGAGGCCTCATCAAATGGCTTCCATTCCATTATTAGGAATTTTAGGACAGACGCGACAGTATTCGCGTTGATTTAGATCCCGCTCACAGCAAGTTTCTGGCCGACGCAGGAAGTGGCCAAGCTGACTAACAAACCCGGCGCGAGCTAGCCGCCACCTTTTTTGGCCTTCGGCGGCTGCTTCGCCCCGTTGGCCGCGTCAGTTTGGGTGTTTCGGACCGCCTCGGTCAGCATCTGGCGCAACTCAGCCTTGGTCTTCGGGGGTGCCCGCGTGATCGATGCTTGCCATTGTGCCATCACTGCCATGTGGGGACGCCCGAGTGGGATTTAAAGCCCGCTGGACACTGGAGACGAAAGAAACAGGGTAGCAAATGCCCGGTTGCGTGAAGATAAACCACGTCCGCTGTGGGGCGATTCGGACCCAAATCTGATGTCGGTTGAGGTTGGTGAGAGTGCCTGCCGGAAGCGTCCAAGGGCATGCCCCGTGGTTAACGGGCCTTGGGGAGCGCGGACAGCTTGTTATCGGGTTCCAGAGTAGCCATGTGGTGAGGCAGCGCAATTGGATCGCTGCAACAGCGCGCATCCCCGGAACGCGACGCCTTAGCCACGCCAAGTCTTATGAACGGTATCGACCAGCGGCATATCCCCGATATGCGCGCAACGGGTCAGGACATCCCATGGCCATCGAACATGCCTCCGTGCAGGTCGCACGCAAGCCCTGGGGCGTTGCTGATCTCCATCCCTGGAGCCGCATTGACGGCGCAGGCGACGCCGTCGGAGAGCTTTGGTTTCAGCGGGTCGACAAGACCGCGCCAGACCCGTCCTTGCTGCTGAAGTTACTGTTCACCAGCGAACCGTTGTCGATCCAGGTTCATCCGGACGATGCATTCGCGCGCTCGATCGGCTTGCCGAACGGCAAAACCGAAGCCTGGTACATCCTTGCGGCAACGCCGGATGCGCAGGTTGCGCTGGGATTGAAGCGGTATCTTACGGCAGCGGAATTGCGCGCAGCGATCAGGGACGGCTCGATCGCGGCGCTCGCTCAATGGCGTTCCGTCGCAAAAGGCGACATCATCGTCGTCCCCGCCGGTATGATTCACGCCATCGGAGCGGGTATCGTGCTCGCCGAGATTCAGCAGCGCAGCGACGCGACATTCCGTCTGTTCGATTATGGCCGGCAGCGTCAACTGCACGAAGACAGTGCCGTCGCCGTTTCCGATGCGGGGCCGGCCCGAGCTCAAGCCGGTCTGCGACGTCTTACCGATGTGCGGACGGCCCTGACCGCAAATCCGCATTTCGTGCTTGAGTGGATCGATCTTCCGGCGAGCTCCGGTTGGCTGCTGAATGCGAGGAGGGAAACCTGGATCATGGTGATCGAAGGACACGCAACGATCGGCTCGATCAGCGCGTCGGTCGGCGATACCGTCTTTGCCGAAGCGGATTGCGCCGCCATTGAAGTCGGGCCCGCGGGCATGAGCGGCCTGGTCGCCTATCCCGGACCGGATCCAACGATGTCTCTGCTGGAGGAAACCGGAGAACACATGACCAAATCCGCCGGCGCGTCCGCTGCACGCGAGCCGAAATCGAAAGAGATTGTCGAGGCCTGGACATGACGCCGCTTCGTCGCATCGCCTTCATCGGCAATTCGCTGCCTCGCCATTGCGGGATTGCCACCTTCACCACCGACCTGCAGCAAGCGATATCGACTTCACGCCGGGACCTCGAGACGGTCATCGTGGCGATGACCGACCGCGGTCAGGCCTATGACTATCCGGCTTCGGTCGCCTTGCAGATCAGGGACGACAACATCGACGACTACATACGCGCAGCCGAATTTCTCAACGCGGGCCGGTTCGACGCCGTCTGTCTGCAGCACGAATTCGGCATTTTTGGCGGCGAAGCCGGCGCCCATATCCTGGTGCTGTTGTCGCGCCTCACCATGCCTGTGGTGACGACGTTCCATACCGTGCTGGCCAAGCCAACGGCGGCGCAGCGCGAGGTGATGGATCGCCTTGTCGAGGCGTCGGCAAGGGTGGTGGTCATGGCCGACAAAGGCCGCGAACTGCTGCGCAGCGTCTATCAGGTGGCGGATGACAAGATCGAGGTCATCGCCCACGGCATTCCCGACGTGGCATTTGGTACGCCCGATGCTGCGAAGGCCAAGTTCGGATTTACCGGCAAGTCGGTCATTCTGACATTCGGCCTGCTGTCACGCAACAAGGGCATCGAAGTCGTGATCGACGCAATGCCGTCGATTCTGAAACGCCGTGCGGATGCGGTTTATGTCGTGCTCGGCGCAACGCACCCCAACCTGGTCCGCGACCAGGGCGAAACCTATCGCGAAAGCCTGCTCGCGCGGGTGCGCGAACTCGATATCGAAGATCACGTCGTGTTCCTTGACCAGTTCGTCGATCAGGCCACGCTGCTCCAATTCATTTCGATGTGCGATGTCTATGTCACGCCCTATCTCGACGAAGCGCAGATGACGTCGGGGACGCTGGCCTACAGCTTCGGCCTCGGCAAGCCGGTCGTCTCGACGCGGTACTGGCACGCGAACGAACTTCTGGCCGACGGACGCGGTGTCCTGGTTCCTTTTGGCGACGCCGCCGCGACTGGCCACGAAATCGCGGAATTGCTCACCAACGACACCCGCCGGCAGGCCATATGCAAGCGCGCTCACGCCGTCAGCCGATCGATGACATGGGAACGCACTGCCGAACGTTACACGTCCGCCTTCGAACATTCGCGGCAGGGTCACTGGCTCAAGGCCTTTGCGCGACCCGTCAGGGCGCCTGAACCGCACAGCCCGGCGCCGCCTGCCATGCAAATCGGCCATTTCCTGTCGATGTGCGACGATACCGGCCTGTTTCAGCACGCGGTGTATTCGGTACCCGATCGCTCGCACGGCTACTGCGTCGATGACAATGCCCGTGCGTTGCTGCTCGCGTGTGCCCTCAACAATCCGGGCGAGCAGCCGCTGTCGGAGGTCTTGACGGCCCGCTTTGCGGCCTTCGTGCAGCATGCATGGAATCCCGACAGCGGGCGTTTTCGCAACTTCATGGGGTTCAATCGAAACTGGCTTGAAGACAGTGGCTCCGAAGACAGTCACGGGCGAACGCTTTGGGCGTTGGGCGAGTCTGCGCAAAGTGACGCAAGCCCGTCGCGGCGGCGGTGGGCCGCCACATTGTTCGTGCAGGCGTTGCCGGCCGCCGAGACCTTTCACTCGCCCCGGGCGTGGGCGTTCACGCTACTGGGTCTCGGCGCCTATTGCGCCGTGGCTCCGGATGATCTCCACGCCAGGGAAGTCCGGCATTCGCTTGCAGACAGGCTGACGTCAGCACTCGCGTCGGTCGAGACGCCCGACTGGGTATGGTTCGAGGAAGGCCTGGCTTACGAGAACGCGCGCTTGCCGCAGGCTTTGATCGTAACGGGCATGGCGACGCAAACGCATGATTACATCGATGCCGGATTGAGGTCATTGCGCTGGCTAATGACGCAACAAACGAATTCGGCCGGCGATTTCCGTCCCGTCGGCACCGCCGGCTTCAGCGACGTGCGGCAACGTCCCCGGGCCTTCGATCAGCAGCCCGTGGAGGCAACGGCGACGATCGCGGCCTGCCTCACGGGATGGCGGGCGGATGACGATGCCGAGTGGAAAGCCATCGCCAACCGCGCTTTCGCATGGTTCCTGGGCCACAACGATCTGTCCGTGGCGCTGGTCGATCCGCGCACCGGCAGTTGCCGCGATGGACTGCACCCCGATCGCGCCAACGAAAATCGCGGCGGCGAGTCGGTTGTGTGCTATCTGCTTGGACTCGCGGAGATTCGTCAGCTTGCGCGCGTCAACAGCGGCCTGACGAAACCTGCGGCATTGCGTGCCGTGGGCGCCTGAATTCCCACCTCCTGCCCGAGAGACCGAGGACACCGTGTCACAAGCCACCTTCCTGAATCGGCAGGCGTTTTTTCTGCGTCCGGACCCCGCGCGGGTGATCGTGCGCCCGTTCAAACCGGCGACCGAACCCCGCGATCTCAACCCGACCGACAAGACGCGCGCCAACCATATCGTCGACCGCGTTCTGGCACTGGATTCCGAAGCGGTTGCCGCCCAGCTCGCCGATGTGCTCGAGAATTTCCAGGGCCGGCACCGCAATCTGCTGGCGACGTTCGAGGCCCGCGCCGAGGTCATGGAACAGGCCCTGGCGGCTCACGGCACCTTTTCCAAGGACCAGCGCCAGCTGATCGGCGCCTATTTCCTCAGTGAATACTCGTTCGAAGCCTCGGCCTTGTTCAACCCCAGCATCGTGCCCCACCCCGATCAATCGGACGCGCCGAAGGGCGGCCTGCGCTTCATTCTCAGCCTGCGTGCCATCGGCGAAGGACATGTGTCATCGCTGACGTTCCGCGCCGGCACGATTGCAGCCGACGGCAGCCTGAGCGTCGATCCGACCGCCCGGCTCGCCTCAAGCCCCCGGATCAGCCGTCGCCTGGTCGCCCCCGATGGCGACCATATCGAGCTGACTTTCAATCCCGACGAAGAGCTCAGCGAGCGCGTCATCTTTCCGATCACCGATTCCCAGTCGAACGGCATTGAGGATGCGCGCTTTGTCGAGTTTAGCGATGAAGGCCGGAAAACCTACTATGCTACCTATACCGCCTATAGCGGGCGGGCGATCCGTTCCGAACTGATCGCGACCCACGATTTCATGTCGTTCTGGCTGGCACCGTTGCGGGGTGACGCCGCGCAAAACAAGGGCATGGCGCTGTTTCCACGCAAGATCAACGGCAAATACGCCATGATCGCGCGGCAGGACAACGAGAACCTCTATCTGATCTATTCGGATGACCTCTACACATGGAACGGCGGTCAGGCCATCCTGAAGCCGGAATTTCCCTGGGAGTTCGTTCAGATCGGCAATTGCGGCTCGCCGATTGAGCTCGATGAAGGCTGGCTGCTGCTGACGCACGGCGTCGGCCCGGTCCGCAAATACTCGATCGGCGCGGCGCTGCTCGACAAAAACGATCCCTCCAAGGTGCTGGCGCGCTCGCGAGAGCCCTTGTTGCGGCCTGAGCCATCCGAGCGCGAAGGATATGTTCCCAACGTGGTCTATACCTGCGGTGCGATGCGGCACAACGACCAGATCATCTTGCCATACGCGGTGTCGGATACCTTCTCCAATTTCGCGACCATAAAAATCTCGGCGCTGATGCAATCTCTCAAGGCCTGATCGCCATCCCCGCTACGGAGATGACCCGCCACTGGAGTTGCCTTGAGCGCCGCCGACAGGCCCGTGTGCCGGGCGTAAGGCTGCCAGGGTCCGAGCAGGGTGAGACGTCCTCAACTAATGCATAGCTATTCGTCGATAAACGGCGCAGAGTGTCCAAATGAAGCCAATTGGTGCAGCGATGCTTACGCTTTCCGCACTGCTTCTTGAGAATGGGCTGCCCAATCTTCCCGTGTTGCTGATCGAGCCGCATCGCAACCCCGGCGGAGTTTGGCGCATCAAATTCAGCTACGAAACCGGCGAGCCGCTCTCCATGAGCGCGGGTCAGGCATCGACGATGGCCGCCGTTCTTCACGAGATTGGGGAAGCCGAACTGGCAGACGAGATCGACGGCGCGGTCAAAAGTGCGGTGCGCTACGCGTCAATGTGAAATTCACTAGCCCACTACAGCGTCATCATCCAACGTGAGGAGACATCCATGGCCAAGGGCGAACAAAAGGGTAACCGGGAAACCAAGAAACCCAAGAAAGAGAAGATCAAGACCATTGCCGCAGCCCCGAGCCAGAAGACCGCGGGATGGCAGCCATCGTTCGGCCCCGGCAAAAAGAAGTAGCGCCGGGATAGCAGGCGTCGGCATCCGGCAAGCGATGGGCCTCGGCCCGTCGGC
>Ga0210410_10001213_pt1 | contig 24746 bp, 53 predicted proteins | sample IncBWC4MmetaG_FD_161058 | JGI IMG/M metagenome (GOLD analysis project Ga0210410, IMG submission 161058) | Forest soil microbial communities from Barre Woods Harvard Forest LTER site, Petersham, Massachusetts, United States - Inc-BW-C-4-M | ecosystem: Environmental > Terrestrial > Soil >... | reverse complement strand
ATTTACGCTGGCGAACACGCCCATAAAGGGCGCAATTATGTTGATCTATACACCATCCGGGCAACCGACACAATTTTTACAGTACGGGGTTTATTTTACCGTTTCCGGCAATACCGTTGAGATAGTTGTTCCACCATTAACAGGCAGTACACTTTATGCTAACTATTATCACTAATGCCATCAACACCGAGCGGAACAGCAGTAGAGAATAGCCTGACAGGGGGCAGCATCTTATATACCGATACAGGTACATACGGCCCGGTTAGTTCCCGTGTGTTGACTATTTTCGATTATCAGGGCAATTTATTGAGTACGATAAACATGGGTACTGGGCTTACGGCCACCTATACATTTCCTTCGGATGCCTGGTTTAAGTTTGTCTGTACGGTGATTGATAACACGGGTACATGGGTAACGACGGTATATATCGTTACTGACGGATACTATTGGGCTACCTATACCAGCATTTTCACCTCGGCCAATTGTGGATGTGTGGGCAATAACTGCAACCTTGAAGTAAGCTGGCAATGTTTACAGGCGGCGTTACGCTTTAACCTCGCGGGGCTGTCCGGCGCGGCTTCTGCACAGAATTGCATAGTTGCGGCTAATTATTTTGTAAACCAAAATGCTGTAATCCAATACGCGTGATATGCCTACGTCAGCACAAGTCCAAACCAGCCTATTAACCGCACAACTCAAAGCGGCCAACCTTACGCTGACAAACATTCTTGCTTTACAGGCGGGCGCACTGAGTGCGAACTGGAAGTATATATTTAAGGCGCAAAGGGGCATAAATATTATTCAGAACAAATATAATCAGGGCGACCTATCATCTGTTACCTTTAAAACCGCCTATTCGTGTTTAACATCGTTTATAGGTAATTATACAGGCGGCACCATTGACCCTAACGCGCAAAATCCGGGTACTGTTATCAATATTACAAATCCCGGTGCTACGCCGGTACTGGTAGAATTAAATTTCCCAAAAGGTTCACCAAACCCAATTGTTATATCAAGCTGGCAGGCGATATACTCCCCAATTTTAGGCAACTTCCCATCAATCCAAGTGTCTACACTCATACCGGACGCTATAAGCACGTTTAAGACACTTGTTCCCGGAAGTGGTGGTATTAACGGAACATATTACGTTAACCTTGCTGGCGGCAGCGGAAGTGGCGCCAGCGCCTTAATAACCATTGCTGGTAATGTTGTGACATCCGTAACCCTTGATAAAACCGGTTCAGCCTACGCCGTAAACGATGTCCTCACCGGCACATTCGGCAGCATATCAGGTTTCAGCATCACTGTAGCGTCGATAGGGGCGACATACACGCCGTTTACAGCGGGTGCGGTGAAGGTGTATGACCAGGCGACTTCCTCGTTGCTCCAGTATCTGTATATTGATGATCCTGATATAGCTAACCCCCTCCTTACCGGCGATGCTATTCGGGTGTTGATGAAGCCGTAGAAAAGAGAGTTGGAATTTCTGTAATATTACCCCATTGTTCCGCCATGGCATTTGCGATACCTTGAAATGTTTTACTTCTTTCTTTAGCGCTATCCCATGCCTTAAATATCGGCAATTCTGATTTTTTACGTGTCCCGTTTTTTAATAACCCCCCTTGTGTTGAATTACTTGTATAATGATATGTTGGCTCGACAATATTGGTAGGCATTAATAGAGGTAGCCCTTTTAACCACAAGCAAGTTCTCTTTTTAAACGGGTCGCCAAATTGGTATGGGTTTATTATCTGATCCGGTTTTCTATAAACCCTTGACATTATACCCGTCGGATTTTCAATTGCTATTTTACTGCATGTATTATTTACGAATAACATAAAGAAATCAATCGCTGATTGCTGTCTGCCGTCTAATTGTTTTTGTTTCCAACCGGGCGCGCCGGCTGCTGATAAATGCGTACATGGCGGGAAAGCTATAATCATACCCCATTGCTGTTTCAACAACTCGGTTACATCTTTTTGTAGGTGCCATTCGGGGTGACCGCCACTACACGGCAATATATCACATGAATATGCTTCATGGCCCCGCTTCCTAAACTCAATAGTCACGACCTGACTTTCTTCACAAGCTATTAATATTTTCATCTTATCTCCGAATGTAAAGTATCCACATTAATATCAAGGGTGGTGTCGAAATCGACCTTGTATGGCACCGTTTTAGGATGCGGTGTATCTTTTATCCACCAAAAGGCAATTATGGCTATCAGCAGTACTAACAAGAATAATCGGTGCAGGGTGTTTTGGGTTGGACGGTTCATGGTTTATTTAAGACTTGCAATTAAATCACGTTCATAATTACTTATATCTTGTTTTCCAGGCTTGCCACCCGATTCATTCAAAATCTTTTTAGCCCTTAAAATAGTCAGACGAGATGGCCGGTATCGCTGAATACCCTTTCTCAACCAAAAGCAACAATAGGGATAATTTTCAATCCAAATTCTTGCATTTCCTAAATCGGCGTTATGATGATCTATATTGGTAAATTTGTGATTATTCAATAACTCGTTTAATTTATCGTCCCATTGTTTATTAAAGGGTATCAACATCAACCAAAAACTTGGCCTGAATATGAATTGTAAATTTTTTATGAAGTCTTTCATTTTATCGTTGTTTTATCAATGGCTAAACCTTTGGGGATTAAATTACAGTAGTACCAAGTGACATAATGCAGTACCCTTCAGATAATCCAGGCACTTCTAAGTTGCGTATAACATCATTGACCATTACGACCAATTCTTCACCTGTATATCTATCATCTTTGGGTACGTATTCTCTTAGATGTAAATAATCCCCGGGCTGATACTTGCGGTCGTCTTTACGCAATTCAAATCGCTTTGAACCGTTTAATACCATTTGGAAGTATCTTGGCCATGTTTTTAGTTCGTGTATCATTTTTCTTTCACTAAGTTAACAAGTTTCACAGCAAGCCAAAAGGCAGCCCCTACCATTACCAAGCCGGTTAGGGCGGAATAGAGTGTCCAGAGAAAGATCATGGGCGTAGTAGTTTACGTAACCGCATCACAAATGATAACTTATCCGGCTGTTTCTTCTTCCGCTTATTGATTTCAGCAACACGCTTTTTCAAGTTGCCAGGCATCTCGGTTTTTACAGTAGCATCTTTAAACTTTGGCATTATCGGTTTTTTTAACGGGCGTGCCTTATCACATAATCGTTCTTTATCATCTGCCGCCCATCCGGTATGCCCTTTAGGATTTTCCGGTTCGGGGGTAATTACTTTTAGGGTTGATTTGTTCATGGTTTTTAATTAATAAATATTAAGATGCCTTTATATACTTTTTTAAAACCTTATAAAGCCAAAATGGCAAGTTGGTTTGCTTTTCTAAACCAAATCCATCATGATTTAAGCATTGGTATCTGAATCCATTTTGATTTATTGAATAATATCCAGGGCCACAATAAACATGTAATTTATGTCTTGATTTAACAAAATCAAATTGATTTTTTGATAAAATCTTAACTGCTATTTTCATATTTTTTTATTTAAAGTTCTTTTATTTTTCATCTTTCACATTTTTTAATTAAGCAAAAACAACATACTGGGATGCTGAATATTGCATAGATTATTAGGATTATCATAGTTCTTTGATTTTTGAAATGAGCTTTTTAATTGCCTTATTTATACCTTCATCGTATAACATAGAGTACTTTTGAGTAATTTCAGATTTCAGTATTTCCACCACCCGATCTTTTAACCATGCTTGCTCTTGTTGTTTTTGCCAGTTTGCGCCAAATTCAGCCCCGCCAACAAACGCATCGTCTGTATCATCATAACTGCCATCCAGTTTAAATAGAAAGTCTTTGGCTGCAATCTTAATGTCTTTGACGTTTAAAGTAATACCGTCCAGCTCCACGCTTTCTTTTACCTGGACTTCAAAATTATCTTTAATAACTTTAAATGTTTGAGGACTTGTCATTTTTTGTAAAAGAGGTAATGAGAGGCGGTATTTATCGAGCATGTCATCGCCGAATTGGTCTCGTGCATAAATTGCTACATATCTCCCTTTCTCATCAGGGCTTAATGCTTCGTATTCTGTTGGGGTGAGGGTTGGTTTCATTTGATTTTATACATAGAAGTATGGTAAATAATCTTGTTGTATGAATTTCGGATTACCGTTATTATCCATTAAACAATTATCATCTGGTGCATCGTACATTTCGTTTGCTGTGAAAATAACACCTTCTTTACCCCCTAAATTTATCGTGACCTTGCACTTAATTCTGGAGTCTTTTTCTATCATTATTTTTCTTGATGGCCTTTTCATTGCGTTATTATTTTAAAATGCCTCGGAGCGTCTATTTGATTGTCCTTAAAAATTTGATTAACTAATGTCAATTCCGAAACATCACCCTTCAAAACAAACCAATTATTACCACCTTTATCTACGAATAGACGCGGGTTAATCATATTTAGGCCACTTCCCCAAGCATCCCAAATTAAAATCCAAATACCGTTCCCCATGCTATTTATAATTATCGTTTTTTATTTGAATTCCTTCCATTTCTTTAGCTATTGCCTGTATTAAATCCTTTGTTGCGAATAGAGATAGCTCGGTATCATCGGTTATCGCCATAAGAAGCGTCAAGTATGACTTGAATAAGTCTTCGCCATGAAAAGCTGCTTTATGAATTTCTATTTTATCGTAGTAATCCATTTCTCTGTTTGCTGAAATTGTGTTTAATTCGCTCATATTTTCATTTCGTTAAATATTTTTCTACATTAATATTGGTTATGCTGGATTTGTCGACTATAGTTTTATATCTTGGGTTGACTGGAGCGATATCCTGAATATACTCGGTCTTTATGGTCGCCCTTTCCGCCGCATCTTCCAGCACTTGTTTTATTATGGTGGTGACTTCGGCTTTTGAATACATTTCGGCGGTTTTAAATGCTGCATAATCTTTCATGCAATCAATTTGTTGCTGTGTTTGCTTATTTTCCATCATCAACTAATTTAATATTATCCTTAAAATAACTATAATCCGGTTCATCTTTTATATCCAACCTGAACCAAAGCCCATCAGCTATTACTCTTTTTATTATTCCTTTTTTGCCAATTAAGTTTCTATTCGTACATCCATCAGGGAGGCTTATCATCTCAACCAGGTTGCCTATTTCTTTACTTTCCATTATTTGATGTAGTTAAATTATCACGCATGTCACTGCTAAATTTCATGCCTTTTACAAATCCCTGCTTAAAGAATATATCGGTTAACTCTGTAAACAATTGGGCCTCGATCAATCCAATAATTAATTTTTGTTCATCTGTCCTAAATTTTAGGATTTCTTCGGTGCATCTTGTGATAGCTTCATCAACAAGGTTATTTATTTTGTTACTTTCCATTGTCTTTCTTTTTCTTCGGTTTCCCCACATCTATCAACTCATTACAAACCGTGCAATAGGTGCGGATTTCGGTTTCTGTGCCGGATTGAACGGTTGTGGGGTGAGGGCAAATTTTGTTTTTACTCATATTAATAGCAATTGCTTAAACCCGCCATCTTTTATCTTTTCATAATACGTCTTTTTGCCATCTGTTAAATACGGGAAAAACAACTCCAGTGTATCAGCTTGTTCTAACCGTATCATTGTTAACTGAATTTCAACCCAATCCGATATTATCTTCCATGCGGTTCTTTCCGCTTGTTCAAAACAAATTTCCAGACTTCTATTTGTAGGTTTTACATATTCGGCTAAAAACAATTTTTCAATGGCTTCTTTTTTACATGGCAATTGAAACGTTAATTGCATGCCATTGCATGGCAAGATAAAGGCAATCCCTGAACATGTACCATTTTCATCGTACCGCTTCATTATATCTCTTGCCCCGGCCAAAACCAAATTCTTTTCAATTTTTGCCATTGATACCGATGCGCTTACTGTTGATGAATAATTTTTAATGTTCATTTTTACTTAGTTATTTTTATGCGGTTTTCATCATTAAAAATTAATTTTGACAAGTGCCGCTCAAATCAATCAAATGTGCCGTTCCTTATCCTACTACCAAAAATAAAATTATCGTTTGAAATAGGCTATTTAAATTACTTCCTGTAAAGGTAAACTTTGCCACATTGTTTGACATAAAAATTGTCCTTTTCAAGACCCGAATTAAAGAACCTTTCAACCTCTTTTTGCATCCGATCGATTGGTATATAATCAACCAGCCGGTTAATTGAAATCACTTTATATCTGAATGGCCTAACATCGCCTTTCTTTACATACGGGTGAAATACAACGATCAATTCTTTTTTGAGGTTCATAACGGCAATGTATCTTCAAAGTGCAAATGTTGCTTCCCCTTAACCTTAATATCGCGCCCATTTTCACAAGACATGAATTTAATTCTTAGTCCAATGTTGTTACCTGGCCCCAGTTGATTATTCAACCAACCGATACAATACATTTCATCGTTACCATTCGAGTGGTGACACGCCATTGCATTGCCAATAGTAATATTTAAATCCTTTGCTATTGTGCATTCTAATGCCCTATGACGTTCAACTGAATATCCGTCCGGTATTGTATGCGGGTTAGTCGAAACTTTCCAGGGGCATTTTGCACATTGTACTATTCTATTTAATTGAAACTTTTTCATATCTTCTCATCGCTAAACAACTCCGCATACTCCTTAACCATTGTAAAAAACATCGCATTTTCACCGATCGAATAATCATTAACATTATCGGCTAAGTACTGGCTGACAACCCGGACATCCTCTTTGCAGTTGATTGCGTCGAAGTAGTCGAATATTTCGTGCGGGGTGTAGGGTTTAAAGGTCATACTGGTATGTCAATAACGGGTAAAACGGCTAACCAGCCTTTTATTACAAGCAACCCGATTGCGCTAACAAACCATGATTTAATCAGGTCGCGAATTTTCTTGTTCCATATAAAGGATTGCTTTTCAAATTCAACCAAAATATCATAATCTTTATGCGGCCCGGTTATACACATCGTGCTATGATACAACTCGTAATTAGCCCAATGAATACTTTTCTTTACGCCTAAATAATAGCAGAGAACAATATCCTCAAATAAAAGAGGTGTTTTATCTTTAACGCATTTACACATTGTCTGCAATAGCAATTCCTGACCCTTGGACATTTCGCGCCTGCGTTGGTTGCTTATTATTAGCCCCGTTTCTTTCATAACCAAATTACAATTAACCCCACAACCGCCGCACCGACTAATATACCGGCGAAGAATGAGAGGGTGAGGTCGTGCGTGTAAGTGGATGTGTGTTTCATAATCCGTAACTTTCTCTTATTTCCACCATTTTTGCATTGTGAACATCCATTGCTTCCTTTCCGACCACCTTGCATAATTCAGAGCACGCATACCGCTGCTGTTCATTTACCACAAAATTCATTTGCTTCTGAAATAAAACATTTTGCTGGTGTAAATCTCGTGGTATTAACTTAGGGAGTGACTGCTGTTTTACAAATACCTTTAAATAAATATTAATCTTTGGTATTAAATCCTGCTTACTAATGTAGTTTTGACTTATAATTAATTCAGCTATTTTTTCAGCAACGCTTAAAGTTGTTATTTCTGAACCTTTCATGTTAAACCTTATCAAAATGAATAACACCATTCATCGCCATTACCATTAAAATAGCCGCCATTATAATTGACAGGACTAAAAAGCCAAGCAGTTGTTTTTGATTTGTTGTGAGGTTTTTGTAGTAAGTTTTCATATCTCTTTGTTTTTGTTAAGTCAAATATAATAATTAATTGCGTATTGTCAATAGTAATATTTCTATTTATTTATAACTTGTTGATTATCAGACAATTTATTTTCAATTACAAACTTTTGATAGCCTATATGAATGTATTCTCCACCATACATAGCATATATCGGGCAGTCGATCATTGGTATTTTTTTAGACTGCCTTACATTTTGTTGGCTTGTACGATGTTCGTTTGCGTATTGTTGGATTGTTTTTATCATGATTTTTTAATAAAGGAATTTCTAAATTGTTCCATTTTCTCAAATTCAATAGGATAGGTTATTTTTTGCCAATTTCGTCTTTCGCTTTCATGGCGTTCAAAGGCATCTAAGTCAAATGACTTAAAGGCAAAATATCTCGCACCGCTTTCTTCAAATGTGCCATTTAATGAAAAATGGGTGTGATTTGGCCAACCGCCTTTTAATAATTTTGAAACTCCAATTCCGTAATGATTGGCAATTAAGAATTTATTGCCCTGTTTGGTGGTAACCTCTATGGCTGGAATCAGTGAAAAATGATTACCATTCGATTTTACAAAATGGTCGTCTTTAAATGAGCCGTCTATTTCTTCTTTGGTATAGCATTCAAAATTATACCAGTATAACGGTTTTTCTGAATTTTCCTGTTGATTTACGTATCCAAACCTTACAGATACGGGGTCACCTTGCCATTGATATTTTTTCATGCTAAATCAATTGTATTAACGGGTTGAAATGGGCACCATGAACCAGGTTCTACCCCATCGCCCCAATTGTTAAGATTGCCGCTAAAGGATAATTTCATTGGTGGTTGCGGCGCGGATTCATGAATACAATCATCCCGATAAATTGGGTCATGTCCTGATTTTACCAAGCTATGTTTGTGGTATTTACAACCCTGGCATGTTGTGTATATTTTTGCCGGACGCATTTCATTTTTCGGCCCCTCTTGATTTGGATAACTCATTTTATGATTGTTTTATGTCAATTGACAAAGGTAGTAATTTTGTTTATAATATCAAACAACTATTTATTTATATTTGAACATGAGAAAATTCCTACTCCCTATCCTCTTATTACTAAGCCTTTCCGGGCTGGCGCAAACACTACAGGTCAATCCGATATTTAAAACCTTTTCACCACAACCAACCATAACGGATAGTCTGTTTGTTACGTGGACGGGCAAGCCGGATGGATATTCGAAGTTTTATACGCAACATTGGATAAATGGATTAGGTGCTGGATATTTTAAAATCAGCAACAACTTATTCGAATCAACAAACTTCCCGCAACTACGCACAAACATAGGTTTAGGCACGGGTAGCGACGTCACATTTAAGACACTTTCATTCACCGCCTTATTTCATAATTCAAGCCCGGCGACTGAATTTTTAACACTTGACGGATCGGGGAGGATAACGAGCAGGTTAATTTCGGAGGTATTAAGCGACATAGGGGCTGAAGCTGTTACTAACAAAACAGCAACAGCTTCAAGTAATACAACAACCTACCCTAATTGGAGTGGTCTAAGTATATTAAATGCTCTAAATGTTAAATATACTGATACAGCAGTCGCGCTTGGTAATTATATTCCGAAATATGTAAATAGTATTATACCATCCCAAAAGTCATTCCAGGCCACACAAACTTTTTTCGGAAATATTACAACTGAACCAGCAAACGGTTTTAATGGCAAGGCCGTTGTTTATAACGATCAAAATGGGTGGACAAACTTAGAAATTGATAACCCAAATTCTGGCAATGGAACAAATGCAAGGGCTGGATTGGTAATAAGAGGAAGCCGTAGACCAGATATAGATGGGGGCACAAATCACAGGTATCTCCAATTAACACTGGAAGACACCTTGTTTGATAAGACGGTAAGAGATAAAGTAGTGTTAGCAGCTGGTGGTGCCGTTACGAATGGTATAATGATATACGCCGATGCAGGTGGAACCAATGCGGGTATCTTATTATCTACCACAAAACCAGATAGTGTATATAATGGCTTAATAAAGTATAATCCGGATTTATATATCCCTGGTGGCCCAATTAAGGGATCTGACGCTTATAAGGCGTTAGGCATAGGAATGGGAACGTATAAACCCAATATTACCGGAATGGAGAAAGCCATTACTATTGTTACAGATAGCGTAAGCAATTTAAACGGGACAAAGGGAATTGCCTTAGAGCTTGTCAATGCAAAAGCAACAACCTCAGGCGTTACAGTAGCATCAATTATAGGATATGCTGATACTCTTTCGAATGCAAAAATTACGCGAATTGATATGGTGACTGCCGGAACGACTAAGAACACTGGTAAAACAATTATCTCAAACTATAATGCAGGGGTAAAAACCGTAGCGTTAACACTATTACCAAATGGAACTATTGCGCCTGGGGCGACTGCTGTGGCATTAAGTACCGATAGTTTATATGCCTCGCATGGAGGTATTTTAGGCAAAGAACCGGCAAGTGGATTAACAGCCGGCACCGCAACAGCTTTAGCAACAGCTCGAACCATATCTATCACGGGTGATTTATCTTATACAAGCCCTTCTTTTGATGGAAGCGCGAACATCACAGCTGCAGGTACATTGGCTACGGTGAACTCAAATACGGGTTCTTTTGGATCATCAACCGCTATACCAACTATTACAGTTAATGGGAAAGGATTAATTACCTCGGTATCAACAAATGCAGTCATAGCACCAGCCGGGACATTAACTGGTACCGCATTGCCAGTTGGAATAACATCGGCACCAGGATTAACAAGTGTATCAGGCGGTACTTTTGGAACAAATGCTTTTAATTCAATAGCATACCTGCCAATAGCAGCCGGGAGTGGCAATCCATTAAGCAATGCGGTATTTACAGCAGGCTCTTCGGTTACAAGTTCAGCATCTCAAACAAACATAAGCGCATATACTTCCAATGGATTACGAATTAACGGCAACGGTTCAGCAGCATCACAAGACGCTATTTCATATCTCGGGTTTGGCTCAACAGCGGGGGGTGCGGCAATAAGCTTTAGACGCGGTACTGGATATGATACCTATATTGATTGGTCAACAAATAACACTTCTACACAAGGAGCTATTACTCGTCAAGCTACATTAGATAACCTCGGTAATTTTAGTCTATTAAATGGAGCTTATTCAGGATTGGCGACTAATTTAACGGGAACAGCATCGGGTTTAAATGTTGGGGGCACAGCTAATAACATTACTGCCTATACTATCAATCAGAATTTAGGTACATCTAACTCACCAACTTTTGGAGGGGGCACCTACACTGGGGATTTAACAATTTATAGAAGCGGTAGTCCTACGGTTTCGGTATTATTCATGAATCAAGCGCAAACAGCATATTTAGAAAATACTTCAAGTGGATTTAGTTTTAATGGTGGAAGTCTTACGGCATCAGCTTTCGTAACATCTGGTGGAACAGCAGCTAAAGTTGTATTGGGCGATGGGACATTAGGGGTATATAACGGAGCGTTATTGCATGGTAATTCAACTACTACTGGAACAGCAACATCAGCTGTAACTGTAACAATAGGCAGTACAATGGCTAACACTAATTATTTTGTCACAATCACGCCTCAGGATTTATTAACGGCTGTTAATTATTATGTTAGCGCCAAAACAACAACAACGTTTACTATTACTTTTGTAACAGCTTTAACTGGAAGTATAAACTTTGATTGGGGCGTAACACCATAATTTTGAAGGAATAGTTCAGCAAATAAATTAACATGAAATATTTAAAAGCACTTTATTATCTCATTTTTCATCCCGAATATTTTGAGTTTTGGGATATTTAAAATTAACAAGCAATGACCATAAAAGAAACAGCAGCGCACCTATTGAGGCTTGGCGCACAAGAATTAAATGACCTGGCCGCCGAATTAGAGGCGCAAGCACCGGGTAAACTGAAGGTAATGCCATTATCCGGCGGCGGGGATGGTGATAATGACGCGGACGATGGCGGCATTGGGCAGGACAACCCGACTAACCCCAACGATGTATGATCCGCGATGCCAAATTGTTCTTATTGACGCACTTGTTCGTATTGTATATTGTGTTGGATTTGCAATACGGATATTTATTTGTCAACGTAAGTCATTTGGCGTATAACATTTTGCCGCCTGTTTTTTATTGCTATTTCTTATACATGTGGATAACTACAAGCCATCTGAAATTAAGTAAGCAGGAAAAAAGCAACATAAAAACATTTATTTGGTTTGCAAGTGTTTTGAACGTCTATAGTTGCCTATGTATTTTAGTAGGAAATAAAACAAGTGCCGGCAGGGAATGGTTAATGAATCATAATGGCTATTTAATAATTTTCTTTATTTTTATAGTGATTAATATTTTAAACAACCTAAGACGTGCAACTATATGACCTTATCTTTAATATTTTAATTGTTGCATCATGTTTTGTACTGGCCGCTATTAATTTATTTAACTTAGGTAAGGTGAAGCGGCTGATAACAGAAAATGAATTATTACGTTTAAAACTTAAAGAATGTGAGCGAACAGGAAAAAAATGAATACATGAAAGATGTAAGGTGGAAAACTGCCTTATACACCGCATATATTTTTGCGGCCCTGTTAATCAGTGGGACGGGTGGCGTTTATATATTAAAGGCCGATATAAAAGGTGTCTCAAATGAAGTTTTTATGCTCAGACGCGATAATAAGGCAGACAATAGAGAGCTTCATCATTACGTAGATAGCTTGCACCATGATGATATTACCCAGTTCCATGATGTTTGGAACGCAATACATGGCATCCCCTTTAATAAGGCACAGGTCGACGGGTGTATTGTTGAAAGGATCATCAATGGACGCCGGGTATTTGTCCCTACAGATTGTAAATGAATGAAATCTTTGAAAAATACGGTTTCCCCGGTGCTGCTATTATCGGTTTGTCGTGGTTTATTATGTATCTGATGCGGCAACATAAGGAAGAACGTAAGGAATGGAAAGATAGCAATGATCGAATAACAAGAGAAATGAACGATAATATAAAAGATAATACAAATATCCTCGCAGGCCTAAAAACACTCCTTGAAAATAAAAAATGAAAACACTAAAGCAAGTAATAATTGTACCTGTATTTGTAGATGGATATATGCCTGAATTTTCAAAAATGGAAGATTGTAAGATTTATATATCAGAAAAATATCAAACTTCAATACACCGATGTTTATGCGGGTGTGGGGTTCAGACTGTTTTACCATTAAATCATAATGGAAGCAATTTCGGGTGGGATTTAATAAAAGAGAAAGATGGCACAATATCATTTACACCATCAATCCAAAATCCTGTAACCTGTATAAAGGAAACAGTTGATAGTACTGATGAATTTGTCCCTCCATCTTGGACTAAAGAATATGCTTCACATCATTATATTATCACTAAAAATGTTGCCAATTTTGTATGAAATTCCTCGTCGAACTATTCTGGCTCATTATAGCAATATTGGCCGGTTCGACAGCAGGCGAGTTCAACAGGCATACAGAGGGTATTCTCCGCAAACGTATGTTTTGGTTCTTTGCTTCCCTGGCTTGGCTTTATGGTAGCCCATTTTTGTATTTCTCGGCCATCAAAATTGGATATTTTAAAAACGTTTCAATCGATATGGTAAAGGTTATTTTAACATTGCCGATGTTTGTATCGATGATCTTTTTATATAGGGCTATTAAGTGGGGGAAGTAAATGGAATAAGAAAATCCTTATTCTAATAAAACAGGGAAAAGTAGAATAAGAATAATCTCACATCTGCAATTTTATTCGCATATATGAGATTTTATTCTCAATAACTTCCTTATCTTTACCCTACGCAAAGTAAGGAATATAGCTCAATAGTATCTTAGTTTTGCGAGGTTATATAGCAGTCTATAACCGGAAGCCTCAATTTTGGGGCTTTTTTGTGAACTGTCACGCTTAGGGGTTATATAGATATGAAGGCACCCACATTTAAGCAATTCTTACAATATAAGGCAAAAAAAGAATTAGAAGAACTTGCATTTGAAGAACTATTTAAGTATGTTTACGCAGCTGGAAATGGGCAAACAATCAATAAAATGAGAGCAAAATTTCAAACCACTTCAGTAACAGATTTTGGCTATGGTTCAAAAGAAGTGAAACTATCAGCCGTTTATGCAATGAGTGAGGAAAAAAACAAAGAGGACAATCAATTTTCGAAGTATACCCCAAATGGTGAAATTAGAATGATGATTAGCAACCCGAATACCTTAGATTTCATTCAACCAGGAAAAAAGTACTATGTAGACTTTACCGAAGCGCCGGAATAAAGAAGCTAAACTCTAACGAGTTGGAAGCCTCGGCATATTGGATATGTTTCGAGGCTTTTTTTATTCATAAAAAACCCCTGCATTTCTGCAAGGGCTATCAGCTGTAGGTAATTTCCCAACAACCTAACCGCTAATTTTTTCTTCTTCTTTGGCACATCTGATTATGTCAGCCATAGCGGTTTCATTATCTTCATAAAACCTCGTTGGGGCGACATGGATTGAAGACGATGCTTTATATATTTGTTTGGCAGCAAATTCATGTGATGTTTGTTTGGCTAATAAATAGCCAGCTTCCCCGGCCAAATGTTCAACCCATCCGGCACGGCAATGGGTAGTTTCGCAAGTATGCCAATCGCCCATTTCAAGCTTATTACCATTGTCGTTAATTGCATCCAATACTTTTTGATGAATGTTTGGGATAATCGGCACAATAAAAGCGTGTTCTGTAACCGTTGTTGAATTGCCTTTAATATTTTGTTTAGAGCTGCAAGAGCTGCAAGAGCGGCAATCGATGCAATCGCGGCAACCGATGCAATCGCGGCAATAGCTGCAAGAGCTGCAAGAGCGGCAATAGCTGCAATCGCTGCAAGAGCGGCAAGAGCGGCAATCGCTGCAATCGATGCAATCGCGGCAACCGATGCAATCGCGGCAAGAGCTGCAATAGCTGCAAGAGCTGCAATCGCTGCAATCGCTGCAAGAGCGGCAAGAGCGGCAATCGCTGCAATCGATGCAATCGCGGCAACCGATGCAATCGCGGCAATTCCAACAACCTTTATTGGTTGAATTATCACTTTTAAATTTTTTGTTTTCTTTGGCGAAATCGGGGGATACACCATTTTCGTCTTTATCCTCACGGGATAAGAACTCCAAATAGGAGTTGTAGATTTTTGTTTTCATGTTGGGAATTTTACGCGTTGAACTATTACAACGATGCAAGATAATCAATAATTTTAAATTATCAAACATTTTTTCCTATCTTTATCCTATGCAACTAAAAGACCCGACATGGTGGCTGATAGGCTTATTCCTGTTTGGAGCGGCGGTGATGTTGGGGGTGGCTATAATTATGAGTAAATGATACAAGTATTTTACTACATCAGAAACCAACTGAATGATGTTATCGACATCTTTTTTGGCGACGATATGCCCGTAATGAGCAAATCGGCACAAAGTATTTTTGCCGTTAAGGAGGATAGGGAAAAATATGTCCAAGCGGTTGAAAATATTAAATTTGGCGGCGAAGAAACCATAACCCTGGCGAACAAATAACTCTAATGCGATGAAGTTAATTCAAAAACATTTCTGGTGGGCGATATGGGTGATAATGGGAACAGTAGCAATGATTATGAATTATGGCAAATTTTAACGAAGCACTACATTTAACGGCAATCAATGAAGGGGGTTATTCAAACTCCAAAGATGACCACGGCGGGGAAACCTACGCAGGAATTGCCCGGAAGTTTTGGCCCAACTGGCAAGGATGGTCACATATTGACCTTATAAAAAAAGACTATGGCACGTCAAATATAAACATGCATGCTAAAAAGGATGTTGTTTTACAATCCCTTGTTCAGCAATTTTACAAACAAAACTTTTGGGATGTAAACAAGCTCGATCAAGTTAATAACCAGCAATTGGCCGATAGTATTTATGACTTTGGTGTTAATAGTGGCGTTGAGAGGGCAGCCGATTTCTTGCAACAAGCTGCTGGTGTAAAACAGGATGGTAATATTGGTGCCAAAACATTAGAGGCTGTAAATTCAGCAAACCCAGAAACGCTATATAATGCCTATAATGAATTGCGCAAATTGTTCTACAATAGAATTGCAATTGGCAATCAACATCAATTTTTAGATAGCTGGCTTAGCCGGTTAAAACCGTATGTTGCTATGCTTTTGATTGCGCTATCGTTGTGTGCCTGTCATGCAAGGGGGAAGATCGCCAATAGAGATACCGTGAGGGATACATTATCGTTTGATACGCTTCATTCTAAGATACCTGGATAAGATATGAAAAATTGGGAACTATGCCCTAAATGCAATGGTGAAGGAACAATAACCTTTTTGGGAATTGGCTATTTAAATTGCAAATGCGATGTTTGTAATGGTCAAAAGATTATCAATTCGCTTACTGGCAAACCGCCGAAAGCAACAATACCTTCCAATGCCAAACAATGTTGCGGACGTTGTATTGACGGGCTTGATGAATGTATACATGACCGAAAACAAGCAGAACGAGCGATAGACAATGCAATAAAAAGCCCCGCGTGATGCAGGGCTTAGTAAAATAACCGTCAAAATTAACTACCACGTTGAAGTTGAGCGGTTAGATATCATTTAATATGCTTTGACCCAATAGTGGATGCACACAGTTTCTTAAAATTTGAACCGGGCAATGATTTTTTCCATAGTATATATTTTCGTCATAATGAATATCCAACCAATTCATCATCTTTTGTTTTCCCCTTAAATTAGCAAGATTTATAAAGTCGGTTGGCTGCTTAATTTCAAGCGGCGTTATTTCAAAATTACTCCAAAATAAATGTCTGCCTATTTTAATCGGGTTAAATGGTGCATCATAATAAGGGATTACATTTTCCACGACGAATTTGCCCTTAAACCAATGCTTTAAAAATAAAATCTCTTCAAATAGCCTACCGTCTACAAATCGTATTGTATTATGCCTGGTAAACTTATTCATTTTAGAATGTGTTTGACATGGTGGAGATGACCAAATAAAATCAAATTCACTATAATGGTCTAAAAGATATTGGTGCGCATCTGCTATTAAAGTGATTTGATTTGGCTTTCGTTTTTTTAATACTCCGGCTATTTTTTCGTCTAATTCAATATTGGTAATTTGATGAGCATTGTCATCCCATAGATTAGAATTACCGCCAAGCCCCGCGTATAGATTTAGAATATTCATTTTTTGTGGTAGTTAATTCATTGCAATATACAAATAAAAAATTATATATTTGATAGAAAAAGAAGAAATGGCAGAAACAGTAGACCAGCCGATTGTCACCCAGCAAAATGTAATTGCCAAAGAAAGCAACACAAAAACTGTTGTTGGCTTCAATTCATTAACACTTCCCACACCCGATTCAGTAAAAGCTGTTTTCAAAATGATAGCTTTTTTTGTCGGGCTCGTGGCATTGGGCGCAACCAGTTTCCGGGAAATTCCAGAATCGGTACAAAAACAAATTCTTGAATATACCGTGTTTATCGGGCTATGCTTGCAAAAGGCAGAGGATTTTTGGGGGATTAAGATAACTTCGTAACATGAAAACAATAAAACTAACACCTATCACAAAACCAGAAATACAGGCACGGCGATGCCCGGCATATAGGTATTTATTTCCGTTGTTGCTGCTGGCATGGGGGTATAGCCCATCATTTGGGCAGACAATTAAGCATCACGATTATACAACATATTATGATGTTAAAATCAAACAGCCCGATAGCGTCAAATGGTTATTAACACCAGCCATGCTAAATTGTACAACCCATTTAGCACGGACAAATAAGTTTACAGCCGATCCGTTAATTGCAAATACAAATTTCAATTCTGATTATGCAAAATCAGGATACGACCAGGGCCACCAGTTCCCGGCACAAGATGCAAGTTGCAACACCACTGATGAAACGGAATGTTTCTATTTTTCAAATATGGTTCCACAACGGCCAAACCTAAACCGTATAACTTGGAAGGCATTAGAGATATATACCCGTAAAATAGCGTCCAAGCAACCCGTAGCCGTCACGTGCGGCGTCATTGGATCATTGGGTACAATTGGTAAGGATAAAATAAACATCCCTGCTAAGTGCTTTAAAAGGCTTGTGTACGGTAAAACGGTCGAGTATTATGTTATGCCTAATCAGGATAGCGTGAAATTGCATCCCTTTACTTATTATAAGAGGAAATAAAAAATGGGCTCTCCATCGCGGATTGCCCATTTAACCTAATAAACCTTAATTATGAGAGGCGAGAACCTCGTGAATGATGAACGATTCGAACATTCATTATAGCTCACCGCTTATGAATTACAGGAGCACATGCACAGCGTCTACCATTCCGCCAATCATTCAATTTTTGTTGTCAATCCTTTACAGCGATTGGCGTTTCTGTCTTATAATTGTAAGCGGTCGATTTCAGCGGCAATTAAAGCACCGGCTATAATAAGGCGTTCTTTATATGGCTTGCGAAATATTTTATCAATATCTTCCGTTGGCCAACTTTCGGGATAAACATTTGGGTCTATCCCTTCTTCGTGTTCGATAGCTAATGCCATTTCAGCAACAAATGAAAGTTCTTTTGCTTCGTAATATTCAGGATTATTCTTATACCATTGAGCATCATAACCATGTTTTTCAATTTGTTCTCTTCGCTCATCGGCGATTAATTCAATTCCTGTTTTTTTCATTTTTTTTCAATTAACCCCCGGCAGCTTATCAGGCTGGCCGGGGATGTGTTGCCTTATTATCCAGTTGGCTTCTGATTATGGCTGATTGCAAGCATCGTTTGCCATGTATTTTTACTTCTTTATAAAATGCTGATAAGCAAACTCAATCACTCCCAGCGATAACGACACCCAATTTAAACTACCGCCCGATAAATAAGATGCGGCAAATTGCGCCCCGGTTTGCCATAAGGAGTTCCATTCATTATCTGTTACCCCATCCTGTACTTTGTTGGCGATACTATCCAAGTAGTCCTGTATTTTACCCGTTTTAATCCCGCTTGCTTCTGCAATGGCCAATATGGCAGCCGATGCAATGTCGGGTGAAACGCCTACTTTTGAGGCAACCAGGTTTACGACCGCCGTTTCACCCTGTGCATAACTGCTTTTAAGAATTTGAGAAATGTTTACGCCTTTTACAATTGCGTCCTGTTGATCGGCGGGTAGTGATTGATACCCTTTTTTGGCCCCGTTTAATAGGTTGGTAATAATTGAGCCGATGCTTGCTAACAAACGCCCTAAGACTGTTTTGTGTACTGCTGGTGATACTGCTGTTGTCATTTTTTTTTGTTTTTAAGTGTATGTAAAGTTATGAATATTGTTGCAATACTTTGAATGGACGAGCCTGCATACCAAATTGATTTATTTTTATCGGCCCAAAAAACTCATTGCCTTTTAGATATGCCCTTAGCATCTTTTGATTATAGCTACATTACGCCTTAGATGCTTGCGTAGGATTGCCTTTTTTGTCATAAACAATAGGCACATCAAGTTTGCCTAAAAATCTGCGCCCCGGTGGTTGATAAGTTGCTTTGCTCATTTTGTTTTTATGGTTAAAAGTAGTTATTTATTAGTTATTATTGGTTTAGTTATTTGTGTTCTTTTCGTGAAGCCATTTATTAACTAATACCCAAATTGTTAAATAATATCACGACTTTGTATCTTCTCCAAAACAAGCATCCGTCACGCTTGCGATAGCGATGCAGGACACTTGCAAATCATGTGTTAAATTATATGCCCGGATATAATCTTCCCGGTGCAGGGCTTCGATTATGGCTTCGGCGTTTGTGAATGCCACGTCCTTGGCGGTCTTTAATCCAGCCCTTATGTTTTCTTCGCTTCTCACGGCTTCCCACCTTTCTTTTTATTCACCGTATCAATAACCATCTGCAAGGCAACTTTGTGGTCTATCGCAGACCAGGTATCATTAAACCGTTGCAAAAACGGATGAACAAAGGCGGACGGCGCATTTGAAGTATTTGCGGTTAACATAATTAAGCTGTCAACCTTTCGTGCAAAATCGATGTACTCTTTATCAGATAGTTCGATACTGATCTTTGCGGGTAGTCGTCTTGTTTGCGCCGACACACCCATTGCGCCAATTAATAATAGAGTGGTTATAATTTGTTTTTTCATTTTGAGTTATTTTTTAATCCAGTAATAGTTCTTGTTACCCCACGTGTTAGCATAGATAAATTTACCGTTCTTATACAGCTTAGAAATATGTCGATTGTAAGAAAAAACAACAATATAAGGGTAGTTTGAATACCATTTACCATGATAATTATTTACCCAGACGCGATATTTAATACCGTCAATAGTCGGTTCAATAAGGTAATCATATCTGCATACTCTCCATCCAGAATCATTTAGTGCTGTAATTTTAGTTTGGAGCGCCGTATTCTTAATGGATATTGTGGTTTGCGCCTTCGCGCTACACGCCAAAGCTACTAAGGCGAGGGAGAGGAGGAGAGTTATTTTCATTTTAAAATTGCGTGTTTTCCTAAATCAGATAATATAAATGTGGTTTTTGTTTCATCATTCAGGGATTGTTCAATCAACCCTTTATTAAGCAATGCTAAATGAGTTGTATAAGCCATTTTCATATCGTCACGAAAATAAAACGTATATGACTGCCTGTCTAATGTGATTAGCCACCGTGAATTTAACCGCATAGCCATTATTATTGATTTTTGAGCCGATGTGACTTTTATTATCGATTCTTTCATTTTTCCTTATAGGTTAATTTGTAACTCGGTGTTGGTGAGGGCGAAATATAAGTTTTGTAGCTGATGAACGTATTTGTAATTATTTAACATAATTAAAGGCAATTCACCTCCAGTTATATAAATTGTCGAATTATTATCGACCAACCTTATTTTTACTCGAATATCCCACCAAAAGTTATCTTCCTTTTCAAATCCCGCCTTCAACAAAATCTCTTCCGAAAGGGGAATAGGTGAATAACCGCTATCTCCCTTATCTATTCGATGTAATATATCAATATTTACCCGGACAAAATAGCCTATACGGCCATATACCCGATTCCCGAGCCTGATTTCATTGCTTGTCATGGTTGGTTGGTGGTTAGGCGGTGCGTTTAACAATGATAGTACCATCCTCAAACTCGGTAATGGTACATTCAATTTCATTTTTCTTTTTGTACATATAATAGGCTGCGGTAACATTCTTCTTTACCTTGCCAGATAATGAAAATGATGCACCAACCCTGTCAAGGTGTTTAAAGGGGTATTCGGTATTTTTACGAAGTTTTAGTTTTGCCATAATTAGTAAATTACTAAGCCAGAAGCTATGTCATATAATGCACGGTCACCAAGTGTCATTCCAAATAATACCCGTTGTTTTTCAGCGAGATAAACTTTGGCAAATCCAGGATCATACTGAACAATACTTTTTGTGTTATCAATAAAATCGCAATATTTTATAGTTTGCGAGTTTTTGGATATAGTCCATAACCGTTCTGCCTCTAATTCCTTACGCATTGCCCGGTTTAAATGTGGGTATGCTTCATGAGTATAAACATCGGTTAATTCAATTACGCCATTTACTATTGACCTATTTGCATCGGCAGAATATCCAAATATTGCTAAAGCGTCCATAAGTTCAAAATCTGTACAATCGGTATCTTCAAGCAAATCATGACATAGTCCGATTTCATACCCATGTATAGCCGCATTTTCCGTCATTTTAGCAACGGCAAGCAAGTGTTGAAAATATGGCTCACCTGTATATTTACGCTTTTGTTCAAAATGCTTTAACGTTATAAAGCAATAAAGGTGTTGTTGTGGTGTTGGCATAATTTAATTTTTAATCCCCTGATACCTCTTGCTAAATTGCATTGTGGGCGTGGTCTTTTTGGACGCCCCGTCTATTGTATCATGCCTGCGAGTGGCGCAACCTTGGGGTAATTAGCCCCGTGCGCCGTCTTTTGCCGTACTAATCACATCCTATTATATTACACGTCTATAATTTTTATTGATGCGTCTTCAAACAAACGAATTGCTATTCTCACTCGCCTTGCAAATTTACAAACTATATATTTATAAAACAAGTACTAAATTAAAATAAACCGTTCGGGTAACCTATTATCATAAATTTACTAAATTGTTATTAAATAAATTTGCAATTACCAAAACAATGAATTACTTTTGAGATGTCAAAACAAAATTGCAAATTATGAAAACTTTAAACATTACAGAAAAACAATTAAAGGCTGGTGAAATCTTTGAGATTGAAACCATTGATAAGGACGATATTCGCATAGCCGAATTGTCTTTTTCAGAAAAAACTAACAATTTTATAATTTGGTTTAACGGCCAGCTTATACATTGTAGCAAGGGTTTTAAGCGCATGATAAACCGATTGGAATTGTTGGATAAAAAATTCCCATTAGATACCACCGCATAGGTTTACTGCAATTATCCTATTGCGGTAACAGCCCGACACCATAACACGGTTCGGGCTTTGTGGGTGCTAAACAATTGCAAAAATCATGAACGAACTAACAAAACCCAAAAAGCAACGGTCGGTAACAGTTATCGCGCCGAAACAAATCACACCAAGCCGCGGCGTACTTGCTGGCTGGAATGGAACCGTTGCCGGGCTGAATGCGCTGGCGGCTTCGCTGGAAAGGTCAAAGCAATGACTATCACCGACAAAGACAAGCTTGCCTCTTACCTAATCATGAGAGCCGGGCTAATGCAGGACTTTGCAATCGAGGCTATGGACTTGAAAATGTTTTTTAAGTACCACAGAATTGCATTATATCTGATAGGGCGTAGAATTAATTTTACAAAGACATGGACAAACTAAACCTAACTAAAGACACAATCAACCAACTGGCAGAGCTTTGCGGCGAAACTTCCGGCGCATCATTTACAATTACCAGGCTCAAAGATAAAACATGGCAAGTTGCCTTTGTTAACTCCGGGCTGCTTAGAAATATCAAAGGAAAGGATATTGATGCCGTTCTTATTGAAGCTTGCCGGGAAATTAAGGATAAACGGATACCAATTGAAACCGAATTAAGATACACTGTTTACGGGAATTAATCATGGATAAATTAACCTACATCACCCACGCCCAACGCCACCCACGCAAAAAACCAATAGGCTTCGTCGTGAAAGTCGGCGGGGTAACCTATTATGGGCCGGTATCGGCGGCATTGGCGAGGCATTATATTAATATTCATGGATTGGGAAATGCAACTTTAAAAGGAGTATATGGCAAAGTTTAAACTTAAAAAGGGCGACAAGATAATAGCTCGTCGTGCTGCACTAAGAGAGGAGGGAACTGGCAAAATATTATTTATCCCGGATGCCAACGAAAAGCCTCTTATTATTACAAAGGTGTGGTATCACGGCGTTAGGTGTCAAGGATTCGGATATGTTCACAACAATTGTATCTTATCAAAAATAGAGGATACCCCTTACCAAGAGCCGTTTTGAGGGCGGTTTACAAATGAAATGATCGGCATTGAGAATTTAATTAAATAATTAAGATAACTATAATAATGGAAAAACAAACAGGACGGATCAGTAAGCGCAAGGACGTAAATACTGCTTCGAGCTTGCCGGAAATCGGTAAGATTAAAATTGGCGAAAAGAAAACAAATTCAGCGGGGAAAGAATACCCGTCTGCGTTAGATTACTTTCGCCCTACAGGCACATTTGCCAATGAGTTCACAAAATTGTTCGGGCAAAAGCCAAAGGAACTAAAGGTTGCCTTTATCAGCAATGAATTATCAGAGGTTTGTAACCAGCGTTTTGAATGTTGGGAAAACGGCAAGCGTTGGGGATATTCTGACGGTGAAAATTACACCGTTTGGGATAAAACCGCAAACGGCAACAAAGGGGCATATCGTGAAATATTGGCCGACACCCCGGAGAACCAGGCACTAATCAAATCGGTAGGCAAGTGGGATGAAATGCTAACTTTGCGATTTGTATTACTTGAAATGAAGGGCATAATGGGGTATTGGCGATTTGAAACCAAGGCAAAGGCAGTAACCATCCCGTCAATTATAAAGTCTTTCGACCTTGTAAAAGAACGTGCAGGCTCAATTATAGGTTTCCCGTTCAGCCTGATGATCGAAAAGAAAATAGGTTACAACCCCGGCGAAGCAAAAAGCTACCCCGTTGTTTCTCTTGTTCCTAATTTTACAGAGGATACGCTTGAAATGGTAAGGCAGTACATTGATATGGGTGGTAATATGAACCGCATAACAACAAAGATGATCGAGCAGGAACAATTATTGTCTGCTAAGACTTTAGAGATTGGGGGGGGAGATAAGAAATGAACCACGAACTTGTAAACACCGAATGGTTTAACCAAGATGCCCTGCGACTACCCAATTACAAAGTAGGTCGGGTATCGTACGGCGATTATGGCCGTTCGTACATCCGCATAAACGAGGATGGCACAATAGAGCAACCCTTCCGCCTGTACACATCGCTCACTACGGCGATAAACACATGCTCGCCGATGGAGCAAGGATTGCTTGAATGGTATACCAAAAACGGAATGGTCGAGGCTAAACGTCTTTTGAAAGACAGCCAAATGTACGGCACTTTGATGCACCAAATGTTCGGCGAATACCTTATATCAAACCGGATTGACTTCGCAACCATACAGGACACCATTGATGCTTATTGCGGCGAACACCATTATTATTCACCCGAAGTGCCGGGTTGGAATAGGAAACTAAAATCCGATATTGCCGCCTTTTGTTATTTTTGCAAAGAGCGGAATGTTACGCCGCTGGGCATTGAGTATGTGCTGTTATCCGATAAGGGCTTCGGCACATTGATAGATTTGGTTTGTGAAATGGATATATCCGAAACCTATGCAAGCGGCGCAAATAAAGGGCAACCAAAAGAAAGCAAGCGGCGCAAACGCATCCGGCAATTATTAAT
>Ga0210410_10001212_pt1 | contig 24750 bp, 20 predicted proteins | sample IncBWC4MmetaG_FD_161058 | JGI IMG/M metagenome (GOLD analysis project Ga0210410, IMG submission 161058) | Forest soil microbial communities from Barre Woods Harvard Forest LTER site, Petersham, Massachusetts, United States - Inc-BW-C-4-M | ecosystem: Environmental > Terrestrial > Soil >... | reverse complement strand
ACGCAGATACCGAGGCATCGCTTTCCGAGAAGATTTTGCGCGAAGAGCACCGTATCTATTCGGAAGCCGTGAATATCGTGCTGGAAGGAAAATACAAAATCGCAGGCCGCCGCGTTCTTGTGGCGGGCGCCTTCTGAGGCGGGCGCCTTTTCATGTGTATTCAATAACTATGACCCAAAAGAACTTCAAACCCGTCGATGAACAACTCGCCTACCTGAAAAAAGGCGTAGCCGAGATCATTCCCGAAGCCGAGCTAACGTCAAAGCTCGAGAATTCCCGAAAAACCGGCAAACCGCTGCGCGTGTATCTCGGCGTGGACCCCACTGCGCCGGACATTCATCTGGGGCACACGGTAGTCCTTCGCAAGCTGAAACACTTCCAAGACCTCGGCCACACCGCGATTTTTCTCATTGGCGATTTCTCCGCCATGATCGGCGACCCCACGGGACAATCCGAAACCCGTCCGCCGTTGACCCGCGAGCAGGTGGACACCAACGCCAAGACCTACCTGGCGCAAGTCTTCAAACTCCTCGACCCGCAGAAAACCGAAGTCCGCTATAACAGCGAGTGGCTCGACAAACTCTCGAGCTACGACGTCGTCCGCCTCTGCGGCCACTACCGCCTCGCACGCATGCTCGAGCGCGAGGATTTTCGCTCGCGCCTCGAACACAATCATCCCATTTCCGTTCACGAACTTCTGTATCCGCTGCTGACCGCCTACGACGCCGTGGCCCTGAAATCCGATGTGGAGATCGGCGCGACCGAGCAAAAATTCAATCTCCTGGTTCATCGCGACATCCAACGCGAATATGGTCTCCCCTCGGAGGTAGCGTTGACCATGCCGATTCTGGTCGGCCTCAACGGCTCCCGCAAAATGTCCAAGAGCCTCGGCAACTACGTCGGCATCACCGAAGAGCCGGGCGAGATGTTTGGCAAAATCATGTCCATCCCCGACGAGCTGATGTGGTCTTACTACGAGCTGCTCACCGACCGCACTCCAGGCGAAATCGCGCAGCTGAAAAAGGAAGTAACCGCAGGCACGCTACATCCCATGGACCTAAAGATGAAGCTGGCGCAGGAAGTCATCACGGATTTTCATGGCGAAGACGCCGCGCGCAAAGCCGCCGAAAATTTCCAGCGCGTCTTCCGCGACCGCCAAGCCCCGGAAGAAATGCCAATGCAACGACTGACTCGCAGCCTGCCAATGACTATCTCTGCGCTTGTTTTTGTTTGTGGCCTAACTCAGTCCCGCGCGGAAGCTCAACGCCTAGTGGAACAGAAAGCAGTTGAGCTTGATGGCCAGGTCATTGATGATCCGCGGCATAGTGTCAAATTGAGCGAGCCGCGCTCGTTTGTTCTGCGCGCTGGCAAGAAAAAATTCAAGCGCGTAGTCGTCGAATGAAGTCGCAGCTTTGTAGGGGGCAGGCCCGCCTCACCGGCAGGATCGCGGGAAACCGCCAAGCGGCTGCCGACGATGACGGGCGCGAAAATGCCTTCAAGCCATGGCCTCGCAAGAGCTTCAGAGAGCTTGTGCGACGTGGCGCGCTGGCGTAGAGTAGCGACGGATTGAAGCAAACTGAGGGACTCGTGGTGATACCAAGGGCCAGGGCTGATTCCACGGTGAAATATTTCTTTTTGTTTCTGGCAGCATTCTTATCCATCGCTCCATTCGCAACGGCGGAACAGGACAACAAAACTAGTTCCGCGGCAAAGCCGGGCGCCTGGTCCGGCATTCTGGTGTCCAGCGCATGCAACGCGGACGAAGCGTTTGCGGAATCGCCCGAGTGCATGAAGGACGTGCCGGGAGCGCAGCTGGCGCTCTATGACGATACGAACCGGGTGATGTACGGCCTGGAGCCACAGGAAAAGATTGCCGCGCACTTGGGAGACACGGTGACCGTGCGCGGGACCCTCGAGGAAGATGCCATCCAGGTGGCTTCCGTCGAGTTAATGTCCATCGGACTGGCGGTGGGGCAGAAGGCGCCGGCGTTTTCGGCGCGCGACCAGTTTGGGAGAGTACAAACTCTCGATACCTTGAAGGGCGCGAACGGAACGGTGCTGCTTTTTTTTCGTTCCGCGGACTGGTGACCGTTCTGCAAAGGGCAGCTGGTCCAGCTGCAAAGCGCACTCGCACGATTCGAAAAGCAAGGTGTGAAGCTAGCAGCCATCAGTTACGACAATGAAGGAATTCTGAAATTCTTTGCCGACCGGCACAAGATTGAGTACCCCCTGCTGGCCGATCCCGACTCGAAGACCATCAAAGCTTATGGCGTGTTTAACGCGGAAGCCACCGGGATGCAGAAGGGCTTTGCGCGGCCAGGATATTTTTTCATCGACCGCGACGGGATCATTCGAGAAAAGTTTTTTGAGGCGCGATACCGGGAGCGGCTCAGCGGGAACAGCATTATTGCGAAGCTCTTTCCGGAATTGGGGCAGGAAGTGACGGAAACGGTCGAAGCGCCGCATCTACAATTGGCGCTGGAACAATCCGATCTCAGCGGGGTTCCCGGGACGCACATCACGCTGGTGGCGGAAGTGCGGCTGCCGGCGGATGTGCACGTGTATGCCCCGGGAAGCCAGGGCTACAAGCCCGTCAAGCTAGTGATGGAAGGCATGCGAGAGATGGAATTGAAGCCTGTGGTTTATCCGGCGTCGAAAACGCTGTACTTGCCGGCGATCAAGGAGAAGGTGCCGGTGTTCGAGGGCACGTTTCGCGTCAGCCAGGACGTGAAAGTGTCCTCGTCGTCGGAGTTCTGGGGCTCGCTGGGCAAAGACGGAAAAACATTCACGATTACGGGGAAGCTGGAATATCAGGCATGCAACAAAACAACGTGCTTCGTGCCAACGTCGGTGCCGGTGAAATGGGAACTGCATGTGTTTCCCCTGGACCGCACGCGCGCTCCTGTGGAGGTTCGTCACAAATAAGCGGACGTTTTCGAGGCTAACGGCGGGCGTTCCACTCCTCGGCCGTAATTTCCCAAATTTCGGACAGGAATCTTCCGGACACGTATTCGCGTTCCTCGGTGGCGATGACGCGCATGCTTTGTTTTTCCGAGATGCGGCGCGACGCGGCGTTGGTGATAGCCTTTGGCACACGCAGGACTTTGAAATTCAAAACGTTGAACCAGTAGTCGGTTACGGCTTCGGTGGCTTCGGTCATGAGGCCCTGGTTATGCCAGGGGAGGCCGAGCCAGAAACCGCGATTTTCGTTTTCTCCCTTTGCCAGGCTGATGGAACCTATCACGTGATCCGGCGCAGTTTTCAGGCGCAGGGTCCAAATCCACTCGTCGCCTCGCGCTACGGCGGGGAGACCGATGTGTTCGCAATAATGATGCGCGCCGTCGGGCGGATAGGGCCAGGGCACGACGTTCCTCAAGTAGCGGACGATCTCCCAGTGGGGAAAGAGGAGTTGTATTTGCGGCGCGTCGGCTAGTTCCAACGGCTTGAGCACGAGACGTGCGGTCTGGAGTTCGGGAGTCACGGATCAATATCCTACAAGAGTGGTCGCTTTGCCGAAGCGAGATGCCGCGCTCGAGTGCAATCTGCGCGCCGCAACGGTGACGGTTGAGAACTAGTTGCCAAGAACTACTCCGATTCCTGCAAGAAGCAATTCCAGCTTACGGCGGGGAAGTTTGCCTGCACGCGTGGTAAGAAACTCCCTATCGATGGCGATAACTTGGGAAACGTTGGCGATGGATTCTTTTGGGAGGCCTGTGAGGCGCGCGGAAAGGCGCACGTTTCCGGGAGCCAACTCCCACTTGAGGTTGCTGGTCAGAGGAACGCACACTACCGTGGCGATGAGGCTGCGGTTTAGCGCGTCACATTGCACAACGACCACAGGCCTGCGGAAGCCGGGACCGGAGCCCGCAGGCGCAGGCAAATCCGCCCACCAAATCTCGCCTTGCGAGATCACCACTCGCTGCGCCCGAGCGCGCGCTTAGCTGCGGAGGAAACGAAAGGATCTTTAGCTTCGCCGACGGTGGCGAGGACCTGATTCATTGCTTCGGTTACCTGATCAGGCGTGTGGCGCGCCAAATATTCTTTCAGCGCATCGCTGAAAAGGCGGCTTCGCGACTTCTTGGTGCGGCGCGCAAGGCGTTCCGCACCTTCGAAGACCTCGTCTGGGATCGAAACGGCTGTCTTCATACCCTGAGTATAACTCCTGGACAGCGGGCTCTCAATGAGAAAACAGGGTCGGGCTGCGACGCAGCATGCTGCGCCCCTACAAAGTCAGTGGAGAAATGGAGTAAGCAAACTAGCGCGAGACAGGATCGGCTAACTGCGAGTTGCTGGCGGCGACGCGGCGCTGGAAGAAGCCGCGGGCGGCGAGGAGCTCGGCGTTGAGCAGGGCCGCACCGGCGGCGCCGCGGACCAGGTTGTGCGAAAGCAGCGTGAGCTTCACGTCGAGGAGCGGGCATTCGCGGACGCGGCCGACGACGGCGGCCATGCCATTGCCTGCGTTGACGTCGCGGCGCGGCTGCGGACGATCGTCGCCATCGAGAACGACGATGGGATGCCGCACGGCCGTGGGAAGCGAGACCAGATCGGCGGCGATTTCGAAGTTGCGCAGCGCTTCGCGCACTTCGTTGAGCGAGGCGACTTTCTTCAGGCTGAGCGAAACACATTCGAGGTGGCCATCAAGAACGGGAACACGGTTGCAATGCGCACTGATGCCGAGACCGGCGTCAATGAAGCGCGCGCCGTCCCATTTGCCGAGAATTTTTTGCGGCTCGGACTCCATTTTTTCTTCCTCGCCACTGATAAAAGGGACGACGTTGGCATGGATGTCCATCGAGGGAACGCCCGGATAGCCCGCGCCGGAGACGGCTTGCAGCGTGACCGCGAAAATTTTATCGAGGCCGAAGGCGTCCGCCAGCGGTTTTAGCACGAGAACCAAACCGGCGGTCGAGCAATTCGGGTTGGTAACGATGAAGCCGGTATCGTAGCCGCGCTTTTTCTGCTGGAAGGGAATCGCGTCGAGATGTGCCGCGTTAACTTCGGGAATCAGCAGTGGAACGTCGGGATCCATGCGGTGATTTTTTGAATTGCTGACCACGGGATATCCGGCGCGCGCGAAGTCCTCCTCGGCGGACCCGGCAACGGAGGAATCGAGCGCGGACAAGACGAAGTCACACTCGAGACTGAGATCGAGGCCCTTCACCACCAGATCGCGCGCGGCATCGGGAATCGGCGAGTCGGGGTGCCAGCGGACAGCCTCACCATAACGCTTGCCGGAAGAGCGTTCGGAGGCGGCAACCTCGGTAAGCTCAAACCAGGGATGACCGGCGAGGAGCTGCACCAGGCGCTGGCCGACCACGCCGGTGGCGCCAAGAACGCCCGCGCGCCACTTCTGCTTGACGCCCCTCATCGAAGCGTTTGCGTCACCACTCTGCAGACTTTCCGCGCTCATGCGACACCTCCCAAGTGCGAATTCTCCGAACGTTCCGGCGGCGGACCAATGCGCGTTCCGGGCGCCTGCGGATTGAATGTGTTGCGCACCCAAACCACCATTTGTGTTTCCGCGGCCAGAGGAAGCACGTTGGCATGAAGCACTTTCGCGCCCCCGGCGGCCAGGGCGTGGGCTTCATCGTAACTCAGTTGGTGCAGAAGCCTCGCTTCGCTGGTTTCCCTGGGATTTGCCGTGTAGATGCCGTCCACGTCGGTCCAGATGACGAGTTCGGAGGCGTCCACAACGTGGGCGATGATGGCGCCGGAATAATCGGAGCTGTTGCGGCCGAGCGTGGTGATGCGGCCGTCCGGCGAAGCGCCGATGAAGCCGGTGACCACGGGAACGATCCCGGCGTCGAGCAGCGGGAGAAGAATTTCGCGTCCGCGTTCGCGCGTTTCCTCGAGGTGCGGCTTGGCATCGCGAAAAGTGTCGCACGTAAGCACAAAATCCGAGGACGCGACCGGTACAGCGGCGACGCCGGACACTTCCAGAGCGGCAGCGAAGAGCCGCGCGCTGAAGCGCTCGCCAAAAGACGCCAGACGATCGAAAAGTTCGGCGCTGGCGGCCACCCGCCATTCACTCGGGACTTCATGGAGAAGATCGCGGCCGAGGGATTGGAGTTCGCGGTGAACGCGGAGCTCCGCATTATGATCTAGCCGCAACTCGCGAAGCACGTCGAGATGAAGAATAACGACCGCCTCGGCATTGTTGCGCGCGTGCGAGAGACGCCCTTCGACGAGCGCATGCGCGAGCGAGAGCAGCCGGTTCGTGACTTCCTTCATAGCGGAAACAACCACGATGACACTCGAAGATTGCGCGGCAGCAAGAACAAGGTTCGCGGCGTGCAGCATCCGCCCGGCGCCGAGCAAAGAACTGCCCCCAAACTTGAATGTGACGACATCGGGAAGCGCAGGCGAAGAGAAATCAACCTCCGCGCTGCCTCCCAGCGCTAAGCGCCCGGCATTTCCTGAAACCTTGAAACTCTTGACCCCGCTAGTGTGCATCTTGGGCCGCGCGACACTTGCGGGGCTGCGTTCAGGGACTGCTTCCTCTTGCTGTGCGAACTCGGGATTCATGACCAGTGCTCCTGTTTACCGCGGGAGCGTTTTCTGGAGGGGGTAAAAGAAGAAACCCACCGCCAGATTCGCTTCTGGCGGTGGGTTGGAAACTTTTTCTAGCTTGCTAGATGTTTCGCCACTCACCCGAAGCGCCCATAGTCGACTTTCCCATAGTCGAGGTAGCCGACTTGGAGGTCGCAGTGGTAATTCGCTTCGTGGCGATGGAAATCATACCGCGGAGAATGGTAGCACGAGACGGCGGCCCGCGAAAGCGAAAATCCAGCAAAAAAAGCAGCTTGCCGGAATCGTTAGCAGGCAGGCGGCAGACGCAACCCCTGTACGCAAGGACAGTTTCCCCGCGAAAAACACTACCGCACGTAAATCTTTCCTCTCGAGAGAACAGGCCGTATGTTGAAAGCATAGCTCGGTAAACTGGTCCTGACGCTTAGGATCGGTAAAAATCGCAAGAAAAACTTCACTGCCGAGCGGAAAGAAAGCAGGAGGACCGCCCGCGTGCGTAACCCCAGGAGTTGGCGCAAGACAGCAATTGTGGCAATGCTCTGTTTCACAGCGGCAAACCTGTCCGGCCAGGAAACTCGGAAAGCGATCGCTCAGCCCTCGCCCGCATATCCCGCCATGGCCAGACAATTTCAATTGTCAGGGACGGTGAAAGTGCAAGTGGTGATTGGCCCGGATGGTCAGATTAAAGAGACGAAAGTACTGGGCGGGCATCCATTGTTGGCGGAATCGGTATTGAACGCGCTGAAGAAATGGAAGTTTGCGCCGTCGAACGCGGAAACCACGCAGGTGCTGGAGTTCAACTTTAAACCGTAAGCAGCAAAAATCGGATTCGAAGTCTGAAAGCATTCCGAGAACAGCAGGCTGAAAAATCAGTCTGGTCGTTTTGCTTTTGTCTTGGCGACGATCGGAAAAAGAAACATGCATTGAGCTACGGTCCGAACTCACGCGGCAAGTATCTCGAAAATAAGGCTTGAGCAGGTGAGACCAGATTCCGCCTTGTGGAGTTCGGAGATGTCGAGGGGAGTGACCAGGAATCCGCGAGCTTCGATGCGTCCTCGGGTGCGCGGGAAGGAGGAGGGAAAAATGACGGTGCCGCCGACTGCGAGAGCGTTGGCGGCGTGCGGTTCTTCAGGATCGACATCGATCCATTCGAACCCGGCGAGGGGCGCGGAATCGAACCAGGCGCGGTTGGCGAGCAGAGTGTTACGGCCGAGGTGCGTAACGGCAGACTTGAGATGCAGGCAGTCGGTCACCGGAACCGCGACGACCTCGTAGTTGTGTGGCGCCAGGATTGCCGCGAGCTGGCGGATGCCTTCAGCATTCGTGCGGCTGGATAGGCCTGCGAAGAGTTTGCGGCCAACGCGGAGAATGTCGCCGCCTTCCATCGTTCCGGGAAGCCCGACGTATTCGAGTTTGCGAAATCTGGCCAGCGCTTGCGCAAGGGAATGCGCTTCGCCGCGGCGTGCCTCCGTTCCCAGAGGCATGATGACGGCAAGTTCATCCAGGACAATGGCAGGATCTTCGACGAACATGGAATCTGGAAGATCGGCCTCAGCAGGGAGCGAATGGACGCGTGCGCCAAGTTTTTCGAGAAGCAATTCATAAGCTCGATGCTGGGCGCGAGCCTTTTCCAGGTCAATGGCCTGCCGCGCCACGAAGGTAAGCTCGCAATTCACAATCCCGGGACTTACGGCGCGCGTGATAGCTGTGAGCATGGCGGACGCAAAAGTCTACATGAGAATCCGTCGAAACGTTGAAGGGCAGCCGTGAACCGGATAGACTCACACACCAGAACCATGCGGGCAGAGTTTCCAGGGAGAAAAGCGCGATGACGGATTCCATAAGGCGGGCGGCAGCCGTTCTTTTGGTGCTGTGCGGAGTGGCGGCACTTGTCTGGCTGGGCGGAGGCGCGGGCGCTGCAGCGGCTAACGACGCGATGGCGGCAACGACGGCGAAAGCGCGGGAAAGCGCCGCCGCGAACGATCCGCGGCTGAAAGGCGCGTCGCGTTCGGAAAAAGGCGGCTGGATTTACGTCCATCTCGAAGGCGGCCCCGAGGAGATTGGCTATCAGCACGGGTATTTGCTGGGACCGGAGATCGAGGATGCATTCGCCGCGGTAAGCGCGGGAATGACGCATCCGACGCAGCGCGACTGGGAATTTTTTCGCAAAGCCGCGCACGAAATGCTCTGGCCGAAAATCGACGCGGAGTACCAGGAAGAGCTGAAAGGCATCGTCGCGGGACTGCACGCGCGGACGGGTTCGAAGCTGGATGTGGACGATATCGTGGCCTTCAACGCCTTCGAAGAGTTGCCGGACTATTACGTCCCCTGGTACAACAAACAGCAGAAAGTAGCGCAGGCACCAAATTTGAAGAGTCCCGGGAATTGCAGCGCGTTCGTGGCCACGGGAAGCTGGACCAAGGACGGGCAAATCGTCATCGCGCACAACAACTGGACGAATTACGTGAACGGAGAACGCTGGCGAATCGTCTTCGACATCGCGCCAAAAACCGGTCAGCGGATGCTCATGGACGGCATGCCGGGCGTGATTGCCAGCGACGATGATTTTGGCATCAACGATGCCGGGCTCATGGTAACGGAGACGACCATCACGCAGTTCGAAGGCTGGGATCCCAACGGCAAGGCGGAGTTCGTGCGCGCCCGCCAGGCATTGCAATATGCGACCACCATCGACGGCTACACAAAAATCATGCTGGATGGAAACAACGGCGGCTATGCCAACGATTGGCTGCTGGGCGACCGCAAGACCGGAGAAATCGCGCAACTCGAGCTGGGACTGAAAGCTTACAAACTGTGGCGGACGAAAGACGGCGTCTTCGCAGGCTCAAACTGGGCGCGCGACCCCAAAGTGCTGAAAGAAGACACGCCGCAATTCGACCCGAAAAATATGCAGACCTCGCCAAACGCGCGGCGCGTCCGCTGGGACGAGTTGCTGAAAGAACATAAGGGAAAGATCGACGTGGAACTCGCGCAGAAAATGATCGGCGATCACGAAGACAGCTTTGAGAAAAAGGAAGATCCCGACGAGCGCACGCTTTGCGGGCATACCGACGCGTCTTCGCGGGGCGTCGATGTCTGGGCCTGGGGCCCGTACTTCCCAGGAGGAGCGGTGCAAGGCAAAGCCACGGACTCTTCGATGACCAAGGAGATGCGGCTTACAGCGCGCATGGGACATCCCTGCGGTGGAGATTTCCTCGCGAAGCCGTTTCTCGCGGCGCACCCTGAATATTCGTGGCAGGAGCCCTATTTGCGCGACATGCTCGGGCATCCCTGGACAGAGTTTCAGTCTGGACCAGCGGAGAACAAGTAGCGGTCTTCGGCAAGAGCCACCGGGCTCATCGAGAAAAGTTTAGGTATCACGCCTCGGCGATTCGCCAAGAAGACTACACCGGCATCCCAACCAGGGCGCACAGTGTTTTCTCGAGCGACCACGAGTGGTTTGCAGGCACCCACCCCGAATAAACTCCGCGCGGATGGACTGCATCATAAGAATTGAAACTGGTGATCAAAAACTCTGCGGCACAATAAAATCAAAATCTGAATAATCGCGTTAAAATGAGGGCGAGCCTGGCATGGCATGCAGAATCCAGAGTTTGGTGATCCCCGCACCTAGCAACATCCCCGCAAGGATGAGTCCTATCACACCGAGGGTAATCCAGAATCCAGAGCCTGACGGATCGGTCTTCGCGTCCTGGGGCGCTACATTGGAATTCTCAGACGCAGGAAGAGCGAATGCTGCGGCACCGGGAGCGGCCGGATGTTCGGACATTTCCGGCTGCATGACAAAACAGTAGCCACGGCGCGGCACCGTTTCGATGTACAGCGGCTTGTCGGAAGAATCCCCTAGGGCCTGGCGCAGCTTATTTACAGTGGTGTTGACGTTGGCGTCGTAGTTGACGTGCGTATCCGCGGGCCACAGACGCTGGCGCAGTTCCTCGCGCGTCACCACTTCGCCGGGCTTTTCCAGCAGGGCCAACAGTACCTGGTAAACCTTGCCCTGGAGCTTGAGCCGTGCGCCGTTTCTGGTGACTTCCTGGCGCTGCTGGTCGACTTGCAGCGGGCCAAAACGGATGTAGCGTGCGGTTGCGAGTGTCGTTCGCAACGAGTTAGGCGGTCCACCGGCGTCCAGCATCGGCATCACTTCGGGAGTCATTGCTCCACCCTATAGACTCTATAGACGCAAAAGTTAGCTCGTCGTTTTCAATAAGTACGAAGAATTTCAGGATTTGTTTCCATGTTCTGGCTGAAACCGGCCTAAAAAGGGGTGACATAAGCCAGATGAGAGTGCCCTTTTCACCGGTCGTTCGGTAAGCGGCGTAAATTTATACAAATTTAGGTAGTTACGGCCTCTCGAAGTGTTGCATTTGAGTTCCAACGAGGGTTCAAATTGCTCTTCTTTTTATGCCCAACCATCTAAGGAATCCATCATTTGTTTCGCTCCGGCAGCGGAGGAAATCCGTGCGCACGATGAGCCTTTCCATCCTCGGCCTCGGTTTTCTTGGTCTTCTGGTGCGTCAGTGCCCAGGCGGAGCAGGTGACTCAAACCCCGGCAATCTCGGCGCTACACAGCCAAGCCAACGCTGGGTATGAGGCGAAAGACTGGGCCTCCGCTGCGACCCTCTATGGAAAAATAGGCGATGAAGGGCACATCTGCCACTGAGACATGCATCGCCCGATGAGCGAACGGCGCAGACTAGAAAAGATGAGAGGAGCACCAAGACCTGAACCAGCTACTTCGCTGCGTTCACGGCCCTGGCCGGAAGAACGGAAATTTCCACGCTCGATGGAAACTGTTTCGAGCGGTAGATGTGCTGCGTGGCCTTCTGGTAGTCGGCTTCCTTGGCTTCGAAAATATTGGGAACGAATTTCTGGGGGTTGCGGTCGTAGACCGGGAACCAGGTGCTCTGCACCTGCACCATGATGCGGTGCCCCTTCTTGAAGACGTGATTTTGCGTGTGCAGGTCGATGGTGAACGACTCGACTTCGCCAGGGACCAGAGGCTCGGGCTTTTCGAACGACTTGCGGAAGCGACCGCGGAAAATCTCGTCGCTGATCATCAATTCATAGCCGGAGAGCTTCCAGTCCTTATCATTTTTCTGCGGATAAACATCGATAAGCTTGACAATCCAGTCACTGTCCGAGCCGGTAGTGGATGCGAAAAGTTTCGCGGTGACTTGCCCGGCCAGCGTAACGTCATCCTTCAGCTCTTCTGTTTGCCAGGTCAAAACATCGGGGCGTTCATCGACAAAGCGTTGGTCCTGCACCAGCCAGGTATACCAGCTGCCGGGATGATCGCTGGGATAGGTCATGTCGATGGGGCGGTTGCGGTAGGGGACAGGGTGTGAAGGATCGCTGACGTAGCTGTCAAAAGCCTCTGCGGACTCGGTCTTCGGCGGATCGAAGGATAATCTTCCGTCTTCGTGGAAATAAAGGTCGCGGTTTTGGGCTTCGCGCGGGGGCCAGGAATCGAACGAAGTCCACGTGTCAGTTCCGGACTGGAAGACGGTGGCCTCCTTAACCGGCAGAGTTCCTTTGTCCTTGAGCCAGTAGGCAAACCAGGGAGCTTCGATCTTTTGCCGGAAGTAAATGGAGGTATCGCTGCCGAAGGGAATCTCGCCGAGCGAATCCCCCTTCCCGTGTCCCCATCCGCCGTGATTCCAGGGTCCCGCCACGAGGTAATTCAGATTTTTCTTGTCGGATTTTTCCAGGTGCTCGTATGTAGCGATAGGTCCGTAGAAATCCTCCTGATCCCACCAGCCGGCGACGTTGAGATTTGGCACGGTCGGCTCTTTGAGGCCGTAAGCGACCGCGTGGCGCTTCCAGAAGTCATCGTAGCTGTTGTGCACGATGAAATTGTTCCAGGTCTTGTTGGCGCCGTGGAAATATTCGGCGTTGGCATTCGAGAGCGGGCCGAGACGTAGGAAAAAATCGTACACGTCGAAGCGGTCGAAGGGAAAGCTATAGTTTTCCTTCGAGGTTTCCAGCAGCGCCGTGTATTCAAAACCGTAGCTGAGACGGAAAGCGCCATTATGAAAAAAATCATCGCCGAGAAACGTATCGCCCATACAGGCTTGCTCGGAAACCGCTTTGAGGGCCGGGTGGGGATGAATCATCCCCATGGTGACGAGAAATCCGTCGTAGGAAGTGCCGTCCATGCCCACGCGGCCGTTATTTTGAGGGACGTTCTTCACCAGCCAGTCGATCGAGTCGTACGTGTCGGTGCTTTCGTCAACTCCCTTGGCATCGCCGGGGTCGTGGATGGGACGAAGCATTTCGAACTTGCCTTCGGAACCGTAGCGGCCGCGAATATCCTGAAACGCAAAAATGTAACCATCCGGCATCAGGTCAGTGTAGCGGAAGAGCTCGCGGCTGAAGTCTCCGTTTGGTGCGGAGATACCGTAGGGTGTGCGGGAAAAAAGGATCGGCAGAGGCTCGGAAACATTTTTCGGAACGTAAATTTCAGTGTGCAGCTTGATTCCGTCCCGGACGGTGATCATGACTTCCGTCTTGTCGAACATCTTCGAGAAATCGGGAGGCTCCTTTTGTTGCTGCGCCGCGGCGTTAATCGGCCCGAGAAGGAACGCCGGGAGAGCAAGAAGAAGGATTGTGACGATAGGCAATGCTCGGATCGACCGCATGAAAAAGCTCCCGGCTAGCGGAGATGCTGTTCCGCCGAATGAAATAGTTTGAAACGAAAGGGAGTCTACCACGTTAGGTAAAGCAAAGGGCTTGACACTATGGCGTGCCACGATATAGTGTGTACCGATATAGAATGCATGTACCCGGAGGCGAGCCTTGACGGCAGCACAGGACAATTCGGAATCTTACGGACCGCTGACGCCGGCGATGTTCCACGTCCTGCTGGCGCTGGCCGAAGATGATCTGCACGGCTACGCGATCCTGAAAGAAGTGGAATTGCGTACCGGCGGCAAAGTGCTCCTGAGCACCGGGACGCTGTACGGAATCATCAAGCGGTTGCTGGCCGACGGGCTGATCGCGGAATTGCGGTCGCGGCCGGCGGCTCCCCAGGACGATGAGCGCCGCCGCTACTACCGGTTGACGCCGCGGGGTCGCGAGGTTGCAGCCGCCGAGGCCGAACGCATGAATGAAATCGTAGCCCTTGCGAGAGCGAAAAACCTGCTGAAGAAACTTCGCACAGCTTAACAAGAGATTCGGCTGGGAGACCGGCGTCGAAAGCAAGTGGTCCCAGGTGCGGGGTCTGGTGGGGGTTGCAGGAGGCAATGATGTCCGAAGAACTTTCACGCGCCACGCGTATCTATCGGGGCCTGCTGCGGCTGCTGCCGTTTGACTTCCGGAGCGACTATGGCCCGGAAATGGAATCGGTGTTTCGCGAACAGCGCCAGGAAGCGGAGCGACGCGGAGGACCAATAGGAGTACTGCGGCTGTGGTGGGAAACGATCGTGGGGATTTTCCGGACCGCGCCAGGCGAGCATCTGGCAATGTTCAGCCAGGATGCAAAATTCGCTTTGCGCATGATGCGAAAGAATCCGGGATTCACGCTAGCGGCGGTGCTGACGCTGGGCCTCGGCATCGGCGCGAATTCCGCGATTTTCAGCGTCGTGAATGCCGTTCTTTTGAGGCCGCTGCCCTATGCCTACGGCAAGCGTCTCGTGCAGGTGCAGCAGCAAGCCCCCAAAGCCGGGACGATGGATCAGCCATTTTCCGTCAAGGACATCGAAGACTACCGGTCGCAGAATCATTCCCTGGATGCTTTGGTCGAATACCACAACATGAATTTTATTTTGCTTGGGCGCAGCGAACCCGAGCGCGTGGAATCCGGGGTGGTTTCCTGGAATTATTTCGATGTGTTCGGCGTAAATCCCCTGTTCGGGAGGAACTTTCGACCGGAGGATGAACAGCTGGGCGCGCCTGCCGTTCTCATGCTGAGCTACGAATACTGGATTCGCAGTTTTGGAGGCGATCCCACCGTCGTCGGCAAAACCTTCACGATGAACGACAAGATTCACACGGTGGTGGGTGTCCTCCCGCCGGTGCCGCAATTTCCGGACGAGAATGATGTTTATATGCCAGCGACGGCTTGCCCCTTCCGCGCGGCCAAGGCCTTCATGGAGAATCGCACCTCGCGCATGATGAGCGTCTTTGCGCGCATGAAACCCGATATCACGGTTTCGCAGGCGCAAGCCGACCTTTCGGGAGTGGCCGCGAACCTGCAAAGAGCCTACCCGGACGCGTATCCGGTGGAGTCAGGCTATTCGGTTCAGACGATTTCCCTGGGAGAAGAACTCACGCGGAACGCCCGGCCCACCATGCTGGTGCTGCTAGGGGCTGCGGGATTTGTCTTGCTGATTGCCTGCGCCAACGTGGCCAACTTGAACCTGGCGCGGATGGTACGCCGGGAGCGGGAACTGGCGGTGCGCGCGGCCATGGGCGCAGGACGCGTGCGCATGTTCCGGCAATTGCTGACGGAAAGCTTTCTAATGGCCCTTGTCGGAGCTGGCCTTGGGCTGCTTTTTTCCTGGGGCGCCTTGAACCTGCTGGTGACCTTCGCGGCGCGTTACACCCCGCGCGCGCGGGAAATCCACATGGATACAGCTGTACTTCTATTCACCCTGGGTGTTGCGTTTCTCACCAGCTTGCTTTCCGGCACGGCTCCCGCGCTGGCAGCGCGGGAAACAGTGGTGGCCAGCCTGAAGGAGGGCAGCGGGCAATCGACGATCGGGAAGGGCCGCCAGCGACTGCGCAACATGCTGATCATGGCGCAGGTGGCCATCTCCTTTCTGCTGCTTATAGGAGCGGGGTTGATGCTCCGCAGTTTCGTGAACTTGCAGCACGTGGATCCGGGGTTCCAGCCGGAAAATGTGCTGACCATGCGCATTGGGCTGGATTTCACGAAGTACAACACAAACGACAAGCAGCGAGCCTTTTTTGAAACGCTGCTGGACAAGATCAAGACGAATCCCGGCGTGAAATCGGCCGCCGCCAGCCTGCTGATTCCGCTGAACAATCCTTTCAATGCCGCGGGCAATTTTCAGATCGAAGGGCAAGCGTCCGTGGCGGGGCAATCTCTGCCAGTCGCGGATTTCCGTATCGTGAGCCCGGAATATTTCGACACCATGCATATTCCGCTGGTGGAAGGCCGCGTTTTTACGCGTGCTGACCGGCCCGGTGCGCCCGACGTGGCTATCTTGAATCGCTCCGCGGCCAGACATTTCTGGGGTTCCGTGGATCCAGTCGGGAAGCGTTTTTCAACGGATAACGGCAAGACCTGGAATCAGGTCGTGGGTGTGGTCGGCGACGTCAAGCAGTTCGGCCTGGACAAAACACCGGCTGACGAAATCTATGGGCCGCTGGCGCAGAGCCCGCTGCTGGATGCGGCGCTGGTGGTCAAGACTTCCGTCGAGCCCATGAGTATTGCTCGCGGGATTATCGAGACGCTGTACACGATTGATCCTAACCAGCCGGCGGCGCGCGTGCGCTCGCTGGAACAGGTTCGCGCCGAGTCCGTGGCGGGGCCGCGGTTGACGTCGAATCTTCTGGGAATCTTTGCGCTTTTAGCGCTGGCGATTGCCGCGACTGGCATTGGCGGCGTAATGGCTTTGGCGGTGGGGCAGAGGAAGCATGAGATTGGCGTGCGCATGGCCATTGGCGCGCGGCCCGGCGAGATTTTGCGGATGATTCTGGGGCAAGGGATGGGGCTGGTGATGGTGGGCGTGGCGCTGGGGCTGGTCGGCGCGCTGGGGCTGACGCACTTGTTGCGCGGACTGTTGTTTGAAGTGGGGCCGACGGACCCGCTCACGTTCGTTGGAGTGGCGGCGGTGTTGGCGGCAGCGGCGTTCCTGGCGTGCTACGTTCCGGCGCGGCGAGCGGCTCGGGTGGATCCGATGATAGCGCTGCGCGCGGAATAGGGCGCGTGTAGAGTATTCCACCTGCTAGGTATTGAGGTCTTCGCTGACACTTGGTATCGCAGCTCAGGTTGGCGTAAAGTGCTGGTCGGAGATGAACATACGCTTTTGGAGCTATTCCCTCCCAACTTTCCGCCGGAACTGGCTGCCGCTGCCTTTATAGCAACCGATGAAGTGGCGTGGCCGCCTTCGGCTGCCGCGGCTGCGGTCGACTGGTTTAGTACGCATGGGTACGCAGTACTTGGAACGGAGCTTTGGCTTTTGCAAGGCCCAAGAATACAAAGCCTACCGATCGGACTGAGCGGCATGCGAGAGGTTCACGGTAATACCGTGAACCGTGAGAGCGAAGATACGTGGAGTTCGTTTGTTGCACGCGCTGGAGCAGAGACTCGCGCCTATCTTCAAGCGTTCAAACCGTCCGACATTGTCGAGCAAGGCCAATTATTCTTCAACGTCACTTGGATAAGCGAAGCGGACTTCAAGTTGCTGCACCTGCGCGTTCGGTAGCTCCCGGTAAGTTACGTAATCCACTACCAGCCTGCGATGTTGTTGGCCGTGAGGCGGGAGGTCTGATAAACTAGGGGTTGCTCGACCGCACCTGAGAATGTGTGGCCGCATGGCGGCCAACAGAGGAAAAGGAGATTCGTCCGGGCTGCTGGTTGTACCAGCAGCTATTTTTGTCTCTAGAGGACAGGAACGCGGAGTGGCCGATGGAAGACGGGGCCGCGACGCGTTTTACAGACGTTAACAAGAACATGAGCCAAGACATTCGCAATATCGCAATAATCGCGCACGTGGACCACGGGAAAACGACCTTGGTGGACGCCATGCTGCGGCAGAGCGGGATTTTTCGCGCCAATGAGGCGCTTGTCGAACGCGTGATGGACTCGAACGACCTGGAGCGCGAGCGCGGGATCACCATTCTGGCGAAGAACACGGCGCTTTTCTTTCACGACACGAAGATCAACATCGTGGATACGCCTGGGCACAGCGACTTTGGCGGCGAAGTGGAGCGCGCGCTGCGCATGGTGGATGGCGTGGTGGTGCTGGTGGACGCCAGCGAAGGGCCGCTGCCGCAGACGCGGTACGTTTTGCAGAAGGCGCTGGCGGCAAAGCTGCCTCCGGTGATCGTGCTGAACAAGATTGACAGAGCGGATGCGCGGCCGAAGGAAGTGCTGGACGAGATTTACGACCTGTTCATCGATTTGGACGCGACGGAAGACCAACTGGATTTTCCGGTGGTGTACACGAACGCGCGGGACGGCGTGGCGCACCGGACGGTGGGGGACGGCTCGAAGGATTTGCTGCCGCTGTTCGAGACGATTGTGAAGTCGATTCCCGCGCCGCCGGGGGACCCGGAAGGCGTGCTGCAGATTCAGGTGATGAACCTGGATTACAGCGAATTCCTGGGACGGATTGCGATTGGGCGGGTTTTTAACGGGACGCTTCGGCGCGGATCGGAAGTGGGTATCAGCAAGCTGGACGGAAAGGTGGCGACGACGCGTATCACCAAGCTGTACACGTTTCGCGGGCTGGAGCGCGACGAGGCGGAGGCCGTGCCCGCGGGCGATCTGGTTGCGATTGCGGGCGTGGAAGGCATCGCCATCGGGGAAAGCATCGTTGACATGGCGAACCCTCAGCCGCTCGAGCCGCTTTTGATCGATGAGCCGACTTTGGCGATGATTTTCACGGTGAACAGCAGCCCGCTATCGGGGAAGGAAGGGAGTTACCTGACTTCGCGGGATTTGCGCGACCGTTTGCAGAAGGAACTTTTAACGAACGTGTCGATCCGTGTGGAAGACACGGAGACGCCGGAATCGTTTCGCGTGCTGGGACGGGGCGAATTGCAATTGGCGATTCTGATCGAGACGATGCGGCGCGAGGGATTTGAATTGATGGTGGGCAAGCCGGAGATCGTGGTGCGCACGGAGAACGGCAAGAAGCTGGAGCCGCTGGAGCGGCTGGTGATCGATGTGCCGGAAAATTTCATCGGCATCATCATGGAGACGCTGGGAAGCCGGCGCGGGGAAATGATCAAGATGAGCAATCACAATTCGGGGCGCGTGCGGATGGATTTCAAAATTCCGTCGCGCGGGCTGATTGGGTTGCGGAGCCAGTTGCTGACGGACACGCGGGGCACGGCGCTGATCCACTCGATTTTCGAGGGGTGGATGGATTACGGCGGGGAGATGGCGCTGCGTCCGACTGGCGCGCTCGTGGCGGACCGCAGCGGACCTTCGACGGCGTTTGCGCTGTGGAATATCCAGGAGCGCGGGGAATTGTTTATCGGGCCGGCGATCGAAGTGTATGAGGGCATGATCGTGGGGGAAAATTCGCGCGAGCAGGACATGGACGTCAACGTGACGAAGGAAAAGAAGCAGACGAACATGCGGTCGTCGAGCGCGGACGAGGCGATTCGTCTGATTCCGCACCGCGAGTTGAGCCTGGAGCAGGCGATCGAGTTTATCGCGGACGACGAATTCGTTGAGATCACGCCGAAGTCGATTCGGCTGCGCAAAAAAGTGTTGCAGGCCAACAAGCGGCCACGGCGCTGGCAGGAGATTCGTGCTAGCCAGGCCACGTAAGGAAAATACTTCCGACGAATCAGGGTGCGTTTAGGTTCAGTGCGCTGATTTTTCCAGCAATTCCGCTAAATATTGTTTCCAGATGGCGGCCCAGGTGTGGGTGCCGTGGCCGTGTGTCTGCTCGCTGGCGGGAATGAGGATGAAGCGGGCGTTTTTGATGTGCTGGACTTCGCGTTCGGCGATGCCCAGTTCGGGGGGATTGATGAAATCGTCGGCGGAATTGATGTACATGACCGGCGCCTTGATTTTATCTAGCTGCGTGGAAGGATCGTAATTGCGGGAAGCGCTGACTTGATAGAGAAAATCGTTGGCGTCGAGATTCGCGAGATTATTTTTGTAGGCCTGGTCGAGATAGTTGTCGGCGGCGTCACGCGTGGGCAAATTCTTTTGCATCACGAGCGGGGCGCTGCCGGCGATGAGCAGGAAATCCTCGACCGTGCGCAACGCTTGTTGCGGCTCGGTTGCGTATTCGCCGCCTTTCCAGGCCGGATCGCTGCGAATGGCTTCGATGGTCATTTTGCGCCAGAGACGGTTGCGTCCGGCGATTTGCACGGGCAAGCAGGCGAGCGGCATCAAGGCGTCCATAAAATCAGGATAGGTTTCTCCCCACACGAAAGAATGCATGCAACCCATCGAAGTGCCGAGGACGAGACGCAGGTGATTGACGCCGAGGCCTTCCTTGAGGAGATGGTAGTCGGCGGCGACCATGTCGTTGTAGTCGTACTGCGGAAAGTGCGCGTGGAGGCCGTCGCTGGGCTTGGAGGATTTGCCGTGGCCGACACCGTCGCGAAGGATGATGAAATATTTCGCGGCGTCGAGGAGCTGGCCGGGGCCAAAAAGTTCGCCGGCGAATTGCGGCGCGAGAAATTGTTTTCCGGAGCCGCCGGTGCCGTGGAGGATCAGAACGGCGTTGGTGACGTTTCCCTTGGCGTCGCGCGCGGGCTTGCCGAGCGTGGTGTAATGCAGGCGCAATTCGGGGAGAGATTCGCCGGAGCGGAATTGAAAATTGTGGACGACGAAATCGCCTTCGGTCGTCGCAGGCATTGGAGCTTGCTGGGCAGCACAAGGCAAGCCGACAATGGCAATGATGGCGAGCGCAAGATAAAAAGCACGCAGAAAACGAGGGAACATCAGGTCACCTCTCCGGGAAGAAAATGTATCACAAATGAATCGGAAGATTACCGCGGCCGGCGCGTTTTTATGTGCGGGTGCCCTTGTGTTCTTGCGCTTCTCTGCATAAACTCCCTCGCGCTGCAATAATCTCAGACCACGGGTGGCTTGATGAAAAAAATCGCGCTTGCAATCCTGTGTCTCCTACTTCGGCCGGGCCCTTCGTGGCCGCAAGCCAAATCTCAGCTTTCCGAGCGCGTTCGGGCATTCGTGAAGGAAGACGCGCCGGTCATCGCGTTGCAACATGTGCAGGTGATCGATGGCACTGGCGCGGCGGCTCGAGCCGAGCAGACACTGGTTATCGCGGACGGAAAGATTGCGGCGCTGGGCGACGCCGCGTCCATAAAAATTCCCGAGGGCGCAAGAGTGCTCGATCTTTCTGGCTCCACGGTGATTCCCGGGCTGGTAGGCATGCACGATCACATGTACTATCCCGCGCCCGGCGGAGGATTGCCGCTCTATCCCGAGCATGCGTTCAGCTTTCCGCGTCTGTACCTGGCGGGAGGAGTGACCTCCATCCGCACGACGGGAAGCGTCGAACCGTATGCCGACCTCGAACTGAAACGCGCCATCGACGAAGGAAAATTACCAGGGCCCAAAATCCACGTGACCGGGCCGTACCTGGAGGGCCGGGGTGCGTTCACGCTACAGATGCACCAACTGGCGGATGCTGAGGATGCCCGGCGTACCGTGGAATTCTGGGTGGCACAAGGCGTGACTTCTTTCAAAGCCTATATGAACATAACGCCCGAGGAATTGGCGGCAGCGATAAAAGCCGCGCATGCCCACGGCATCAAAGTCACCGGCCACCTTTGCTCGATTGGTTTCCGCGAGGCCGCCGCGCTCGGTATCGACGATTTGGAACATGGCTTGTTTGTGGACACGGAATTTTTTCCGGGCAAGAAGCCGGGGGAGTGCCCGGACCCGACTGCGGCGAAAAAATCGCTGCTCGATCAGGACATCATGGGCGGACCGATGCAGGAAATGATTCGCGACCTTGTGGCACATCACATCGCGGTCACGTCTACGCTGCCCGTTTTTGAAATATCCGTGCCGAACCGCGCACCGCTGGAAGCGCGCGTGCTCGATGCCATGACTCCCGAGGCGCGCATTTCTTATTTGACGAGGCGTTCTGCGGTTTCTGATAACGCAGCGAAATCCGATTGGCCTGCGCTCTTCAAAAAAGAGCTGGAATTCGAGCGCGAATTCGCAAAACAGGGCGGTTTGCTGCTGGCGGGGCTCGATCCGACGGGATACGGCGGCGTTATCGCGGGATTCGGGGACCAGCGCGAAGTGGAATTACTGGTGGAAGCGGGATTCACGCCGCTGGAGGCGATTCATATCGCGACATCCAATGGCGCCGAGTTTCTGGGAGAGTTGAACAAGATCGGCACGCTCGCTGCCGGGAAAATCGCCGACGTGGTGGTGATTCAAGGAGATCCGTCGACGAACATCAAAGACATCGAAAAAGTTATGCTGGTGTTCAAGGACGGCGTGGGCTATGACTCCTCGAAACTAATCGAATCCGCAAAGGGACAAGTTGGGTTGCGCTAAACCGGGAAAACTAGGGCCGCGCGTCGACAATCTTCAGGGTAGAAGAATCTTTCCGTCGGCCGAGGGAAAAGACAATCCAGCTAGGTGCGCAAGAGTGGGAGCAATGTCGCGCATGTCGATAAGGCCGAGCGAACGGCCTGCGGGAACGCCCGGGCCGATTAGGAAAAAGGCGGCGCGAAGATCCGGAAGATCGGGAAATTCACCGTGGGTGCCGCCGGGCTTCACTTTGGAAACTACGGGGCCATCGAGACTGTTGCCTGTTTTCCAGCCGGGCTTGAGGCCGACGAAAAAGGAGGCTGGCGGATAGCCGCCGCGTTTGTGGAGATCGTCTGCGTCGAGGACGCGGTCGATGCCGTTTGCAGGATCGGCGGCGAGTTTGGCGAGCAGCTCGCGGACCGTGGCGAGGGTTGCGGCATCGTTCGGATCCTTGAGCATGATGGCGGCGGAGCCACCGCTGGTCCAGGGCAGGGCTTTCCAGTCCGTGATTTTTGCTTTTTCATCAACGGCGAGAAGTTTCGCGTCGCGAAAGGCAGGGAATAAATTCAACTGCGCGTCGGTCTTGGCAAAGCCATGATCGGAAACCACGGCCACGAAGGCGCGGCCCGGCGCGAGATGCTCGGCGGTCTCGCGAACCTTGCCGATCAAGGCGTCAAGGCTTTCCAGGACGGCGATGGATTCGGGACTGAAGGGGCCGGTTTCGTGCTCGATGTGGTCGAGGGCAATCAGGTGCAGCAGCAGAAACCCGGGATGATGGTTTTCGAGAATCCATTGCGCGTAACGGCTACGGATTTCGTCCGCCTGCACGGTTGCGTCAGTTCCATAGCGATAGTCGCCGATGGAAGGGGCGGCCGTGGTCAAAAGTCCCGGTGTGGCGACGGCACGAAGGAGCTTGGCATCGTCGTCGGTGTTGGCGCGCCAAAACTCGGGGATGTTCCATGTGATATGTGCGCCCACGGTTACGGGCCACTGCACGCTTGCGGTGGTTCGTCCCGCTTGCGCGGCGGCGTCCCAGAGGGTGGGAACGTGGATGTCCTCGGCGTACCAATACCAGCCCTGATAATTTTTCTGCAAGGGGTCGAAGGTGGTGTTGGCGAAAACGCCGTGCTTGGCGGGCCACACGCCGGTGACCAGGGTGGTGTGGCTGGGATAAGTAACCGTGGGGACGACGCCCACCACGCCATCGGCATAGGCGCCTTCCTTGAGGAAGCGGCGCAGATTGGGGACTTTGGCGCCATGCGCGTCGGCGGCGGTGATGTAATCGGGACGAAGGCCGTCGATGGAAATCATCACTAGTAAAGGAGGCGCGGGTTTTTCCTGCGCGGAAGCCGTTGCGGCAAACAAGAGGCTTACGGCAAGAATGGAGAGAATAGAGCGGCGATGGAAGACTTTGGGAGGTCCTTGGTGTTGGATCATAGTGTGCTTTTTAGGATACCGCACGGGCGGCTGGTTGTCTTACAAATGGGAGACAGAGAGATGAAACATGTATGAATAGGACTTTGCTGGTAGACCGTACTAGGACGGCAAACTGGCGCAGGCGAGGCCGGGAATGATATAAAGTTGAAGCCTCAGTTGCAGGGTGGTTTAGCTTTACTGCATCCAAACGACTTACCCGGCTGTCCGCTAGCAGCCGCCGGACGCATGTGCCGGCAAGACAGGTGGAATTCTTGAGCATTCAGGACACAAGAGCAGCATCGTCGCCAATGCATTGCACCATCGCGGCCTCGGCGACGGCCTTGCCCGAGCATAAGATGACCCGGGAGGACATGAAGTACTACCTGGGGCGGGTTTTCGACATTCCGGAGCGCCGACTCGAAGCGATGATGAGCATCGTGGACAACGCTCAAGTGCACACAAGGCACGCGATTTTCCCCATCGAATACACCATCGAAGCCCGCGCGTTGGCGAAGACTAATGATGAGTATATCGAGCATTCGATAAGACTCGGGAGGGAAGCGGCAGAGAAAGCGCTGGAACGCGCGGGCCTGAAGGCCGATGAGATCGATCTGATCATCACCGTGTCTTGCACGGGTTTCATGATTCCTTCGCTCGATGCGCACCTCATCAACTTGATGGGTTTCCGTTCGAACGTGCGGAGAATGCCCTTCACGGAACTGGGCTGCGCGGCGGGAGCGATGGCGCTGGGACGAGCCGCGGATTATTTGAAGGCCCATCCGGGCGGCAACGTGCTGATTATCGCCGTGGAGCTGCCTTCGCTGACGTTTCAGCGGAAGGACATTTCGCAGGCCAACCTGATCTCCTCGATTTTGTTCGGCGATGGCGCGGCAGCGGTGATTGTCAGGAGCAAAGAAGTGCCGGGACCAAAAATTCTGGTCTCGGAGACGTACACCTTTCCCGATTCGCTGGGGGCCATGGGATTTGATTTGCGTGACTCCGGATTCCACATTTTGCTGGCCAAAGACGTACCGGAAATGATCGGCAAAAAAATTCGCGGATTGGTTCAAGGATTTCTGGAGCGCCACGGACGAAAACAGGAAGAAATCAAGGGATGGATTCTGCACCCGGGCGGCGCGCGCCTCCTGAGCAACGTAGAAGAAGCGCTGGGGCTGAAGAAATGCGAGACGCAGCCGTCGTGGGACGTCCTCGCAAACGTGGGCAACCTCTCAAGCGCGACGATTCTTTTCATCCTGCAGGAGTGGCTGGAGAAGAGGCCGCTGAACTCCGGTGAGTACGCCATGGCTGCGGCCTTTGGCCCGGGATTCAGCGCGGAGTTCCTGCTGCTGCAATGGAACTGAGTGTCATCGCGTATTTGGCTTTGCTGCTGACCGTGGCGCTGCTGCGTCTTGTGGAGTTGCGTATCTCGAAGCGTCACCAGGCCACCATGGTGTCGCGCGGGGCGGCGAAAGTGGATGAGCCGAGGTTCCGCTGGATGGTGGTGCTGCACACCGCGGTCCTTCTCGGCGCGGCTCTCGAGGTGGTATTTCTCCATCGGCCTTTCTTCCCGATTCTCGCAACGGTGATGTTTCTCATTTTTCTGGCGGCCAACGCCA
>Ga0210410_10001211_pt1 | contig 24756 bp, 18 predicted proteins | sample IncBWC4MmetaG_FD_161058 | JGI IMG/M metagenome (GOLD analysis project Ga0210410, IMG submission 161058) | Forest soil microbial communities from Barre Woods Harvard Forest LTER site, Petersham, Massachusetts, United States - Inc-BW-C-4-M | ecosystem: Environmental > Terrestrial > Soil >... | reverse complement strand
CTCCTCGCTCTCTCGATGGCCGACTACGGCACCCGCCTCTGGAGCTAAGGAGTTCTGTTTGCTCGATATAAACTTGTCATCGAAATAGAATTGTCACCGTGAGCGAAGCCGCGCGGAATCGCGCGGCGCAGTCGAAGAGCCTGCCCTGAGCGGAGCCGAAGGGACCCCATACCCGCTGTCACAACAACGAACCTCGCAAGGAGTTCTCCCGTGGGTTGACTTCGTGGAGCTTCCCGAAGCCCATGCGCCACCGTGGAAGAGCGGCGCTTCCGGCGCCGCGTAAGACCGGCATGATTAATGTGGGCTTTAGCCCCTGCGGGTCAGATTTTTACTGCCAACTCCAGCCACAACACATTACAATCTCAGCCTCAGAGGTGACTCATGGCATTCTGTAACTCCTGCGGCGCGTCCCTGACTCCCGGCACGAAATTCTGCAGCAAATGCGGGGCTACCGTTCCACTCGTAGCCGCTCCCGCCGGCATGCCCGCCACTCCGATCGCTACCGCGTCCGCGCCCCCCGGAGGTGGCGGCGCGCTCAAAGTCATACTGATCGTCGTCGCGGTCATCGTCGTCATCGGCATACTCGCCATCGCGACCGTAGGCTTCATCGGATACCGTTTTGCCCGACGCGCACACGTGACCCAGGAAGGCAATCACGTCAAAGTCGAAACTCCATTCGGCAGCGCCGAAACCTCCGGAGACTCCGCTCAAGCCGCCAGCAACTTGGGCATCGACATATATCCCGGAGCCGAAGTGCAGAAGGACGGCGCTTCCACAGCAAGTTTCGGCGGAATCCACACGGTGACTGCCGTCTTTGAGAGCAGCGATCCACTCGACAAAGTGTGCGCGTTTTATAAATCAAAATTTCCCAACGCCATGGTCTCCACGACCGATCAGAATCGCTGCACCATCATTTCGAATGATTCAAAAAACATGACGACCATCAACCTGGAACCCGATGGCGGCAAAACGAAAATTCAAATCACCAGCGTAAGCAAAGGCGCAGGGACGAAATCTTCCTCCGACTAAGTCCTGAACGAAGGCGCCCGCGCGTGCGCTAGATTAGCGAATGAATGCGCGGAATGCCGTGGAAGAGCGGCGATTCAGCGCCGCGAAAGGAAACAGAAGTGATGGGGCTTCAGCCCTTGTGGACGTATTTCTCGAAAACGCGCTCTTCCGCATGAGTCCACGCTCTCGTAGAAACTGTCATCCCGACCGGAGCTTCGCCTTCCGGCAGGAAGGAGAACCGTAGTGCAGGGACCTGCTGTTTCCAGCCGGCACAAAGAAGATGTCGACGCCGATGCCCTCGCCCGCCGTCTTCGCGCCCACGTTCGCGGTGATGTCCGGTTCGACAACGGCGCCCGCGCTCTCTACGCCACCGACGCCTCCAACTACCGCCAGGTCCCGATCGGTGTTGTCCTTCCTCGCGATAACGACGACGTTCTCACCGCTATCTCCCTTTGCCGAGAGTTCAACGCGCCCCTTCTCTGCCGTGGCGCTGGTACCTCGCTCGCCGGACAATGCTGCAACGTCGCCGTCATTCTGGATTTTTCCCGCTACATGGCGAACATCCTTGAGATCGATCCGGCCCGCCGGATCGCCCGTGTCCAGCCCGGAGTCGTGCTCGACAACCTTCGCAACGCCGCCGAAAAACATCACCTGACCTTCGCCCCCGATCCCGCCACGCACGACCGCTGCACCCTCGGCGGCATGATCGGCAACAACTCCTGCGGCGCGCACTCGGTCATGGCCGGAAAGACCGACGACAACATCGATGAACTCGACATCGTCACCTACGACGGCATCCGCATGAAAGTCGGCCAAGGTTTTGTTCGGGACCATGTGGGGACGGACGCCCTCGTCCGTCCAAGCGGCCCAGATTCATCGGGCCCCAGCAACTCGAACCGCGCCAACCAGATCTCCAGCTCGCTAAAGCAAATCGCCGACGAGTACGCCGATCTAATCCGCGCCCGCTTCCCTAACATCCCCCGCCGCGTTTCCGGATACAACCTCAACTATCTGCTCCCCGAAAACGGCTTCCACGTCGCCCGCGCCCTCGTCGGCTCCGAAGGCACTTGCGTGACCGTGCTCGAAGCAACCTGCCGTTTGGTCGAAAGCCCGCAGCACCGCGTTCTCCTCGTCGTTGCATATCCCGATATTTATCAGTGCGCCGATCGTGTCCCCGAAATCATGGCGCACCAACCCATCGGCCTCGAAGGTTTCGATGATCTTCTGGTCGCCTATACCCGCATCAAAGGCCTCAATTCCGAAGGCCTCGCGCTTCTTCCCGAAGGCGGCGGCTGGCTGCTGGTCGAGTTCGGCGGCGCCACCGCGCAGCAGGCCGAATCCCGTGCCCAGAGCCTGATCTCAGCCCTCAACCGCAGCTCCTCTCCGCCCAACTTCCGCCTCTATTCCGGCGCGCAGGCCAAGCGTGTCTGGGAAGTCCGCGAGTCCAGCCTCGGCGCAACCTCGCATGTTCCCGGCGAACCCGAGTACTGGGAAGGCTGGGAAGACGCCGCTGTCACTCCCGACAAATTGGGCAGCTATCTCCGCGACCTGCGCCAGCTGATGAATGAATTCAGCTACAAAGGCTCGTTCTACGGACATTTCGGCCACGCCTGCGTCCACACCCGTATCAACTTCGATCTGCAATCGCACGCGGGCATCGCGAAATTCCGCCAGTTCATGGAGCAAGCCGCCGACCTTGTCATCGGCTACGGCGGATCGCTCTCCGGCGAGCATGGCGACGGACAAGCCCGCGCTGAACTGCTCCCCAAAATGTTCGGTCCGGAATTAATGCAAGCCTTCCACAAATTCAAGTCCGCCTGGGACCCCGCGTGGAAGATGAATCCTGGCAAGCTCATCGCGCCTTATAAGCTTGATGAAAATCTCCGCCTCGGCGCAAATTACAAGCCGTGGGAGCCGCTAACCACTTTTCAATTTCCCGCCGATCAAGGCAGCCTGGCACATGCCGCGCTGCGCTGCGTAGGAGTCGGCAAGTGCCGCCGCGAGGAAGGCGGCGTAATGTGTCCCAGCTATCGCGTCACGCATGAGGAAGAACACTCCACCCGCGGCCGCGCTCACCTTTTATGGGAGATGACTCAAGGCCAACGCGGACTGGATCAAGACAAGGAAGACGGGATCATCCGAGATGGCTGGCGCAGCGAAGAAGTCAAGCACTCGCTCGATCTCTGCCTCGCCTGTAAGGGATGCAAAAGCGACTGCCCGGTCGGCGTCGACGTCGCCACTTACAAAGCGGAATTCCTCTCCCACTACTACGAAGGCCGCATCCGCCCGCGCAGCGCCTATGCCTTCGGCCACATCGACATCTGGGCGCGCCTCGCCTCGCACGCTCCCGGCCTGGTGAACCTGACCACGCAGCTCCCGTTCCTGCGCGATATCGCGAAATTCGCCGCCGGCATTCCTCCGCAACGAACCATCCCCGCCTTCGCCCCCGAAACTTTCCGAAGCTGGTTCCGTCACCGGGAGATTAAGAAAGATGAAGGTGCCCCACGTCTCGCCGACTTTGCGAGACGTGGGAATCACGGCATCAAAGATGTCCTCCTCTGGCCCGACACCTTCAACAACTATTTCCATCCCGCCACCGCCCAGGCCGCCGTTGAAGTCCTCGAGACCGCCGGATTCCGCGTCCTGCTCCCGCACACCCAACTCTGCTGCGGCCGCCCGCTCTACGATTTCGGCATGCTCGACCGCGCCCAATCCCTGCTCTTGAAAATCCTCGACGAACTCTCGCCCGCGATTGCCGCTGGAGTCCCCGTCGTCGGACTCGAACCCAGCTGCGTCGCCGTCTTCCGCGACGAACTCCTCAACTTTTTCCCACACGACGAACGCGCCCAGGCCCTCGCCCATCAGACTTTCCTCCTGAGCGAATTCCTCGAACTCCACACAACGCCGCTCCCACGCTTCGAGCGCAAAGCGCTCCTCCACGGCCACTGCCATCACAAATCCATCATGAAGATGACCGCCGAAGAATCTCTCCTGCGACGCATCGGCATCGACTTCCAATCTCCCGCTCCGGGATGCTGCGGCATGGCCGGCTCCTTCGGCTTCGAGCGCGACAAGTACGACATCTCGATGGCTATCGGAGAACTCGAACTCCTGCCCGCCGTCCGCCGCGCCCCCGCCGACTGGCTCATCGTCGCCGACGGCTTCAGCTGCCGCGAACAAATCGCCCAAGGCACCGACCGCCGCGCCCTCCACCTCGCCGAAGTCCTGCAAATGGCGCTGCACAACGAATCAACGCCAGACAATTCCTACCCGGAATCCTCCCGCGCCCGCGAGCGCGACACCGAAGTCCGCAGCTCAATAAAGCGCGCCGGACTGGGCCTAGGAGCCCTCGCCACCGGCGCCCTCCTCCTCTGGAAGCTAGCCCGAACTCGCTGATTTATAAGCTACTTGCGAGTATTAATGTGAGGACAGGCGCCCTCGGCTGTCAGATCGAGCCAGCTCGGGCCTTCCAGCCCTAGCCCAATCCTCAGCTTTCTGGGACAATATACATACAATCTCAGCGGCGTGACTCTCCCGCCCCAACGGGCTCGCCTCAAACCCGAATGAAAACCGTCTTATGGACCGCGAACTCACATCCTCGGTAATTACCACCGGCGCCGCCTCCGCTCCGCAGCCGCAAACACAGCCCCGCGGCCCGCTGACCGGCGCGGTCCTGGTCCTGATTCAGTTCGACGTCTGCGAAGAGATCAAGCTCGACGAGCTCCGCAAAATCATGGGAGCCCGCACCGCCGCCACCAGCTTCAAGCATCAGGCTCCCGGATACGTCCGCTACCAGCGCCCTCCGGTCGAAGAATCCCTCGACACGCTCGTCCTCGACAGCGGCGAACACCTCGAAGGCCAGATTCACTATTACGACTACGGAGTCGTCAGCCTCGTCTTCGAACTCCCGTTCTCCGGCACATGGGACACGCTCATCCAACTCTCCTGCCGCTGGACCTCTGATACCAACTTCGAAGCCGTCGCCACGCGCATCGTCAAGCAAAAGCTCGAGCGCGCCGCGTCCGCACTGGTCAAGCCTTATCTGCTCACACCCGACAATCCGGAGTGGCTGCAAGAGGACTACTTCATCTTCCATGTTCGCGAAATAAAGCTCCGCGACATCACCGGAGCGCCTTCCGCAGCCGACCTGCTTGCCTCTCACGGAGACCAAATCTCGCAAGTCGTCCGCGGCGAAAACGCTCAGCTCTCCGACGGCGAGAAGCAGGAGATTCTCCAGTCGCGCATCTCCTACTATCCTCACGACCTCGCCGTCATCGGATGGAACGCTGCCTTCATCTACGACACCGATACCGGCGCCGAAACCGCCATCCAGCTTCTGCAATACGCCAACTCGCAGCTCCTCGAGTTCCGCCACTACGACGACCTGCTCACCAAAGAACTCGAAGGCGTCTACGACTTTCTCGACGCCGGCGGCGGAGGCCTCTGGTCCCGCTGGCGCACCGCCCGCGCCGCCTCCAAGCTGCACACCGTCCTGCTCGACGTGAACGAACTCACCGAGCGCGCCGACAACGCGATCAAGTTTCTCAGCGACATGTTTTCCGCCCGCCTCTACAAACTCTGCGCCGCCAAAGTCGGCGTCCCCGACTACAAAAACCTGGTCAAAGAAAAGCTGCGAACCGCCGAAGATCTCTACCGCTACATGGTCGACCAGTTCAACCAAAGCCGCGCCTTCGTCCTCGAATTGATGGTCGTAGTAATCCTGATCATCGAACTAGTCTGGATCTTCCGCGGCAAACCCATCTAGTCGTCATCTCCTGTGTTCATGTGGGGACGGGTCTATGACCCGTCCAAGCGGTCCGGGTGTATCGGACCGCAGGCTCTTGCTCTTGATCTCGCCGAAGCCGCCCCACACTCCCGTGCCCCCACCCCACCACCCCGGTGCCCTTTGCATTCCCTCACCCCAACGTGTACAAAGGACGCGTCAGGGAGGGGGTCCCGCGGCCAATGCCGTAGGACCCCCTTTTTCAGTCTCTAGGTAAGGACAAATGAACGAAACGAACGATATCGATCTTCAAGCTCAAGTTGTAAGCAATGGCTTAACAAGGCTTCACGACCTACTGGACAAGCCTGTTGCGCGCGAAGCGCTTGACCTGACGAAGAATGCAACAACCGCGAACCAGTACGACATTCTAAGGCGTCTACGTCAGAGCCTACGCCAGTACTTAGGCCGAGACGGTGATTTGTTTTACGTTGGGTTGCTCGGACATTTTTCGGCAGGTAAGTCAAGTACTATTAATTCTCTTCTCGAGGCGTGGAATAGCACCTATGAGCGCAATACGGGCCTCAATCCAACTGACACAACCGTCACCCTCATAACGCGGGCCAAGAATTCAGGCTCGCTTTTTGGGGTAATCCGGGAGGGGCATGTGACGATTCGACACGAAGCCGTCGAAAGCCCCATGCTTGAAAACATGGTTTTGGCGGATACGCCGGGTACAGGCGATCCACAATTCATGCAAGAGATTGCACGAGACTTCCTGCCAATTTGCGACGTCATTCTGTTCCTGTTGTCCGCTGCGAGTCCGCTCGACAAAAGCGACCTCCCGCTGCTCTCAGAGCTTCATAGGCGACTCCAGTTTATTCCGGTATTCTTCGTAGTTACTCGCGCAGATGAACTGCGAATAGAATTTAGCAAGCCGATAAGTGAGCAGAACCTGGACCAGAAGAAGAAGGCACAATTCCTTGGAGAAGTCGCCTCAAGGGTAAATGTACTACTGAAGCCGCAAGTATATGCCGCCGAGCAATTCATACTGATCGACAACAAGAGCGGTTTCAATGTCGATGAGCTAAGGCATTTTCTTGCCGGGAGATGCAATTCATCGAGCCCGCAAGCCCGTGTAACAATGCACGCCAACAAAATGCAGTACTACCTGTCGGGCGCGAAGGAGCTGAGAGATTTTTTTGCAGACTTTCTCGATACAAAACTGACCGAACTAAATAAAATTGTCGGAGCCGCAGAGCGGAACATCCAGAAATATCAGCAAATTGTCCAGATCTCGAACAGTAACCTCACTAAAGCTTGGCTGGACTATAGTATCGCCATCAACCAAGCGCGAAGCCGCCCCGTAGAGCAGTTGAAACAACTGAGTGAACTCCCCGACAGTTACGCTCACTTCGCTTCAGTCGCTAAAAAGAGAGCTGAAATCTCCGGCGAGCTCACACGAGACGCAAGTTTCGTCGCGGCAAGCGCCTGTGCAGTACTTAGGAACGAGGTGGTCTCCAACCTTCGGGACCATCTATACAAAACGCAAAAAGCCGTCGCAGAAACGGAATTCTCTGACTCGTCGGCTAAAAACTATCAAATACGAAGCCCAAGGATCGAGCACAAGTTCGGATCGTCTGAGTCCGCGTCGCCGGCAACATTGTCGAGGAAATACAACGATCTTCGCGACAGCCAAGCTGATGCCCTCCTTGATACGGCAGGCGACCTACGGCGAGCAGGAAGGGACGTCGACGAACTCCTCCAGCAACAAGCGCCATTCGCGGATTCTCAAACGGTGGTGCAGACGGCACGTGAGTCACTGGCGAAGGATCTAAGCCAGTTTTTCCAAAATGTGGAACTCTACCGCAATGGCGTTTTCTCGCATACTACGAAGGAATCCATATCTACTCTCGGCATCGGCCGTGACTTGGATGAGCTCGAATCAGAATTTAACGACGACGACAAAGCATCGTATACCGCTACCGCCGTATCTGAACTCTTCCCGGGCTTCAACGATCTTGCTATCAAAGCAACAAACAGCATCGCGACCTTATCGGAAAGGCTCCGAACTTTTCTTGAGTCAGCCCGGAGCGTAAGAATCGACCGTCCGACGGACAGTTACCAGGCGATCGAGAGCGCCGCGGCGGCAGCCGAGTCCCCAATACAGGCAGATGTTATTAGGCAATTGCAATCAGACGTCGATCGACTTTGCGGTCGAGTGGGTGCAGCAGTCGCAAGCCTGCTGGTTAACACGAAGTCGGACTATGACGCGGCGATGCGTGTTTTAAAGGCGGCACGGAGGCGTCGATACTTCCTAATCGCAACCGTAACTGCACTGCTGCTGATTGCTAGCGACCTCGGATACTATCACTACAATACCCCGGCACCAGAGTCGACACTCGGAACAATTGCGCTGCACGTCATCGCAGGGCTAATCGTCGAAGTATTAGTGGTTCTCATCGCTCGATGGCGAGAGAAGGTTCCGAAGCTGACCGAACGAACACGCGAACGATTTCAAGTAGCTTTGAGCGACAACGTTCGAAAGGCAATAGAATCAGAGTTGAAAGTACCTCAACTGGATGCGTTGAATGAGCTGATCATTGCCAACCGCCTGCACCAAGCATACGAGCGAATATTCTCGTCGACCACAGACGCCTGGCATACTACCGCCGCAGCAACTCTGCGAACACTAAGAAAGCTTCGATCGGACTATGAGTCAATACGCGGTGAGTACTTGGCGCTCATCGACGAAATTCATGGCCACTGCGCAGCATACTTCACTGACGCATCAAAGAATTTGGAGATACTCAACGCCGTCGCGAACAAGATCAAAGAACAGGCGATTGAACCATCGTTCGGGCTTCTTGATCGAACGCGCAAAGAGCTTGAATACGTAAAGACAGAAATCAAGACCGTGGATTTCACGTAGGCGAAGAAAACTGGAAAGAAAACCAGAAAACCGGGACAGACAAAAGTCGTCAGAAATCCACAGCCTCACTGTGACATCCAACCTTGCCTTCACCTCAACAAACGCGCAATCATGGTCGAGGCCGCAACCATCGACGAAGCGCGAAGGAGTCCGAGCTAAGTCCTTTGTTTCACGGATTTTGCCTCTAAGTCCTTTAGACTGCGTATTTTACCGGGAATTTCGCGCTAGCATGATGATTCCAAAAGACCGAGGGGGGTGGGGGGTACCCCTAAAACTCACGATTCCCATTCTTGCATCCCAAGTGCAGAAGGGTGTCGGGCTCGGACCGTTAGCGATTGAGGGGAGCGGGAGCGGCGTTGGCTACGAAGCGCATCTTTCTTACGTATTCTTCGAAGGCCTTGCGTCCCTTTTTCGTGAGGCTGCAGATGGTGAGGGGGTACTTTCCTTTGAAGGTTTTTTCGATGACCAGATATTTTGCCGCTTCCAGCTTGGCCAGATGGCTCGACAGGTTTCCCTGGGTGAGGCCGCATTCGCGCTGCAAACTATATTTGTCAAACCTTTTCTTTGGGCCCCGACGCAGCTGTCTATCAAATCAAAAGGCCAGCCTATTTCAGGACTGGCCCTTCGTGGTTAGTGCGACGTGTTGTCAGACGATACTTACCGCTGTCTTTCTCCCGTGCTCGGATTCAGGAACAGCACGCCGTTCGCCCGAATCTGCGTGAAGTTGAACATCTGAGCGATCGAACTGGAAACCGCGTCAAATGATCCGGATCCGATGCGCTGTCCGCCGAGCCAGTTATCTTCCACGAAGTGGATGATCGACGACTGGTCGGTTACCGAGTGATCGACGAAGTTAATTTTCGACCAGGGCGAAACTACGATCATGGGCAGTCTCGGCCCATAACCGCAACGTCCCAGCGCATGCAAGTTCGCCGGATTCACGCCGGGCAGCGAGGTCGCCGCGGTCCCGCAGGCGCCCGGTCCGGTGAGGGCATCCGCCGTACCCGTGGAGGTGTTGACGATCGGTCCCATCTGGTGATCGTACCAGCCATCTGAATCGTCATACATGATGACGACGGCAGTGCTGCTCCAGGTAGGCAGCGTTTGGAGCAGGTTGATGGTGTTCACAACGAAGGTCTGTTCATCCAATGGATCGGAGTAGCCGGCATGGCCATCCTGATACGCTTGCGCCTTCAGGAAGCTTACAGCGGGCATGTTGCCTGCAGCGGCGGCGGTATAAAAGTCCTGCAGATCGTAGTTGTGATTAGCAGGTCCGGCGTTGCCGATCTCGGCCACATTGGCCGGACGGGTGTGCGACGGATTCGCGGTCGAAGTCCAGTAGTTGAAGAACGAGTGATGCGGAATATAGTCACCCGTGGTGCCGGCCAGTCCGGTTGAGCTGCGAGCGCAGCCGGTGGTGCCGTTAGAGTTCACCGTGGTCAGGTTGAAGCCGCCCATGAACGATCCCCAGGTCACGCCCGCGGCGGTCAGAAGATCGCCGATATTTTTTCCTGCCATGGTCACCTGATCGCGCGTCGGGTTGGAGCAAATATCTCCAGTCGGATCGGGATCGCCGACTACCGAGAGGGATCCGTCGCTGCCGCCGCTCACTTCGTCGCTGCCGAGGGAAGCGGTCGCGCCGTTGGTCTGACCCGAAACCAGATTCATCACGCCGGGAGTCGACGGCCCGAAGGTGGTGCCGAAAGAGTTGTCGCTCATGGCGAAGAACTGCGCATAGTTCCACAGTCCAGTGACGGTGTTGCCGTCGAAGTAGCCCATGACTTCGTTGCCGCCCGAGCTCGTATCCAGCGGAAACAGGTCCATCAGGCCGGCGTCAAACGCCTCTTGCTCGTTCAGGTAGTTGTGATCCTGATCGGGCGTTACCGCCTGCGAACGATCGAGACGGAAGGGATTCGAAGCCCCAGCGCCATTAGCAGGATTCAAATTCGGATTGAAGTTCAGCAGAGCATTGGTGTAGCCATTCACCGTCGGGGTTTTCGGGGCCGCGACGAACTTCGGCTCGCCGCTCGGATTGGTGGCTACCGGATAGGTTCCAAAGTAGTGGTCGAAGGAAACATTTTCCTGAAAGATGACGACCAGATGCTGAATCGGAGTGGCGGTCGCCGGAGCCTTTTGGGCTGGCTTGGAAGCGGCAAATGCGGGGAGAGAAACCGGTCCCAGTGCCGTGGTCGCAGCCAGTAGCAGCGCCATCGTCTTTCTGGGGGCATCGAACGACTTCAGCTTTATCATTACGTCCTCCTCAAGGCCCCTAGATCATTCGCCAGACGCAAGTTTGCGCAGCATGGCGAATGACCGCGAAGTGGGGCGAGAGGCAACGATAGTCAGGCCATGTTGAGCCGAAGTTGCGAGAAAGTTAATTAAGTGTGAAATCGAGCTGGCAAATCAATGCGGAAAATTATTCGGGGGCGCCGCGTTCGCCATCACCGGTCCGTACCCACCGCTCGCTTTCCAAAGCATGTCGTTTTTCTATACGCTTTCGTAAATCGATCACAGTGTCAGGAATCCCCCGGCCTGTTTTGTCAGGCATGCTCCCGGTCTGTACCCCATTGGGGGTATCCCCCCACCCCCCTCCGTCTTTGGAATCATTGGGAATTAGCAGAAAATTCCCCGCAAAATCCGCATGACAAAGAACTTAGATACTAAAATCCGTGAAAAAAGGACTTGGCACTCGACTGCTTGCTCTGAGTAGACCGTTACGGCCTCGATCATGATCGCGCAATTTCAAGATCGAAGGCAAGGTTGGGCGTCAGACCCTGTTGTGGAAAAAACTCAGAGCCAAGTAAAATAAGTTCTACGTCCGACGCCGGGAATGGATCGCTTTCAATCCCAAGTCTCGCGAAGTGGCGGGGACCCTCCTACTCCGCTCACGGCGGGCTCTGGGACGGCCTAGTCTTCGGACCGAATTCTGCTTGCATGCATGTATCCAAGTGGATACACTCGGACCGTGAACACCTTTGTTCGGTCGTCTGATTTCGATGACTGGCTGTCCCGTCTGGCCGACCAAAAAGCAAAGGCTCGAATCCTGGCTCGGCTTCTTAGTGCGACACTGGGAAATTTCGGCGATTGCGAACCTGTAGGCGAAGGCGTTTCTGAGATGCGTATTCATACCGGAGCCGGCTATCGGGTTTATTACACGCGAACGGGATCAACCGTCTATGTTTTGCTGGCTGGGGGTGTGAAGGCATCGCAGACAAAAGACATTGCGAAGGCGAAAAGAATGGCTCGTGAACTCAAGAGGGCAAAGCGATGAAGAAGAAAACCACTTACAAAGCGTTCGACGCGGCGGAGTATCTCGATAACGATGTAGTCATTGCAGAATATCTGTCGGCGGCAGCCGAAGACTCAAACCCGGATGTATTCGTTGCTGCACTCGGCGACGTGGCTAAAGCGCGAGGCATGGCGCAGATCGCCAGAGACGCGGGACTAGGCAGGGAAAGCTTGTACAAGGCCTTAAATGCAGGCGCACATCCGCGCTTTGAGACGATCAATTCCGTACTGCGCGCTCTGGGCGTAAAGTTCGCCGTTGTTACTGAACACAGGAGTTAGATGGCAGACGCCGCGGGCGACATTCCTACGGGGCTTCGCGGCTAAAACCCGAAGCTTGTTCTACTGCATGGCTGAAATTCTAGTTTTCACACATACGCTAAAGCCCTTTGCTTTAATTAGGTCTTAGCGATACGGCTGAAGCAGTACGCTTCGCAAGGCGTATCTCCCTCTCGATGCGTTTCTCTTCAATCATTCCCATCTCGGCACGTCGAGAACTTCGTCCTTGACACTGGAATTGGCGTTCGGTAGCATTGATCCACCGACCGACCGGTCGGTTTGGAAGTCTAGACATTGACAGCCAGAGCAAGACAAGTTCAAGGGCGGCGGACAAGAGTGTCCATCCCACACTAACGAGAGGAGCACATTCAGTGGCTACTATTTTTTATGAGCACGACGCCAACCCCGGCGCGCTGAAGAACAAGACGATCGCCATTATTGGTTACGGAAGTCAGGGACATGCGCAGGCGCAGAATTTGCGCGACAGCGGATTCAAAGTGATTGTCGGCCTCGACCCTGGCCGCAAGAGTGCGCAGCAGGCGCGCACCGATGGCATGGTGGTCGTAGCTCCGGATGAGGCGGCCAAACGCGCCGACTGGATTCACATCCTCACTCCCGACGAAACCCAGGCGGAGACGTATGAACAGTTCATTAAGCCGTATCTGCATCCGGGAAAAATTCTGGGCTTCTCGCACGGCTTCAGCATTCATTTCAAGACCATCGTTCCGCCGGCGGATGTGGACGTGGTTATGATCGCGCCGAAGAGCCCCGGCCACCTGGTGCGGCGGATCTTCACGGAAGGGCGCGGCGTGCCCGCGCTGATCGCCATCCAGCAGGATGCCAGCAAGCACGCCCACGAATTGGCGCTGGCGTTCGCGCACGGCATTGGCTCGACGCGCGCGGGCGTGTTGCAGACGACATTCAAAGAAGAAACCGAGAGCGATTTGTTTGGCGAGCAGGCTGTGTTGTGCGGCGGGCTGACGTCGCTGATCAAGAAAGGATTCGAGACGCTGGTCGAGGCGGGCTATGCGCCGGAGATTGCATACTTCGAATGCCTGCATGAAGTGAAGCTGATTGTGGATTTGATTTATGAAGGCGGGCTGGACCGCATGCGCTATTCGATTTCGAATACGGCGGAGTATGGCGACCTGACGCGCGGCGAGCAAGTAGTCGGCGATGCGACGCGCGTGGCGATGAAGAAAACGCTGGCTGACATTCAGAGTGGGGAGTTTGCGCGGGAATGGATTGCGGAGAATAAGAACGGCGGCGCGAAGTTCAATGCGCTACGGGAGAAAGAGAAGCAGCATCCGATTGAGATTGTCGGGGCGCAACTGCGGGGGATGATGAGCTGGCTGCCGGGGCAGAAGAAAAAGGCGGAGACGAAGGCGCCGGAAAAACAGGTTGTGAATGCTTAAGGGAGCGGACATCGTTTTGCAGTGCCTGCGGGCCGAAGGGGTGGACCTGGTGTTTGGGTATCCCGGGGGCGCGATCATGCCGCTGTATGACGCGCTGGAAGGCAGTGGCGTGCGGCACATTCTGACGCGGCACGAGCAGGGCGCGGTGTTTGCGGCGGAGGGTTATGCGCGCGTCACGGGCAAAGTTGGCGTGGCGATGGCGACGAGCGGACCGGGCGCAACGAATCTGGTGACAGGCATTGCTGACGCGAAGATGGATTCGGTTCCGCTGGTGTGCATCACGGGACAGGTTCGCAGCGCTTTGATCGGGACTGATGCATTTCAGGAGACTGACGTTTTTGGCGTCACTTTGTCTTTGACGAAGTGGAGCCGGTTGGTGAAGTCGATTGACGAGATTGCTGAGGTCATCGCCGAAGGATTTTATTGGGCACGCAGTGGGAGGCCGGGTCCGGTGGTGATCGATATCCCGACCGACATGCTGAAGGCGAAGAAGGAATTTTCTGGGCCGGTGAAGTTCACGCCGCGGGCGCGGACGGCGGAAACGAAGACGGTGAGCTTTGGCGATTCGATTATCGCCTTGTTGAAGAATGCGTCGAAGCCGGTTGCACTGGTCGGCGCGGGCGCGAAGCTGTCGGGAGCGATTCCGGAGCTGCGTGAACTTCTCGACACCTTGAATGTTCCGACATTTGCCACAGTACATGGGCTGGGCGCAGTGCCTCCGGAGGCGCCGTATTACCTGGGCATGGTCGGCATGCACGGCACGCGCGCTGCGAATACGGCTTTGAACGAAACCGACCTGCTGCTGGTTTTTGGAGCGCGGCTGGATGATCGCGTGACCGGAGAGCCGACGCGGTTCGCTCCGCAGGCTAAGATAGTGCATTTTGAAATCGATCCGGCGCAGTTGGATCGCGTGCGGGCCTGCCAGGTTCCGGTGGTCGGGGATCTGGCGGAGACGATTCCGGAATTTCATGCGGAATTGCGGCGGAATGCTTCTTCTCTGCCCGACTTCGCGTCATGGCGCGCGGTGGCTTGCGGAGAGGAGCGGGCCGAGCTTGATCCGCGCGGACTGGCGCAGCCGACGATTCGTTTTCTCGACGAACTCTTCTCGCGGCTGCCGCAGGATAGCGTCGTGATCGCCGATGTGGGTCAGCACCAGATGTGGGCGGCGCAGCGCTTTCGTTCGGCGTCGCCTCGAGGATTTATCACCTCGGGCGGACTTGGAGCGATGGGCTTCGCACTGCCGGCTGCGGTGGGCGTGCAACTAGCCAAGCCCGAGACTTGCGTGCTGTGCGTCTCCGGCGACGGCGGATTTCAGATGAACATTCAGGAACTGGCTACGGTTCATCGGCTCGGCCTGCCGGTGAAGATGGTGATCATCGATAACAAATATCTGGGCATGGTGCGGCAGTGGCAGCAGCTGTTTTATCAGCGCAACTACGCCGAGACCGATTTGAGCGACAATCCCGATTTCGCGGAGATCGCGAAGGCGTACAAGATTCACAGCTTTCGGATGAATGAGGAAATGATGCGGGAGTTTCCGGTATCGGCCGAGACGGGGGATGAGATTGATCGGTTTCTGAGTTCGACGCAGCCGGAGTTGCTGGTGTTTGATTGCGCGCCCGAGGCGAACGTTTTCCCGATGGTTCCGGCGGGCGCGGCGCTTTCGGAAATGGTGTACGAAGAGTAACCGGCTCGGTAAGGTATCGATTTCGCGATTCAGGAAGAGCGGCGGGCCTGACGCCCGCCGGACAGCCGGCGAGGACGCCGGCGCTACTAGAAAACGGCGCTGCAGGGGAAACAGGACATGCAATTTCAAGTTCGATATCGCAACACGCAGGGAACCTTAATGCGGATTTTGAATGCGGCCTCGCGGCGGGCGCTGGAGTTGACTTCAGTGCAGGCCGAGGCCGCTGACACCGATCATCAGGTCACGCTGGCGCTGGACGTGAACGCGAAGCAGGTTGGGCAGCTTTATCGGGAGTGGTATTCCATCCCCGATGTTACGAATGTGGCTTCTGGCGCGGAGGAGTGGGCCGGAGCGCATCCGCCCACTGGAGTGAGCGCGGGAACGCGCGCGGCCGCAACTGCCTAAGTTCACGTGGGTTCAGACGACGAGTTATCGAATGGGTAAGCATGACGAGTTCCTGGGCAGCGTCATGCGGCTTGGGGAACCTGCAAAGCAGGTTCCCCGTTTTTATTTAGAGCACAGACAAAAAACATTAAACACAGGAGACACAGAGTTCACGGAGGAAAATCGAAATCTGATCTTCTCGTTATACCTTTCTTGCTGTCTCTTGTAATCTCTTCCTATGGATCTCAAGCATATTAGCCGCGGAATTACTGACGGGCGCAACCGGGCTGGGGCGCGCTCCATGTTCAAGGCCATTGGATTTACCGACGCCGATCTTCGCCGCCCGCTGATCGGCGTGGCCAACACCTGGATCGAGACCATGCCCTGCAACTTCCATTTGCGGCGGCTGTCGGCCAAGGTCAAGGAAGGCATTCGCGCGTCGGGTGGAACCCCGATGGAGTTCAATACCATCGCGATCTCCGATGGCGAGACGATGGGCACGGAGGGAATGCGTGCTTCGCTCGTGAGCCGCGAATTAATTGCGGACTCGATTGAACTGGTCTGCCGCGGGCAGATGTTCGACGCCGTAGTGTGCGTGGTGGGCTGCGATAAGACGATTCCGGCGGCGGCGATGGCGTTGGCGCGAATGGATCTGCCCGGCATGATTCTTTACGGTGGCACGATTGCGCCGGGCAGTTACAAAGGAAAAGACGTCACGATTCAAGACGTGTACGAAGCGATTGGTGCAAACGCGGCCGGCAAGATTAGCGACCAGGAATTGCATGAACTGGAAAATGCGGCGTGTCCGGGCGCGGGCGCGTGCGGTGGACAATATACCGCGAACACTATGTCGACCGTGATGGAAGTGATCGGGTTGTCGCCGATGGGATTTAATAGCGTGCCCGCGATGGATCCGCAGAAAGATCAGGTTTCGTATGATTGCGGCAAGGTCGTGATGAACCTGCTGCAAAAAGGAATCAAGCCGCGAAGTATTCTGACCCGCGCAGCGTTCGAGAATGCGATTGCGTCAGTCGCGGCCACGGGCGGATCGACGAATGCTGTACTGCATCTGCTCGCGATTTCGCGCGAGGCGGGCGTTGAGTTGCAGATCGACGATTTTCAAACCGTGAGCGAACGCACTCCGGTATTCGCCGATCTGAAACCATCCGGACGCTTTGTTGCCGCCGATATGCATCGCGCGGGCGGCATTCGGTTGCTTACGCGCCGGTTGCTGGAGGGAAAGTTCCTGCATCCGGAAGCGGCGACTGTTACTGGCCTTAGCATTTCAGCGGAGGCAGAGAACGCAAGCGAATCCGCGGGCCAGGAAGTGATCGCGCCGCTGGGCAAGCCGTTCAAGGCTACTGGCGGGTTGGTGATCCTGAAAGGAAATCTTGCTCCTGAAGGATGCGTGGCGAAGATCAGCGGGCACGAGCGTCTGGAGCATCGCGGCCCGGCCCGCGTGTTTGAATCCGAAGAGGACGCCATGGCCGCGGTGACGGGAAAGAAAATCAAAGCCGGAGACGTGGTCGTGATTCGCAATGAAGGGCCGAAAGGCGGCCCAGGAATGCGCGAGATGCTGGCCGTAACCGCTGCCATCGTCGGCGAAGGGCTTGGCGAGTCGGTTGCGCTGCTGACCGACGGCCGCTTTAGCGGCGCCACGCGCGGATTGATGTTGGGTCACGTTTCTCCAGAAGCCGCGCTGGGCGGGCCGATTGCCGGCGTTCAAGATGACGACACCATCCGCATCGACGTGCGCGCGCGAATCATAGAAGTTGAACTCGGCGGCGACGTGCTGCGCGAGCGGATGTCACGGTGGCAAGCGCCGCAGCCGCGCTATCCGACCGGCGTTTTTGCGAAGTATGGAGCGCTGGTGTCGTCGGCGTCGGAAGGCGCGATCACGAGGCCAAGGTAGCGCAACGGCAAGCCTCGCGTTAGCTCGCCTAGTGCAGTAACGTTTGCCAGTTGCGCGGAACCTTTCCGGCGGGGCCAGGGGTCGGCTGGGTCTTTGGATGGGAATGCGGCGGGGTCAACTCGGGGCCTGTCATCATCTGCTCCGTTTCGTAGTCGTAGAACCAATCTTCCCCCGGTTCGAAGCTGGCGATAACGGCGTGTCCCGTCGAAGCGAAATGTTTTGAGGCATGCTGGCTGGGTGAGCTATCGCAGCATCCGATGTGGCCACACTCGGCGCAGCGACGGAGATGAAACCACCATCCACCCGAAGCCAGGCACTCGGCGCAACCTTCTCCACTGGGCTTGGCCGCGGGATTGATCCTGTGGTCTTTTTTCATGGCTACATTCTATCGTGAGTCGGTTCGACGCGCGCCTAGCTCGTACCGGCTATCTTCTTCAGCGCCATTTCCAGTTCATCCGGCTTGAATCCAAAAGGGCCGGGCTTGCTCTTGTAGGCCACTCGGCTTTGCCGATCGATCAGGTAGATGCGATCCGGCCAGCCGGTGTAGGCCTTCTCGGTCGAGTTCCGGAATTCGTCAACCACTGCGGGAAATTTGATGCCTAATTTGCGGACACAGGCTCCGGCAACCTGACTGCGCTCCTCGTAATCTTTGGGGCTGGCAAAGACGATCTTGTCTTTGATATTGCTCTCGGTCTGCCAAACGTCGCTCGGATGCGCCTCGACAATATAAACGATCAGGAACGTGACTTGCCGATTGTATTGGTCGTACAGCTTATTGAGAGCGGGAACCTCCCGCCGGAAGGGCGGTCAGGTGTAGCTGCCGAAAACCAACACGACCGGCTGCTGGGCGGTCAAGGAAGACAGATGAACAGTCGCACTTTTGTCGAGGTTGGTGAGGGAGAAATCCGGAGCGGCGTCGCCGACATGAAGAGTACCGGAGCGTGCGCGCATCCACATCGTCTCAAACGGTACAGCTACGTAGGCCACCCCGGGAAGCCTGGCCATGACGCTGCCGAAAGTTTCGGGAGACTGGCGCATGGCCCACCAGATGAACGCGACGAACGAAACATACGCTACTGCAATGACGATGGCCGCAACCGAAAGCAGTTTGCTGATCCGCATGGCTTCGCATCATAGCGGAAAGGGAGCGGCAGGCCGCTCCCTTTTTTATACTATTGTCAACTTTTGCATTATTGCCACTGCTATTGCGGGCATCCGGGACTGAACGCCGTCAACACGTTGTTGGCAGCTGCGAGCGAGCAGCTATAGGTCGCTCCGGTTGAGTCGGAGTAGTTATATTCCTGCGCGCTGGACTGCCCGGTGTTGCCAAGAAAATTGAACGAGGAATCAAACTCCAGCGTGTCGATGTGCTGGCCCGCGTTGGTCAAGAGACTGTGCGAAATTTTCTGTCCTCCGGCCAGCATCAGATCGTTGACGGTGTAGAACTGATTCGCCGTGGTGGTCTGGAAGATATCACCGTTGGACTGAGTTTTCTGCGAAATGTCCATGACCAGAGGGAAGGTCATAATCTGGTTCTTGACCATCAGCGGACTGCCTTTGACGAACGTCCTGGTGCTGGTGGCAATTGTCGAACTCACTCCGATGTTCTGCACGAAGCTCGACGTGTTGACCACGAAATGCTGAGTGTTCGAAAACTTCACGCTCTGCGCGACCTGCGTGTTGACCTGACCGTGCGAAGTATTGACGTATCCCTGGATCAGGTAGCTGCGATTCGAAGTCACACCGACGGTGCCCACGACTCCCTGCATAGTGTTGGTCAGATTTTCGCTGACGACTGGTGCGGGCGCCGTGAGTGTGTTCTGCGTGACTTTGCCGGAGGTTTGGGTCGAACCGGAATCTTCATAAAGAAGAAGCGAGGCGGTTGCGGAAAAATATCCGTTTGCGTTGTAGACGCTGAGCGCTACGGTGTGCGGCTGGCTGTCGCTCAGCACGCCTGCGAACGGAGTCAGATCGACGCGATAGGGAATAAAGTTAAGGGTCTGCACGCCGGGAAGCGGGAACCACAGATAGGGATCGATGCCCCCGGTAAAGACCCACGGATAAATCGGCGCAACGCCGGCGGGCTGGCCGTCGATGGTGACTTCGGTCTCGCGGAATCCGGTGTTGCCGCAGCTGAACAGCTCGGTGGCAACGTCGGTGGGCACGCACGTATACCAGAATTCGTCGCCGGACTGGCTCTGCGCGTAAACATCCAAGTAGGCGTTCTGGATATTGGTGGGCATGGTGAAGGTGCCCGCCAGCATGTCAGTGGAAGTGTTGAGAGTAACCGTGCCGCCACTCGATCCGGCGGAGAGTGGAAGGACAACGTTCGCCGTGACCGGCGCGGTTTGTCCCGGAGCCAGCGGATAGAACTCGATGTCAGCGCTGGCGTAAATAATTCCGGAGAGCCCGCAGCAGAGAGTGTTGCCGATGTCTGCCGCGCCCGCTTGTGCGGTGGCGAAGATCGAACTGTAGTCGGTGAGATCGCTCTCAACACGCCACGAAGGCCCGAGGCTGGGCGAGGGCTCCGCGGTGGTTCCGAAATAAATGTTGGTCGGCCCGAGCCAGAAATTGGCGGTGCGGTCGTACTGAATTCCCGCGGTCACGCTGATGTCCGACTCAAAAACAACTTTCGCCCAGGGGCCAGGGCAATCGACGGGCGGGGTGAAATTGAAAGCATACGGATTGAAATCCTGAAACTGGGCATTGCTGAAAAGTTGGACGACGCACGGAGTAGTCGTCGGCCTCATAATGTTCGGATCGGCGGTCACGGTGTTAGCCGAGCCTAACTGGTAAGGACCGGAAGCGAAAGCCGCAGAAACTAATAGAGTGGCCAGAACGAGCGGGGAACATTTCAGCAAGAAGGGCGAGGTACGGGACAAGGGAGCCTCCTGGGAGATCGTTCAAGCCGCGTCAAACCTGGATTGAGCGGCGCAAAAGACTTGCAGCACTGCATGGAAGTATGTCCGTCACGGCGAATCGTGTCAAGGCGGAGAAGAAAGTCTCTGGCAATGCCGGTTCGTTATGACGCCTTCAACAAGGAAACTGAAAACCCCGCCTGCACCACTCCCCGATGCCCTAATGAGTGCACCGGCTCGGTGCACCGATGCTAATCTGAGGCTACCGAATTCCCTTCCCGAGGTGCTTCATGCCACGACTCCACAGTGTTTTGCTTCTTCTCGGCGCTTCCCTGTTTTCGATTCTGCCGGCGTCGGCACAGTCGTGCAGCCAGATGAGCCTGGGACGCGGCGCCAGTCTCGGCGGATTCATTCCCTTCCCTGCCGATAACGCCTGGAATCAGGATATTTCCACGGCGGCCGTCGATCCGAACTCGGCCAACATCATCAACTTCATTGGCGCGACCACCCCGCTGCATCCAGATTTCGGCGCTGGACTTTATGCCGGGCAGACCATCGGCATTCCTTACGACGTAGTAAGCGGGTCGCCGCTTGTGAACATCAAGTACACCGCCTATGGGACCGAGAGTGATCCGGGGCCGATGCCGATTCCGGCAAATGCTCCGATCGAGGGCTATCCCAAGCCGGGCAACGGCGACCGGCATGTGCTGGTGCTCGACCGCGACAATTGCTGGCTCTACGAAATGTATGGATCGTATCCGCAGAAAAACGGGACGTGGAACGCGGCATCCGGCGCGGCGTGGGATTTGCTGAACGACGAGCAGCGGCCTTATACCTGGACTTCATCTGACGCCGCCGGACTTTCTGTTTTCGCTGGCCTGGCGCGGTATGACGAAGTGGCAAGCGGAGTGATTCAACATGCGCTGCGCTTCACTTTGCAGAACAGCGAAAATGCGTTTACGCCCCCGGCCTCGCACTGGGCGGGCAACTCGACCAATAGTTATGCCGCCCCAATGGGCATGCGCATGCGGCTCAAGTCTTCGTTCGACATTTCGTCGTATCCTCCGCAGGCGAAGGTCGTGTTGGCGGCGCTGCAAAAATACGGCATGATCATGGCCGACAACGGCAGTTCGATGTACATCAGCGGTGATCCAGATAATCGCTGGAACAATAACGACCTGTCGTCACTGAAACAAGTGCCGGCCTCGGCTTTTGACGTGATTCTGATTAGCCCGCTCTACACGCCGGCGAATGTCCCGACGGGGCCGTCGCCGACTATCACCAGCTTTACGGCGAATCCGACGACCGTCACGGCGGGACAGCCGGTTACTCTGAGTTGGAATGTTTCGGGCGCTTCGTATTTTGTGGTTTCGCCGCAGGTGGGCGCGATTCGCGGCAACTCGGTGATTGTGACTCCAACTGCGACCACGACTTACATTTTGTACGGGACCAACGCGTATGGGAGGTCGACGGCGAAGGTAACCGTAACGGTGAACTGAAAAGCTGAGGCCGAATTGCGTCGTCCCAACCGGAATTTGCGCTCGCTGAAAGTGAATGCAAATACGGTCCAAGGCCTCGTTGTTGCGTGCCCGCGAGACTCCGCGTTGACTAGGCAGCGAATGTAGGCGAGAATATATAGGTTCCTTCCCGCAATCCGAACCCCGAGGAAATTCTCTCGCAAGTGGGCCTGTGGCGCAGCTGGGAGCGCGCTTCCATGGCATGGAAGAGGTCGTCGGTTCGATCCCGACCAGGTCCACCAAAGCTCCGATGCGTTAGGAGCTGTTACCATTCGATCCCGGAGTCGGGGACCGTCTCGATTGTTTTACCCCTGTACACTCCTTCCCGCAAACCCAGGAGCAGCATTGCCGATGTGAGCAGTGAAATACCTACAAAGACAAGACCGGTCTGAAGGTTTCCTGTCTTCCTGCTGATCGCGCCTATCGCATACGGCCCAACAAAGCCTCCTAAGTTTCCAAAACAGTTGATTAAGGCAATCGCCCCTGCCGCTGAAAATCCTGTTAGGAACTCATTCGGCAGCGACCAGAAAGGACCCCATAGACTAAGAGTGCCCGACGCAACAAGACACCAGAGCGCGACCGAAGGGAAAGCCGCGATAGACCTGGTCGTGCCCAACAGTGCCAGTGCTGAAGCTGCAATCATTAGTGGAATAGCAGCGTGGTATCGCCGCTCAAGCCTTCGATCCGAGCTTCGGCCAATGAGGATCATTACTGGCAGGCCGACAAGATACGGAATCATCACCAGCAAACCCACAGTGGTATTCGAGTATTGGCTGGAAAGATTCTTGACAAACTGAGGCATCCAGAAAATCATCGAATAAAGGCCGAGCAGTGCTGCGAAGTAGATCGCAGTTAGGTGCCAAACCCGTCCGTGCATCAGCGCTTGGCCAGTTGTAACTCGCCCAGCTGCCAGCTTCTCCCGTTCTTCGCGCGACAACTCAGTCGTGATCCAAGCTCGCTCCTCCGGTGTCAGAAACTTCGCTTCGGCTGGTCGACCGGGGAGCAGGAAATAGGTCAGGGCACCACCTACGATGGCCGGCACTCCCTCTAGAATCAATAACCATCTCCAGCTGCTGAGTCCGAGCCAATGGACATGGTCCAGAATCATGCCCGAGAAGGGAGCGCCGATAATGTTTGCTACAGGATTCGCGGTCAAGAATAGAGCGACGGTTTGCGCCAACTGCCTCTGCCGAAACCAGTAAGTCAAGTAGAGAAGGATTCCTGGGAAATACCCCGCCTCGGCCAACCCGAGGAGAAACCGCATCGCATAGAGCTGGTGCGCCGTTCGCACGAAACCGGAAAGCATTGTGACGATGCCCCAAGTGATCAAAATTCTCGCAATCCAGACACGCGCTCCGATCCGGTGCAACAGCAGATTGCTAGGTATCTCAAAAAGGAAATAGCCGAAAAAGAAGATCCCAGCTACGAATCCGAATTGCTGGCTCGTTATTGCCAGTTCCTTATTCATTGTCAACGCGGCGAATCCGATGTTGTTTCGGTCGAGCACAGCAACCACGAAGAGAGCAAAGACGAACGGAATGATCCGCGTCCTCACCTTGCGGACTGTTCTAGCCTCAATTGCGGCCGGAGCAACAGCAGGGCTTGTAGTCATGATTGGCTTTCAGCCTGGTCATCGCCAGCAGCGCGATTGGAAGAGGGGGAACCCCGCCCCCCTGTCGAAAGGTTGGCACATTGTAGCACTGAGACAAACGAAGACGAGCGGCTCTTACCTGTGATCCTTACCCGCGTCGCGGGTGCAAAAACCCAAAGGAGGGTCGTCTTGGCCTCCTCCCGCGTCCGTAGTGCTAGGCTAGGAAAGTGAACCCGCGCATCGGCAATTTTGGTCGGCTTGATGGTCGTTTCAAATTCACACTGCTAATTCTGCTTCTTCTCGTCGCGGCTACTCTCGCCGCATCGGCGTCGCCGGCGTCGGCTCCGCGATGGAGCATTCACGCGCAGCCTGCGCGGCTCGTGAATGGGGCCCCCGTTCTATTTCAGGTCACGTCCAAAGCCAAACTCGCATCGCTCTCCGGTACGTGGCTCGGACACACGATTCATTTCGACTTCGATGCGCGCGGCAAGACATGGTTCGCCCTGGCAGGAGTGAGTATTGAGAGCGTTCCCGGGTCGTATGCGCTGGAGTTGACAGGTGAGGTTCCGTCGAAAAGCGGGCCCGCGACCGCGCAAACCGCGGTTCGCAAGTTCACGGTCGCTCACGCGAAGTATCCTCAAATCAAAGTCGAACTCACGGTGGAAAAGAAGTTCACCGAGCCCAGCCCCGAGCAGCAAGCGCAAATCGCAGAGGGCGTGAAAGTGAAAGACGACTACTTAAATCGCGTTACACCGAACCGCGAGTGGGATGGTAAATTCGCCGCTCCTGCCGACGCCGCAATCTCCGACGTTTTCGGTTCGCAGCGAATTTTCAACGGCAAAGCGCAACGCCCCCACTTCGGCCTCGATTTCCGCGTCCCTACCGGAACTCCGGTAGCCGCGATGAATCAGGGCACGGTGCTGCTGGCACGCTTCTTATATTTCGAAGGCAACTGCGTCGTCATCGATCACGGCCAGGGATTGCTGACTCTCTACTTCCATCTTTCCGAGTTCAAAGTGAAGGAAGGCGATACCGTGAAACGCGGTCAGGAAATTGGCCTAAGTGGCGGGACGGGGCGAGCAACCGGGCCCCATCTGCACGTTGCCGTGCGCTGGCAGGGGACGTATCTCGACCCCGCACGCCTCATGGAATTGCCGCTGCCTTAGCG
>Ga0210410_10001210_pt1 | contig 24757 bp, 24 predicted proteins | sample IncBWC4MmetaG_FD_161058 | JGI IMG/M metagenome (GOLD analysis project Ga0210410, IMG submission 161058) | Forest soil microbial communities from Barre Woods Harvard Forest LTER site, Petersham, Massachusetts, United States - Inc-BW-C-4-M | ecosystem: Environmental > Terrestrial > Soil >... | reverse complement strand
CCCTGTGAAGAGCATCGCGTGCGGCACACGTTCCGCTCGCAGCGCCCCACGAAGAGCGGCGACCATTGCCTCATTGCCCAGAAATTCGGAAAAGCCCATCGGTCAGCCTTTTTTCCAGCTCTCCAGCAAGGGTTTCACGGCCTGCAGGCACTCCTTCGCGATATCCTCCGGCAGCCGGAGCCCGTTGTTCGCCGAATCGTAGCACTGAATCGTGGCCCACGGCCGGCTGCGCGAAAGCATGTCGTACATCTCCGCCGCGTCTTCCAGATGCCGCAGGCTTTTTTCCAGGATATCGTGCTTCGCCGCCGTGTACTGGCGCTCACTTTTCTTCTCCACCAGCATTTGCGCTTGGCTTGGCGGCACGCGCAGGTACAGGATCAGATTTTCCCGTGGCAGGCCGTAGATTGAATATTCCAGGTGCTCGATCCAGCGCAGGAATTCAGCGCGCTTCTCGGGCTTTGCCAGCGCCACCTGATGCGCGAGGTTGGAGCCGATGTAACGGTCAACGAGCACAATTTTCCCCTCATTGAGCGACGACTCCAGTCGTGGCTTGGCCTCGAAACGGTCGCCCGCGTATAGCAACGCCGTGAAATGCGGGTCCACGCCCTCGAGCGGCCCGAAATCCCCGTTCAGAAATTTCCCCACCATCGTTCCAAACCAGGATTCATACTGGGGAAATCCGGTCGAGTAAACTTTGTAGCCGAGGCCTTGGAGTGAATGTTCGAGGAGCTTGGCCTGAGTGTGTTTTCCGCTACCATCGATCCCTTCGATAGCGATCAGCAATCCGCGTGTAGTCATGTTTCCCGTGCTTGGTAGGGGCAGGTCACCAGTGCTCCTCAGTGTATCGGCTGAGAGAACGACCTGCAATGGCCTCCTGCCGAAGTGTTCGTTACACCGTCCGCAGAGGAGACGCTGGTGCCATGTTAGGATTTTAGCGGCCCCCAATGGCGAGCCTCTCAACAATCCGTGACAATCTGCAGCAGGTCCGCCAGAAAATCGAAGCGGCCGCGCTACGCGCCTCTAGAAAGCCGGAAGAAATTCTTCTGATCGGCGTTTCCAAAACGCATCCCGCCGCCGCGATTCGCGAAGCCTACGGCGCCGGACTCCGCCACTTTGGCGAAAACCGCGTTCAGGAGTGGGAGGGCAAGCTCGGCGCGCTCGCGGATCTGTCCGCTACCTGGCATCTCATCGGCCACCTGCAGAGCAACAAGGCCGCTCGCGCCGCGAAGGCGTTTCACTCCGTTGATTCGGTTGACGATTGGTCGCTTGCCCAGCGGCTTGATCGAGCTCAGGCAGAGAAGGGAACTGCTGAAAAACTGCGTGTCCTCATCGAAGTGCACATGGGCGGGGAAGAAACGAAAAGCGGCGTCTCCGAAACGGCTCTGCCCGAATTGGCGGAACGTGTTCTGACGCTCTCCCATCTCGAATTCGCAGGCTTGATGTGCATCCCGCCATTCCGCGAAAATCCCGACGAAGTCCGCCCGTTTTTCGAAACACTGCGAAACCTCAAGGAACAGTTGGAGTCGCGTCTTGAGGGACCTCTTCCCACCTTGTCCATGGGAATGTCGCATGATTTCGAAGCCGCCATCCTGGAAGGCTCAACGGAAATTCGCATCGGCACCGCGATTTTTGGTACCCGTCCGAAGAATCCTTGAATCAAACCATGTGAATTCGATGCGTGATTGGGAGAACCTATGACGATTTTTGCCCCGTTGCAGCTGCGAGAGTTGCAATTGAAAAACAGGATTGCCGTTTCGCCGATGTGTGAATACTCGGCCAAGGACGGGCATCCCGGCCGCTGGCACCTGGTGCACCTCGGCAGCCGCGCCATCGGTGGCGCAGCGCTGGTGATGACCGAGGCGACCGCGGTGCAGGCCATCGGCCGCATCTCGCCCTGGGACACCGGCATCTATCTCGACGCCCATGTAGAATCCTGGAAGGCCATCGCCGATTTTGTGCGGGAACAGGGCGCGATCCCCGGCATGCAACTCGCACATGCGGGAAGAAAGGGAAGCACCGCCGCACCGTGGCTCGGTGGAGGGAAAGTCCCTCTCAACGAAGGTGGCTGGGTACCAGTGGCCCCAAGCGCAGTAGCGTTCGATGCCAACTATCCGGACCCGAAAGAACTCACTATCCCAGAAATTGACCAGATCGTCGAAGACTTCCGAACCGCCGCGCGTCGCGCTTTGACGGCAGGATTCCAGGTGGTAGAAATACATTCCGCCCACGGCTACCTGGCGCACGAATTTCTTTCGCCACTCTCCAATTTCCGCACCGACCAATACGGCGGCAGCTTTGAGAATCGCGCGCGGTTTCCGCTGCGCGTTGCCCAAGCCGTCCGCGAAATCTGGCCCGAAAAGTGGCCCGTGTTTGTCCGCATCTCCGCCACAGATTGGAAGGACGGCGGTTGGGATCTGCCGCAGAGCATCGAGCTTTGCAAACGGTTCAAGGGCCTCGGCATCGACCTGGTGGATGTTTCAAGCAGTGGCCTTGTGCCCGGCGTGAAAATTCCCCTGGGCCCCGGCTATCAGGTGAAGTTTGCCGAGTCGATCCGCCTCGAATCAGGCATTGCCACGGGCGCAGTCGGAATGCTGACCGACCCCGCGCAAGTCGAAACGATCCTTTCGACCGAGCAAGCCGATCTTGTTTTTCTCGCCCGCGAACTGCTCCGCGATCCTTATTGGCCGCGCCGCGCAGCGCTGGAACTCGGTGTGAAGATTAAGGCGCCCGTCCAGTACGAACGCGCCTGGTAACGCCGGATCCGCTGCCATTTGCTAGTCTGGTAAAGGATGAGCTTTCTCGAAATCTCCGAAGACACCGCCCGCGGCACGCTGACGCTTAACGTTCGCGTCCAGCCGCGCGCCGGCAAAGACGAAATCGCCGGTGCTCTCGGCGGTGCATTGAAAATTCGCCTCTGCGCTCCAGCAATCGAAAATCGCGCCAATGAAGCGCTGATCGCTTTCCTCTCCGATCTTTTGAAAACCCCAAAATCCGCTGTTAGAATCCAGAGCGGCGAACATGGGCGCAACAAACGTGTGGAGATTCGCGGCGTCACCCGCCAGCAGATTCTCGATCTCCTCCGCGAAGACGCATAACTTTCGCTGCCAAAATCCCTTGATGCCCGGGTGGAACCTGAGTTCATGAGCACAAACATCGAATCTATCCAGAAAGATCTTCGGGCCGCGAAGCTCGACGGCTGGCTCTTCTACGATTTCCGCGGCCGCGATCCGATCGCCCATCGCATCCTAGCGCTTCCCGACGGCATGCGCACCCGCCGCTGGTTTTATTTCGTCCCCGCCAAGGGCGCGCCCAAAAAGCTCGTACACAAGATCGAAGCGCAATCGCTGGCGGCTCTCCCCGGTGAAACTCTCTATTTCTCCGCTCAGGAAGAATTGCGCGGGAATCTGAAAAAGTTGCTCGGCCGGGCCAAGAACGTCGCCATGCAATATTCGCCCAAGAACGCCATTCCCTATGTCTCCATGGTGGATGCCGGCACGATTGAGCTTGTCCGTAGCACCGGCGTGAAAGTCGTCACCTCCGCCAACCTTGTCCAAAAATACGAAGCCTGTTGGAGCAAGCCCCAACTCGAATCGCATCTCGCCGCCGGCCGCGCCATCGACAAGATCGTCCAGCAGGTCTTTGCCTTCGCCGCGCAATCAGTCCGCGAAAAAAAGAATCTGACCGAGTACGATCTGCAGCAATGGATTCGCAAACGCTTCGATGAAGAAGGCCTCACCACCGAAGAAGGCCCCGACGTCGCCGTAAACCAGAACGCCAGCGACCCCCACTACGGCCCAACGCGCGAATCCTCCGCCACAATCAAGGAAGGCGATCTCCTCCTCCTCGACGTCTGGGGCAAGCAGAAAGCCGCCGGCAGCGTCTATTACGACATCACCTGGGTCGGCTACCTCGGCGCAAAAGTGCCCGACAAGTACGCAAAGGTTTTCAAAATTGTCCGCGAGGCTCGCGATGCCGCCGTGGATTTAATCCAGAAGTCCATCAAGTCCAACAAACCGCTCCAGGGCTGGCAGGTGGACCACGCCGCCCGTCGCATCGTTGAAAAAGCCGGCTACGGAAAATATTTCTTCCACCGCACCGGCCACAACATCGGCCAGGCGGTTCACGGCAACGGCGTCAACATGGATGGCCTCGAAACCCACGACGCCCGCCACCTGATCCCCGCGACCTGCAATTCCGTCGAGCCGGGAATCTACTTGCCCGAATTCGGTATCCGCAGCGAAGTGGACGTTTACATTGATGAAAAAGAAGCCCGCGTAACGGGCGCAGTTCAACAGGAAATTCTGGCGCTGCTCGCCTAGAATTTTGAAATTGGAGTGAAATGGAAGACCCATCACCGAACCCCGTAAATGACGGAGCGCGGCCCGCGCCATCTATAAATGCGGCACCTGTTCCAGGCGAGTCCCGTGCCCTCGCATTCGGCATCGCCGGGTGGCTCTTGCCCGGCCTTGGTCACGCCCTGCAGCGAATGTGGGGCCGCGCGGTCGTTGTTTTCCTCGCGGTTGGACTGCTCGTCTTCGCAGGCGCGTCCATGAAGGGCAACGTATTCACCCGCCAGGGCAGCGACGCCTTTGACACCCTCGGCTACATCGCCGACCTGGGCACCGGCAGTTTCTACCTCTTCGCGCGGGCCATCGAAACCAGTGGCGCCGACGTTTCCCACGCCGACGGCGATTACGGCACGCGCCTACTCGCTACCGCCGGCGTCCTCAATCTTTTGGCTGCGCTGCACGCCTACGAAGCCGCCCGGGGACACAAGGCATGACCGTCGTGCACCCTCTCGATCTCACGCACTTCCAGGCATTTCTTCTCTTCGCCGTGGTCATTTCCGTGGCCTTCGGTTTCCTAGGCCGTCGCCGCCCAAAAGACCGCATGAAATACATTCTCTGGTCGTTCTTTCTCTTTCTCCTGGTGGGCATCGGCGTCGGCTGGGCGATGTTCCCCTTCTCCCGCTGAACATTTCGCGGCACAATCCCCTTGCGTCGAATTGACAGTGATTTTCAGCGGATGCTATCGTCATAAAGCAGGGCCGAGGTAGCTCAGTGGTAGAGCAGTCGATTCGTAATCGACAGGTCGTGGGTTCAACTCCCACTCTCGGCTCCATCATCCTGTTTGTCCAACCCGGACACATAGGTGACAGGTCGTACCGGCTTCATAGGGCGCACTTCTTTCCCCTTTGGGAAGGTCCAAGCCAGGCGTTCCCCGCGATAAGAACAAAAACTAGCCCATGTAATTAGGAAGTGGCGTTATAAATATTGCGGTACACTTGACGCAGTTCCGATCGACCGTTTCTTCGAGGTGTCCCCGTGAAAAAATCTCTAGGTCTCTTTGCCGCTCTCTTGTTAGGCGCATCCATCTCACCAGCCGGCCCCCAACCGCAGGCCGGCACGATCATCTCCCAGAACTCGGTAGCGTGCGGCGCAAAGAAATCCAAAAAGAAGGACATCGATATCCTTTGCCAGCAGTATGTAGTCCGCTCCGGCGCCACCGACTTCACCATACGTCAGCCGAAACCCTCCAATGAGACTCTCATTCCGATAAACACGCCCGTCGAGTTCAGCCTCGACAAAAACAAAATGAAATTCAAGGCCAACGGAAAATCGTTCGAGTTCCTCGTCGTCGCCCAAGCCGCTGCCACTCCTGCCGCTCCGTAGACCTCTGCTGGCCCCGATCACCGGTAAATCAGACAGACGTCTCTCCAAATATGGGTTGCTTGTCCGCGGTTTTGCACGGAACTCTGGCTAAACTGCGGCGTGGTCCGGCCGACTCAGGCAATCCAACTCGCAGCATTTAGAGAAACACGCCGGGGATCAAAAGAACATCTCTTGTTCTCGTTCCATGGCGCCTCTGGACCGAGGGCAGCTAAGGCTGAATCAACGGAATCGAGCTTGCCAGTTGCAGGTCGATCATCATTTGGACGCGCCGGTCGAGTTGGAAGAACATCGCCGTGCCTTTTGCTGACAACGACTTTCGGAATATAGGAATGTATTTGAGCCGGAGTTGGACGACGGATGCATCCACCTCCACCCACCTCTTCGAGAGGCTGTCGGCCTGCTCATCCGTCATGTTCGTGTTTTGCAGATACTCTTTGATGAGAGCGTACTTTGCATTGTTGATGTCCACCAACTCCTTGACGTATTGGTCGTAAATCGGCCAGAACTTCTCCGCTTCAGCCTCGGTCAACTTCATATTGGCGGCGACCACTTGCTTTCGGGTGGATCGCAGATCTGACCTCAGCATGGCGATCTCTTCATCGATCGATGCTGCCCTATCGCGGTCGGCCACGGGTTGCGCGGTTTGGGCCGCGCCGTTCTGGGCGAATAACGCCTCACCTGAGAAAAGAAACCCACTCAGCACGAGAGCGGCTACTGTGCTCTTCTTCATCATATGACCTCCAGTTCCGCAATAACGGCAACCACGGTTAGCACCAATCGAGTTCCCCTTGCCGGGATTCATCGACGTTCGTGGCGGCATGGTCCCAGCCAACGAACTGGCCTGAGTGTGACGGCGGTCAGAGCCAGCCGCAATTGTCACTTTTGACAGTCATGCATGCCGGTCATTCCTTACGCACTAGCAATCGTGTCGGGCTGCGTGAAGGCGACTTAGCGCGGAACTTAGGGTAAACTGCGGCACGGTCCGACCAAAATACCCGTCGAGAGGGAGGCATTCATGTTTGAAGCACCGGTGGACAAGCAAGAATCCAAAGGGAGCACCGGACGCATTGGCGTCGCAATCCTGGTTCTCCTGGTGATTGCAGGAGTCATTTATTACCTCAGCTCAAAGCAGAGCCCCAAGCAGGCCGCTCCTGCCGCGGCTGCGCCGTCCGCGCCCGCTGACCCGGTCCACGACTTGAAAATTGTCCGTGTCACGATGAACAAAGATCCCATGGGAACCACCGCTGTGTGGCTTGTCACCTTGCAAAACAAATCCGCGGCCTACACCTACTCCAATATCCGCTATGAAACCAATTACATCGGCGCGGACGACAAGCCGATCGTCGTGAACCAAGGCTCCATCGCGGACTCCTTCAGTCCCGGCGACGAACACAATTCTCAAATTCGCGACACCCTCTATCCCAACGGCACCGCCTGGTACAAGTTCAAGATCGTGGACGCCAAAGCCTCTGTGCGCTAACCCGGTTTTTTAAGGCTGGATCAATCCGCGCCGGACCGCGTAACGCACCAGGCTCGCGGTCTCGTGGATGTCCAGTTTTTGCATTAGACGCATTCGATGCGATTCGGCCGTTTTCACGCTGATGCCCAGCACCGACGCCGTGTCCTTGGTGGACTTTCCTTCCGCAATCAACTGCAGCACCTGCCGTTCGCGGGCCGTCAAAGGATCCGCCGGCCTTTCCGATTTGTTCCGGAAAGCTTCCATCACCGCGCGCGAAATCCCCGGGCTCAGGTAAAACTCGCCCCGGCCAACTTGCCGGATTGCCTGTATCAGGTCATTGGCCACCTGGTTTTTCAGAACGTATCCCTTAACGCCGGCTTCGAGCGCTTCATGGATGTACTGCTCCTCTTCGTGCTGGGTCAGCAGTATCACTTTTGTTTTAGGGGCGATCCGGGACAAACCTCGGGCGGCATCGATGCCATTCAAAGTCGGCATGCTGATGTCCATGATCGCAATGTCCGGATGGTGCGTCTCGATCAGTTTCACAGCTTCCTGTCCATCGGACGCCTCCGCGATCACCTGAAAGTTCTCCCGCTCCAGCAGGGACTTCAATCCCTGGCGGACAAGCACGTGATCATCCGCGAGTACGATTCGTGTTGGCATCATTGGCCTCCAGTGGAAGTCGGATGGAAACCTCAGTTCCGTGGCCTGGGCGCGATTCGATCTGCAGAGTTCCGCCGACGGCGCTCACGCGTTCGCGCATGGCGACGAGTCCCAACCCTTTGCGTGGCGCGCCCTGGCCGCGGCGCATTTTGAACCCGGCGCCATCGTCCCGGATCGAACAGCACTGCGTGAGATCTTCTCTCCAGGCGCGGACCCACACATTGTTCGCCTTCGCGTGCTTCACCGCATTCGTCAGCGCTTCCTGGACGATGCGATACAGCGTCGTCTCCGTGGCGGCTGGCAGGCGGCCGGAAACTGTCACGTCAATGTGAATCGGCAGATTCGCTCGTTTCGAAATTCCATCCGCCAAAAATCGAACGGCCGGAATCCAGCCAAGATCATCCAGAATCGTAGGCCGCAGTTCATGCGAATACCGGCGCAGATGCTTTTCAACCTCGTTCAACATCTCTTTGATCCGGGCGAACTGGGCTTGCTGCTCTTCAGGCATTCCCATGGCAACTTCTGCCAATGCCAGATGAACGGCGACTAGCAATTGCCCCGCTTCGTCGTGCACCGCATACGCGATGCGTTTGATCTCTTCCTCGAGGGTTTCGTTCAACTGCCGCAACGCCTTCACGGCATCCTGAAATCCGCGATGCGCCATCTCATACGGCGAAACGCACTCCGCAAGAAACTCTGCGCTGCTCCGGAGCAGTTCTTCCTTTTGCGATTCATTTTCCGCAGCGCGGACCAAATCAATCACCGCGTGGTGGTGCAAAGAAGCCAGTTCCACAACGCTCAATTGCTCCTCAAGCGCCCGCCGCCCCAAGTCATACGCGCGGCCCAAAGCCAGCTCGCCTCCCTCCGCCGCATAACTAGCCAGTGAGGAGCGATACTCCTCTTCGAAGTTCTCCAACTTTCCCTTTCGCCGCGCGGTTGCTTTCATGGGTTTATCCCCGTTAGCCGCGTAACGAGCACCAGCGCGTCGTCATTCCCGTTGCGAAACTTGTTCAAAATCCTGTCCGCCGCACGCTGCGGATTCTCTCGTGCACTGAGGCCCGTTGAAAAATCGCTCTGGATTCCGTCAGTGGCAAAGACAACTGTATCTCCTTGTGAAACCGGCAGCACGCTGGCCTGCAGGGCAGGCAACTTGGATCCCACCACACCTGCGCGCAACAGTAGCGATTCCTGAATATTTCCTCTTTTCGTATCCGCGCGCACCAATACTCCATGTACGTTTCCGACGCCAATCCACGTCATCATTTTTTGCGCCGGGGAAATGAATGCCAGGCTCAGCACCGCTCCGCGCGTCCCCTTCAGCTTTTCGTGGCACAGTTCCACCAGGGAAATCACCGGTTCGTCAGACGAACTCCGCAGCAGCGCCGCGGCAGTTCTGGCGACCTCGGCGGCTTCTTCGCCATGCCCGATACCGTCAATCACGGCAATCAACACCCCGCTCTGATTGCAGCAAACCATATGCAGGTCACCGGACTCGCCCTCGCCAACATGTGTATGCTTCGCCAGTCCGTATTCCAGCATCGGCGTGCCTATTGTCTCCACTTCTTCACCGCCACCTTCGTTCCCTTGCCGGGTTGGGAAGTGATTTCAAATTCGTCCATCAGCCGGCGCACGCCCGGCAGTCCAAGCCCAAGGCTTCCCGAAGTGGAAAAGCCATCGCGCAAAGCCTGCCGAATATCAACGATTCCCGGCCCATCATCGGATGCGATGACCAGGATCCCGATTCGGCTTGATCCGTGGATTCCGCTCAGTTTGATTTCGCCCCTGCGGGCGTAGGATACGATGTTGCGCGCCAGTTCTGAAATTGCCGTGGCAATCAGCGTGGCGTCGCCTGAGGAAAAGCCGAGTTCGCTCGCCAGGACCCGTCCCTTTTGGCGGGCAGCGACGATATCCTGGTCGGAGTTAATGGCCACTCGGATTTCCCCAACCACCACAATCACTCACCCTCAGTTCGTGATTTTGAACTTCTCGTTCAGGTACGCCAGGCCCTCTTCCAGGTCCAGCGCGGTCGCAACGCCTTCCAACGTCAACCCGAGCTGCACCATCGCAAACGCAACTTCCGGCTGGATCCCCACAATCACCGTTTCCGCGCCGCGCAGCCGGATCATATGCGCAATCTCGCGCAGGGTGCGCGATGCGAAGGAGTCCATCACGTCCATCGCCGTAACATCCACGATCACTGCTCGCGAGCGCAACTTTACCACCTGTTGCACCAGTCCCATTCGCAACTGATTCAGATCCGCATCGGAGAGGGCGGCCTGAAACGTCGCAATCAGAAACGCTCCCTGTTTGAGAATGGGGACTTCCACTAGCTTCTCCCTCCGCCCGCTTTAACGAGGCTCTGCGATCGATGCTACCTTGTACCCCAGCAGTCTTTCCGCCTGTTCAATTCCGCCTTGCAAATCGCCGACCGTGTTCATCTTGCCCAAGTCCACGCCGATCGTCACAAGGGTCTGCGCGATCTCGGGTGAGAGACCCGTCACGATGACGGTCGCGCCTAGCAACCTCGAAGCTTCCACCGTCTGCACAAGGTGGTTTGCGACCGTAACGTCCATGGCCGCCACACCCGTGATATCGATAACGACCACTTTCGCACGGTTGGTTCGAATCCCACGGAGAAGTTGTTCTGTCAGCTGGCGCGCGCGTTGCGGGTCGATCACACCGATGATCGGCAGAATCAGCAACCGTTCGCGCACCTGTAACACCGGCGTTGAGAGTTCGCGGATCGCCTCCTGCTGCTGGCGGATAACGCGTTCGCGCTCTTGCACGAAGCCGACCGCCACCGTGTTTGCAATGCGGTTTGCCGCCGGCTCGTAGGCGTCCAGAATGCGATTCAACTTTTTGAAATCGTTCTGGTATTTTGCGAAAAGGGAACGCGCCAGGACGTCGCGCAGCAGCAGCACGATTCCCACAACTTCGTGCGTCTCAACGCCTCGCGGAATGATGCGTTCGGAAAGGTTTCGCGCGTAAGCTTGCAGCGCTTCGAAGGCTTCCGTTTCCAGCGCTTCCACGTAGCTGTCATACACCGATGTCGCTTCCGCGAAAATCTCTTCCTTGGTCATCGCGGTCAGCAGGCGCGTTTCCGAAATGCGCACCACCCATTCCTCGCGCAGTTGCGTTCGATTCTGCCGAAGGTGCGCGACCAGTTCGCGAAGCAGTTCGGATGGTTCTTCCGTGCGCTTCAGTTCGAGGTCCGTGGTGGTGCTATCTCGCTTCGCCATGAAAATCTTCTCCTAGGCGCAAATTGTCCGTTTCCGGGCGAATCCGCAGTGGGAATCCGATAGGGACTTGATAGTGAATACCATCGGAAACCTGCGGTCTCAATCAGGGAAAGTACCTCAACACGACTCAGGTAAACACCTTAGTATTTGCCTCCCCAGATCCCGTCTCGAAAGCCTGTTCTGTCGCCCAAGCCTTTTGTATTCAACGCTATACGGTAGCTCTTGCGTTTAGGACCTTCACGGTATCGCCGCTTTTCCAACCGCTTGCACGGACTCTTTTCCCCGCCCCTGCGTTGGTTCGGGTCCGGCCCATGCGCGGCGTAGCTCTTCCGCCCTGCCGATGATGCGCTCTGTCAGATCGTTCGTTGGTTGCAAGGCCCTCGTGGAATCTTTTCTCGCGCTAACGGGGAAAATCTCAAGCGACTCCAGTCTTTCAAGCACCTGCTTCATCGCCCGGTCGGGATTTCTCAGGAATTCCGTGCAGCGGATCCGCGTGAAGATCCAGCCCATGCGTTCGAGCACCGACTGCCGCTCCATGTCCTCGGGAATTTTCTCCAACGGATGGTAACGGTCGCCGTCACATTCAATCGCCACCCGCCTCCGATCGCCTTCGACTACCAGATCGATCCGGAACGCACCGACGCGCCATTGCGGCTGCACTCGATATCCCGCCGCCAGCAAGCGTTTCATGACCTCACGCTCGAAAGGCGATTGCGCGCGATTTTCTTTTTCTTCCAGCGCCCGCATCAGGTGGCTCGGGTCCTGTGCGTGCTCGATCAGTTGCCGCCGCAGATCGTCGGCTTTCAAATCATTTTGCGGGCTCAGCGAATGGACCACCCACATCTGATCCCGCGCCCGGCTCGCCGCCACATTGAACCGCTGCTTGAACAACTCCTGATCGCGCAGGGAAAGCGGCCCTCGCTGCGCCGTATCCACCATCGAGATGAATACCACGTCGCGCTCATCGCCTTGGAATTGCGCCGCATTGCCACAGAGCAGTCGGTGATGCTCGCAAAGATCCGGCGAGATATGCTTCCGCAGCACGTTATCAATCTCCAGCGCTTGTTCGTCGCCCACCAGCGATACCACTCCGAAGCTGGTTGGCTGTCCCGCCTCATTTTTCTGATATTCCGCCTGCTCCATTGCTGCGGTCAACAGCGAAGCCACGCCAATTGCTTCCTGCCGGTTAATCTTGCCGTCGCGGCTTGATCCGCCAATCCGGTAAGCGATCGTGTGCGGGCGCAACTGCACGCGGCTCGCATCCCGAAGTGGCTTGATCCTCTCGTCATACGAAATCATGTTGCTGAACTGAATGATCTCTGGAACACAGCGGAAGTGCTCCACCAGGCAAGTCGTGCCGCCGAAAGATTGCCGCGCCAGGTCGTAAATCGAAATTTGCCCGTCGTAGAGGTCGGAATTCGGCACCCCTTGCAGGTACTGAAAAATGAGATTCTGGATAATCCCGAGGTCCTGGCCTACGGCGGACGGGCTCACCTGCTCGTGGTCACCAACAACCAGCGCCGTCTTGCCGAGATAGAGAGCAACAAGCGCCATCACATCGCTCTGGCTCGCTTCATCAATGATCACCACATCAAATCGCGTGCTGCACGGGTCAAAATTCTCCACCACGCGGGAAAGCGGCATCACCCAGACGGGAACTGCGCTCCGGCATTCCGACATTTTTCTGGCTGCCTCGGTTCGTAACAGCGAAACGCGAATCCCATGCCCTTTGCCGATGCGGCGAATCGTATCCAGCCAGCCGACCAGCGCTTGCCGCTGCCGCGAAGAAGTCCGCCGCGCCTGCGCGGACCACGCCCGCGTGTCAATCAGTCCCACCGTCACGCGCCGCAGTTGCTCGCGCAGCTTTTCGGTTTTCGCCTGCAAACTTTCGACGGATACGCTGGCGCGCCGATCCAGCTCATCGTTGAGCTGGCGCCACGTCCACGCCGCCGCCGCGTCGCGCGGCGGCTCGCCCCGGCCATGCACCCCGGTTCGGTTTCGAATCGCGCCAGCCCACGCCGGCGCCGCGCTCTCCAGTTTTGCCAACAACGCGCGGCGTAAATCCAAATCCGCCTGTTGGCTCTTAAGTTCGAGCAGACGCTCATATGCATCGCGGTACTCGCTCGAATCCTCGTCGATTACGGAGGAGAGTAATTTCGCCGTGGCCTTCGACGATTTCGCCGGCCGCCCGGCCAGTTTAAGCTTGGCCTTCAGGTCGCGAAGCTCTTCCTCGATTTGCAACAACTTTTGCTTCTTGATGCGCGATTCAAGAATGGGGAGCAGGGAATCGGTCACTGCCTTCCCAATCCTCATAAGCTCGCCATGCGCCCCAACGACCGCCGGCTGCTCAGCCAGAAATTTGTCCCACTTGAAATCGAAATCCGTGAGCTGTTCTTGCAAAGGCTGCCAGGTATGTTCATGCCAGCCTAGGCAGTCCTCCAGGGCGTCGCAATACTGCATCAACGTTTTCTCGACTTCCGTACCCATCTGTCCGGAAGCCGGTGTCCCCAGCGTCGCCATCTGCCGGTCCCAGCGCCCACAAAGCTCCTGGCGCAATTTTTTCAGCCTCGCCAATTTCATCAGAGCAATGAAATGCTCTGAATTGCGCGGCGCCGCGTTGTTCACCTTCGCCGATTCGATAAATTGCCCCCATGTCTTGTGTGTGAACAGTGTGAACGAACCCAGCTTCCCGCCGGTCTCCAGATGCGCAAGGATTTCGCCGGCAATCCTCTCCTGTTCCTCATACGTCGGATTGTCTGGGAGTTCAGGGCCATACTTGACGAAAGATTCCTGCCCGTTGGCGGCATCCCGGTGAACCAGTCGGACGAACTCGACCAGTTGATCCCACGGCTTGCGGTGCGCGCCTCCATATTTCCCCGCGTAGACCGCTTCCAGCTTCCACTTTTCTTTACCGGTCAGTGGCTCCACGGCTTGCATCAAACCGGCCGCTAAAGCCTCCAACTCCTCCGGACTGCCTTCAGGAACGCCGCTTCGCCACAAATCCGAACGCAGCTCCAATTCCTCCATGCTCAAGCGGTTTCGCTCGTTCAGCGAAGCCTCAAATTCTTCCGGCCTCGGTAGTTCGTGAAGTTCTGGCAGGTGTCCTGCGAGCTCAACCTCATCCTCGCGCGAAAGGGAAGTGTTTGTCCGATACAAATCCGCCAACTCGCCCGGAGTAAGGGGCAGCGGAGCCACCGCCGCCACCGGCCCCGGAATCCATCCAAGGGACTCCTTCTCCTTCGCGACATTCCGAGCAGCATCGGCCGGAGGCCACGTCTTACCCGCAATGACAATGTCGCGGTATTCGTCCGCCCGCGCCTCCGCAAGTTGCTTGCGGATTTCCTCCAATTTCTTCAGGATGTCGCTGCGTTCTGCTTCGAGTTTCTTAGCCTCCATTTCCAGCGATACGGCGTCGGCACGCGACAGCCTCTCCGCGATTGACCCGACTGCGCTCTCCAGCTGCTTCCGGCTCTCCAGATCACTTTCCAGCAAGCTCACGCACAGCGGCCGCAATTCCGGCACGATGTGGTGTCGCACCATGCGCAATGCCTTCGTCGCCTGGCTCGTAACAAGCACACTCTTGCCCTGTGCCAGCAAATGTCCAATCAGATTTCCGATCGTGTGCGTCTTGCCCGTGCCCGGCGGCCCTTGCACCAATACCCCTCCGTGCAGTTCCAGTTGCTGCGCAATTCGAATCTGCTCCGGGTTTGCGGGCTTGCTCAGCAAAACCTCTCCTGAGGTTTCCGCCGCTGTAACTACCGATTGTTCTGTTTCATCCACAGCTCGATGGGGAAACTCTTCGCCGACAATGTTCAATAGCGACCACGGAAGATCTTCTCTAGTCCGCAAATCCGCAAGGATCCCTTGAATCGACGCCGCGAATCCCAGCGTGCGCGCGCGCAAAAATACCAGTGGGTCGCGCCCTATGCAGGGATCAGCCTGCTCCTCCGCAGGCGCCCTTTCCTCTAGGAACTCTCCCCGTGGCGATAACTGGATAACCAACCGCTTCAAGAATCCAGAGGTTGAGCCATTCACCAGCGGATGAAACCCTGCCTGTTCCAATTCCTCGCGGCAGCGGCCGATGGCGCGCCCATCCACATCGCTCATCGATTGAAACAGCGCCGAATACAATTCGACCGGGTGATCGGCCTCGGAAAGGGTGAACTCCGGCACAGCGGCATTGAATTGCAGTTGCAGGCGCTGCAGCAGAATCGGATGGTAAATGTTTCCCTCGGCCCGCCGCCAGCTCAGGATGCCGTCTCCCAATACCAACTCCACGCGCTCGGCCTCGCGTTCGATCCGCCCATAGAGCGCATACAACGTCTCAAATATCTTCATCGCCGCGCGAGCCGGCCGCTCGCTCTTCGCCCACTCATCGCGGGAAATTTTCCAGTGTTGCAACGCCGCAACTCTCGCCTTGTCTTCCTCGAACCTCGTGGCACGTGAACTTCCCGCCGCATCGGCCTCAGCCTGAGTCTCTCGAAGAACGACTTCCTCCGAAGGGTTGTCCCACCCAGTTTCCAGCCAATCGGCAGTCTCCACGGGTGGCTCGGGCGGCCGCGTTAAAACAGGCCGCTGCACTTTCAGCAAGAATTCCCCAACGCCATCACTCTCGCTGGTCTGGCTTTCTTTCGCAGATTTGTTTTTCGATGAAGTCGTTTTAGCCGGCCCTCGCTTAATCGTCGGATGGCTCGGCAGCCCATGTAGCCACAGGCTCCATGGCTGCTCGCGAATCTGCCGTTTCGCGGGGTTGCGATGCTGATTCAGCGCTTCCAGGTATCGGAAGACGCGGGTAAGCTTGTCGCGAGCAATACGCAATTTATCGGAGTCCATGTTGGCACGCCTTTTAAGGACACGTATAGAGCTGAAGCGGGCTGTGGAAGCCTCAGAGTAGCAACGTCTTATCCACTTTCTCAATAGAACTCCACTAGTACCACACCGGCGCTGGCCTTAAACCGTGGAAATCAAGAACTTGTGGGAACGCGTCACTTCTTCCCAAGACCCTATATTTTTCTTAATGAGAGCCGCCCCTTATCCATAACTGGGCAGCGAGCTAGCTGGAGAGTTAGCTTTTGGAAGCCAGACCGTTGTCCCGGATGGTGCCCTTATCCGTTATCTGAGATCGACGCTGATTTCTCTTCAGGAGGACCGGGATGCGAGCAGCAACGGTTGCAGCTCTTTTTTTCATAACGGCCGTATTGGTCCAGCCCAAGGAACCACCCCCGTACCAAAAAGCGGTGCTGGTTCAGATGGACACCTCCACTTGCGGCTATGCCGAAAAAGACGGCAAGACCATCGCCGGCGAGATTTTCGGAACCGACGGCCAGCACAAGAACACCAAGCAAGTGCTGTGTCAGGAATACGTCCTGCAGACCGATCGCGTCACCTATCGAATCCAGCCGAAGGACGACAAGCATCCAGTGCTTTTGCCCGTCGGTGAAACCGCCCAATTCCGGATTCACAAGGACAAAATGCTTCTCCGAGTCCCCGAAGCCGACGGCAAAGAGCGCGAATACATCGTGCTTTCGATGACCCCACGCACGGACGTGGCGGCCGCCAGTCGGCCGACGACCGCGGCAGCCGGCGGTTCCCGCTAATCTCTCAAGGCGCGGCGTTTGTGACCAGGCGAACGTCGGCAGTTGGGTCGAATTAATTGACCCGAACCAGGATTGCAGGGATTCCACCCTCAGGAATTCCTGCAATCCCTTTTTCTATCTTTTCCTTGTCGTATTTCAAACCTAGCGAATTACTTTTGGTCCGCGGTCATCCACGTTTCCCTTGTCCCTCCTCGCTTCCTGCCTCAACATGAATCGCAGTGGGGGATAGGCCGATTGCGGCCGGGCCATGGCGTCCGTTCTCGAAATCCAGAATCTTCAAGTTTCCTATCGGTCGCGCGAAGTCCGTTCTCGCCCGGTTTTGTCAGGTGTAAGTTTCGACCTGATGCCCGGCGAAATTCTGGGAGTTCTCGGCGAATCCGGCTCGGGCAAAAGCACGCTCGCTGCTTCTGTTTTGCGACTCCTCCCCGCGAATGGCCAAATCGATGGCGGCGCCGCCATATTTGAAGGCAAAGATCTTCTCCAGGCCAATTCCGAGGAACTTCGCCAAGTCCGGGGCGGCCGAATCGCTCTGATCTTTCAAGAGCCGTCACTCGCGCTTCATCCCACCATCCGCGTCGGCGAGCAAGTTCGCCGGGTTTTGTCCGCGCACCAATCCTCAGTGAAAAATGATTTGAACGAGCGGACGCAAGAAGTCTTTACCCAGCTTTTCTCGCAAGAGACAGATCGCATCATGAGGTCTTATCCCCACCAACTCAGCGGGGGCCAGCGTCAACGCGCCCTCATCGCCCAGGCAATTGCGTGCAATCCCACAATTGTGATCGCCGACGAACCGACGGCCGCACTCGATCCCGTGACCCAAATGGAAATCCTGGGCGTATTTCGTTCGCTCCGGGTAAAGCTCGGCCTCGCGATGGTTTTCATTACCCACAACCCGGCCCTGCTCTCGGGATTTGCCGATCGAGTCCTGATCCTCTACGCCGGTCAGGTCGTCGAATGGGGGCCCGCGGAAGCCGTGCTTCGTTCACCGCGACATCCGTACACGAAAGCGCTCTTCGAATCTCTGCCAAATATCTCCAGGGAAAACAAGAAAAGCCGCAAGAATATGCTGCCGGTCATCGCTGGTAATTCGTTGCCCGCCTCGTTGCCGCGTCGAGGTTGCTCCTTCGAACCGAGATGCACCGTAAGAATGGATATTTGCAGAGAATATGAGCCTCCTTTGGTGAAGTTGGGGGAGACGCACATCGTCTCTTGTTTCAAGTACAAGGAGTGAAGTAACTCCCGCGGCCAGAATATGGAACCCATTCTAAAAGTCGAGAATCTCGTAAAGCGTTACGCGAAGCGAAGCTTCGTCGGCACGCCGCAAGACTTTCTTGCTCTCGATGGCGTATCTTTCACCGTTTCCGCCGGCGCCACGCTAGCGATCGTCGGTGAATCCGGCTCAGGCAAAAGCACGCTGGCATCCTGCATCGCTTGTCTCGAAACTCTAACGGCAGGCAGTCTTTGGTTCGAAGGAAGAAACCTCGCCCAATTCCCCGAGAGCGAACTTCGCAAAATTCGTCCGCAGATCCAGCTCATCTTCTCCGATCCCGCGAATTCTCTGAGTCCAAGATGGACCGTTCTTGAGATCGTCGTGGAGCCGTTATTCTTGCAGCGGAAACTTGGCCGCAAGGAAAGGAGTACGCGCGCTTTCTCCTTGCTCGAACGTGTTGGTCTTTCTGCGGACATCGCCAAGCGGCCAGCTTCGGAATTAAGCGGCGGGCAGCGCCAGCGACTGGCCATCGCCCGCGCGCTGACTCTTGATCCCAAAATTCTCATCCTCGACGAAGCGCTTTCCGCTCTCGATTGCTCCGTACAAGCCCAGATCGCCAATCTCCTCCTGGAACTGCAATCTTCTCTCGGAATGACTTTGCTCTTTATCACCCACGATCTCACCATGGCCGCTCACCTCTCGGACGAAATTGCCGTGATGAGCCGCGGCCGAATCGTCGAGCACGGCCCCACCGCAAAAATCCTGCGAAATCCCGGCCACGATGCCACACGGCAGCTCCTCGCAGCCGTGCCGCAACTTCCTAGCGCCCCCTGGCCGGCGGCCCAACAATGATGCGTTATTTCCTCCGCCGCCTGGCGCACGCGTTCCTCCTGGTAGTCGGCGTATCCATTCTCGCCTTTCTATTCACGGCACTCGCGCCCGGCAATTACTTCGACGAGATGCGCCTGAATCCACAAATAGCGCCGGAAACACTCGTGGTGTTACGCGCCCAGTATCAACTCGACCGCCCGCTGCCACTGCGCTACATCTCGTGGGTAAATTCCGTGCTCCACGGCAACATGGGCTTCTCGTTTGCCTACAACACGCCGGTCGCGCCGCTGCTGCTGGTCCGAGCGAAAAACACTCTTGTGCTCACAATCACCGCCACAATCCTTGCTTGGGCGATCGCCCTCCCACTCGGAGTCTGGAGCGCCGAAACCCTCGGCCACTTCCCAGATCGCGCTATCTCCGGGGGCACAGCCGCGCTTCTCGTCATCCCCGATTTGGCGCTGGCTCTCGGTCTCCTCGTGCTCGCCGTCAGAACGGGCTGGTTTCCGACAGGCGGCATGGCCTCTGTCGATTTCGAATCTCTTTCCCGCATCAGCAAAATTCGCGACCTCGCGCTGCACATGGTGCTCCCGGTTGCCGCACTTGTCGTCTCCTCTCTTCCTCTCCTCGTTCGCCACGTGCGCTCCGCCGTCGCGGAAGTTCTCCGCGCTCCCTTCCTCCTTGCCGCCGAGGGCCACGGCATCCCGAGGCCCACTCTCCTATTTCGATATGCTCTTCCTGCCGCCGCAAATCCACTCATCTCACTCTTCGGGTTCAGTATCGGCGCGCTCTTAAGCGGTTCGCTTCTCATCGAAGTCGTAATGAGCTGGCCGGGCCTCGGCCCATTCCTCCTGGAAGCGATCCTCGCCCGCGACATTTATGTCGTCGTCGGCGGCGTCTTGTTCTCCACCATTTTTCTGGCCGCGGGGAATTTCCTCGCCGACATCCTTCTCTACTGGGTCGATCCGCGAATCCGCACGGAGCGCGCCTCCCAATGATCCGTCGCCGCCAAGTCGCAATCTGGCTGCTCGTCCTCGGCGCGCTGCACGGCATTGTCCTCTGTGCAGGTTTTTTCGCGCCTTACGATCCCGTCGAACAAGATCGAAAAAATCCCTACTTGCCGCCGATGCACCTCCATCTCGCGGACACACGCGGACATCTCCACCTTCGGCCCTTTGTCTACCCATTTCAATTGCGTCCCGGCACATTCGACCAATACGTCGAAGACACCCAGCAGCCTCGCCCGCTGAAATTCTTTGTGCAAGGTGATCGCTACCGTTTGCTAGGCTTCTTTCCGGCCCGCCTCCATCTTTTCGGCGCCGGAAACGACCGAATCTACTTACTCGGCACCGACGCCTTCGGTCGCGATCAACTATCCCGGCTTCTCTTCGGCGGACAGGTCTCGTTGCTCGCCGGCCTCCTCGGCGCTAGCTTCACCCTGCTGATCGGTTGGTGCATTGGTGCCGTGGCCGGCTACTACGGCGGCTGGCGTGACGATGTCTTGATGCGCCTCGCAGAACTTTTCCTTGCCCTTCCTTGGCTCTATCTCCTTTTTGCCATTCGGGCGTTCCTGCCCCTAACGGTGAACCCACTCCAAGCCTTCTTCCTGATTGTCGCTGTCATCTCCGCGGTCGGTTGGGCACGCCCCGCGCGCCTCGTCCGTGGCATCGTCCTCAGCGCCAAAGAGCGCGATTTCGTCCGCGCCGCCCGAGGCTTCGGCGCCTCCAACCTCTACCTCCTCCGTCGCCACATTCTCCCGGAAACTTCCAGCGTCCTCCTGACCCAGGCTGCAATTCTCATTCCCCAATATGTCTTGGCCGAAATGACCCTCTCCTTCCTCGGCCTCGGCGTCCCGGAACCCGTCCCAAGCTGGGGAAACCTCCTCTCCAACCTCCAGCAATACAGCGTCCTCGTCTCCTACTGGTGGATGTACCTGCCCGCCCTTGCCATGGTGCCGTTCTTTCTTGGATACCTGGGACTCGCAAGCGCGTTGCAGGAACGCGCCGAGCCGTACAAGATACAAAGGAGGAGTCTTGGGAGCTTGGCGTGAGAAACTGCCCCGTGATGGTCGCACGCTGCCGGATTCTTTTCCGGCTGTTCGTCTGTTTCTCCGCACTCTTTTGCCGCCCAGCGTTTGCTCCTGCTCAGCAGAATAATTCGAGCGAGGAACAGCTCGTTGTCCCCGGCGAAGTCGGCCGCTCTGGCGGACGCCTAGTTGTTTCGCTACGCGGTGAACCAAAGACCCTCAATCCGCTAATCGCCGCCGACGCCCGATCCCGTGAAGTCATCGGCGTCATGCAAGCCGATCTCATCCACATTAATCGCGCCACTCAACTCACCGAGTCTGCGCTGGCCAAAACTTGGAAAATCTCTTCTGACGGGCTCACCTACACGCTCGTCCTGCGCAGGGGCCTGAAATTCTCCGACGGCCAGCCGATGGACGCCGACGATGTCCTCTTCTCCTTCCGCGTCTACCTCGACGAAAATACCCATGCCCCCCAACGCGACCTCCTAATCGTTGGCGGCAAGCCGATCGTCGTCCGAAAAATCGACACGCAAACCGTCACCTTTCAAATGGGCAAACCCTATGGAGCCGGCGAGCGACTCTTCGACGGCATGGCCATCCTGCCCCGCCATCTTCTCGAAAAGCCTTTCCAGGAAGGCAAACTGGCCCAAATCGGTTCCCTCAGCGCAGCGGCAAATCAATGGGCGGGTCTCGGCCCGTTCCGTTTGAAAGAATACGTCGCCGGGCAACGACTCGTCCTCGAACGCAACCCCTACTACTGGAAATCCGACGCCAAGGGGAACCACCTGCCTTATGTCGACGAACTTGTCTTTCTCTTCGTCGCCAACGCCGACGCCCAAGTCTTGAAATTCCAATCTGGCGAAACCGATTTGATCAGCCAGTTGGGCGCGGAAAACTTTTCTGTGCTCTCCCGCCAGCAGAATGGCTACACGGTCGCCGACGCCGGCCCGGGCCTCGAATATAATTTTCTTTTCTTCAATTTGAATGACCTGGGCGAGAAGGCATCGCCTGACCTGCAGCGCAAACAAAAATGGTTCCGCGACGCAAAGTTCCGGCAAGCGATCTCTGCTGCAGCGGATCGCGAAGCCATCGTGCGCCTGGTCTATCAAGGTCGCGGCGCTGCGATCTGGGGATTGGTGACGCCCGGCAACAAGCGTTGGGGCGATCCGAATCTTTCTCATCCGCCGCGCTCGCTCGATCACGCGCGCGCACTTCTGAAAGAAGCCGGCCTTTCCTGGGCCACTGGGCCAAACGGCGAATCCACGCTTCAGGATTCCGACGGTAAGCCGGTAGAGTTCAGCATCCTCACAAGCTCCACCAATGCGGACCGCGCCAAAATGGCGGCGCTCCTCCAGGACGATTTGAAGCAGCTCGGTATGCGCGTGCAAGTGGTTCCGCTGGAATTCCGCTCCCTCCTCGACCGCGTCACCCAAACCAAGGATTTCGACGCCTGCGTCATGGGAATCGCCAGCTACGACGCCGACCCGAACTCCGACATCAACGTTTGGCTCTCCAGCGGCGGCACGCATCTCTGGAACCCTTCGCAGCCGTATCCTGCAACCACGTGGGAAGCGGAGATCGACCGCCTCATCGAGGACCAGCTATCGGCGCGTTCCTTCGAGCAGCGAAAAAAGCTCTACGATCGCGCGCAGGAAATTCTCGCCGAGTATCAACCCATGATTTTTCTCGCCAGCCCGGACATCCTGGCGGGCGCCAAAAATTCCGTCGGCAACTTCCATCCGGCCGTCCTCGAGCCCTACGTTCTTTGGAATGTCGAGCAGCTGTATCTGAAAAGTGGCCGGGAGAACGCCGCTCGATGAGCCCGGCCCGTATCAAGGCGGCAGCCAGGGAGTCAGCCAAACCGGCACCCAAGTGGGACGACACGCGTCTCGTGAAAGAGTGTCTTTCCGGCAATGAAGCGGCCTGGTCTCAGCTAATCGATAAATACAAGGCGCTCATCTATTCCATCCCCATCAAATACAATCTTCCGCTGCAGGAAGCCGCCGATGTGTTTCAAGCCACATGCGTCGAGCTGCTAGTGCGCCTGCCGGAATTGCGCGAGCCTCGTGCCCTCCCGAAATGGCTCATGCAAGTCGCTCATCACGAATGCTACCGTGTGAAGCGCCTCAGCCAGCGAGTGGTAAGCCGTGATAGCGAGGAAGATACGCCCGAACCAGAGACGCCACCGATCGCGGAGAATCTTGTACAGCAAACTCAAGAAGAACAGATACTCCGCGAAGCCATGGCGACGCTCACACCACAATGCCACCGCCTGGTGGAGTTGCTCTTTTTCGAATCGCCTTCGCGTCCTTATGCAGAAGTGGCTGCCGAGCTCGGCCTCGCGCTGGGCTCCATTGGCTTCACCCGCCAGAAATGCATAGAGCGGCTCCGGCGCCAGCTCGTGCAGCTTGGGTTCAGCTGATGCCCACCGCCACACGCAGCAAAACTCCAGGTGACGCGCTCGTCACGGGGCTCGGCCAACTATCCACCGATGCCGCCCGCCGCAAATTTCTCGCCAAACACTCAAAGCTGATCCGCCAGTCCACCATCGAACATCTCGCCCAACTTGTCGTCCAGCGCGTCCGCGTCAGCACAAAAGAAGCGCTGCAACTCGCCGAAGCCGCCATCCTCATCGCCAAACGCCTCCGCCGAAAGGAAGCTCAGGCGCTCGCCTCGCGGGCCATGGCCAACGCGCTATATTCCTCCGGCGATTATCGTGCCGCCATCGAGCACCACCAACGCGCCACCCAACTCTATGAGTCCTTGCGCAATTGGAATGAGATGGCCCGGACCCTGAGCAGTTCGATTCAACCGATGATCTTGGTTGGAGAATACGACCAGGCGTTTAAGGCCGTGGACCGCGCGCGCGAAATATTTTCGCGCCTCGAAGATCCCTGGCGCCTCGCCCGGCTGGAAATCAACGTCGGCAACATCTATCACCGCCAGGACCGCTTCGAAGAATCCATCGCCCACTATGAAAACGCCTATCGCGGTCTGATGCCCTACAAAGACGCCGAGGCCATCGCCGTCGTCCTCAGCAACATGGCCGTCTGCCTCATCAGCCTCAACGATTTTCCCCGCGCCCTCGCCACGTATCAGCGCGCCCGCGCTTTCTGCCACGAAAACAATATGCCGCTCCTCGTGGCCCAGGCGGATTACAACATCGCCTATCTCTACTATCTGCGTGGAGAATACAGCCGGGCGATCGAAGCCCTCTACGCAGCCCGCCGCGCCTGCGAAGCCATCGGCGATGCGTACCATTTCGCGCTCTGCCATCTGGATCTTTCCGATATTTATCTGGAATTGAACCTCAGCGAAGAAGCCCGCGAAATGGCTCACGAAGGCTTCCTGCGCTTCGAAAAACTCGGCATGGGCTACGAAGCCGCGAAAACACTCGCGAACGAAGCCACTGCCTACGCCCAGCAGGGCAAAACCGTCCAGGCGCTCGAACGCTTCACAAAAGCTCGTGAAATGTTCGGCCGCGAAAAGAATCTCGTCTGGCCCTGGCTAATTGACCTTTACCAGGGCTTGCTGCTCTTCCATGAAGGGCGTTACTTCGAATCTCGGCGCCTCTGCGCCGCGGCCGCCGCTTTCTTCGATCAATCCGTGCTTCCCGGCAAAGCCGTCCTCGCGCATCTCTTGCTCGCGCGAATCGCTCAGCAAGTCGGTGATCCTGCTGAAGCGCAAAAAGAGACCGACGAATCTCTTGCCCGCCTCGCAAGCCTCCAGACGCCCGTCCTCGCCTATCAGGCACATTTGCTCCAGGGGCAGCTCGCCCAGGCTTGCAACGACCGCCCGGCCGCCCTCCGCGCTTTCCTTGCCGCACAAGAGTCGCTCGAAACCATGCGCAGCCGCCTGCACGGCGAAGAGCTGAAAATCTCTTTTCTCAAAAACCGAATGCAGGTCTATGAAGCGTTGCTGGATCTTTTTATTTCCGGTGACGGCTCGGATGCCACAGCGGAAGAGGCGCTCACCTGGATGGAAGCCGCGAAATCACGCAGCATGATCGAAATGATCTTTCAAAGCGGACAGAGCCTTCCGCTCGGCGAAACGGGCCAGAGCG
>Ga0210410_10001209_pt1 | contig 24770 bp, 17 predicted proteins | sample IncBWC4MmetaG_FD_161058 | JGI IMG/M metagenome (GOLD analysis project Ga0210410, IMG submission 161058) | Forest soil microbial communities from Barre Woods Harvard Forest LTER site, Petersham, Massachusetts, United States - Inc-BW-C-4-M | ecosystem: Environmental > Terrestrial > Soil >... | reverse complement strand
GCTCGACTTCGCGCTTCAGGAGCTGCAGCCGGTCTACCACGCGGACCATCTGTTCGAACGAGTTTTCGCCACGATGCTGCAAACCCACGTGCGCGGACTTGCCCAGCACTTTGACTCGCACCGAAATCGCGCCGCGATTCGCATTCCATACAACGCCGCTGCTTGGTTCGGGCATGAGCATGCCGATTCCGTCGCGGCCGAGCAGTCCCTGCGCAGCGAGCCACGCTGATCCGCGAGCGCCTCCGGTTTCTTCATCGGGCACGAGCGTGAGCGCGATCCTTCCGTCCAACTCCACGCCGCATTCCTGGAGCGCACGAATCGCGTACAGCATGGACACGATGCCGCCCTTCATGTCGCACGAGCCGCGGCCGAATACAAAATGGTCCTTCCGTGCGGGCTGGAACTGCTCCACTGATTGCGCGGGCACTACGTCGTAGTGGCCGTGAAAGTAGAACGTGCGCTTCCGGTTGCCGAAACTGGCGGTCAGACTTGGTGCTGATTCACTAGTTCCACTAGGCATTGCCAGTGGAGCAGGGAATTCGTGGCGCTCGCAGGCGAGGCCTGCATTACAAAGGACGCGTTCCAGCAGATCCATGCAGGCTCGATAATTTGTTCCCGGGGGATTCTCCGTGCGCACGCTGACGAGTTGCGCGAGCAGCGCAGCCATTTCGTCTTCGCGTGATTGTAGCCATGTCAACAATCGTTCAGCGATATCCGGACTGCCGTGAAGTGTGGAATCCACGCTGCGGATAGTACGGACCCACGTGCGACCCGCCAAGCTCCAAATTGGTGGCTACCTCGCCTTGCGCATTCCGGCGCGTTGACACGCCTGCACGGCTCCGCTACGCTTTTCAGTTCGCGCGTGGCGGAAATTCGCTGCGTGCAGCTACGAGAGCCTCAGGTCATAGACCCGAGCCAAAACTGGACAAACCGCCGCATGGCTGAAGAAAAGCTTCCTACCCGCTCGCAGGATTTTTCCGAGTGGTACAACCAGCTGGTCCTGAAAGCGCAGCTCGCCGACTACGCGCCGGTGCGTGGCTGCATGATCGTGCGTCCTTATGGATGGGCGCTCTGGGAAAACATCCAGCAGGCGCTGGACCGGCGATTCAAAGCCACGGGACATCAGAACGTCGCGTTCCCGCTGCTTATTCCGCGCAGCTTCATTGATAAGGAAAAGCACCACGTTGAGGGATTCTCGCCAGAGTTGGCGGTCGTCACTATCGGAGGTGGCGAAGAGTTGGCGGAGCCTCTTGTCATTCGGCCTACGTCGGAGACGATCATCGGCCACATGTGGTCGAAGTGGATTCAGTCGTATCGCGATCTGCCGGTGCTGATGAACCAGTGGAACAGCGTGGTGCGATGGGAGCTGCGCACGAAGCTTTTTCTGCGCACGCTGGAGTTTTACTGGCAAGAGGGCCACACCGCACACGCGACGCGCGAAGAGGCCGAGGCGGAAACGCGCCAGATGCTGGACATCTACACGGATTTCGCGGTGAACGATGCGGCTATCCCCGTGATTCCCGGCAAGAAATCGGACGCCGAGAAATTTGCGGGAGCCGACGTCACCTACTCTATCGAAGCCATGATGGGCGACGGCAAGGCGCTGCAGTCCGGGACCTCACATTTTCTAGGGCAAAATTTCGCGCAAGCGTTTGAGGTTCGCTACCTCGACCAAAAGGGAGAGCTGCAGCATTGCTGGACGACATCGTGGGGGCTCTCCACGCGGGTCATCGGCGCCATCATCATGGTCCATGGCGATGATCAGGGGCTGGTCCTGCCGCCGAAAATAGCGCCGTATCAGGTGGTGATCGTTCCTATTTACAAGACCGACGAAGAGAAGTCTTCGGTTCTGGACGCTGCCCGAAAAGTGAAAACGGAACTCGCGAAGGCGAATATTCGCGTCACGCTGGATGAGCGTGAAGGCTCGAGTCCCGGCTGGAAGTTCAACGATTGGGAAATGCGCGGCGTTCCGCTGCGTGTCGAGCTCGGACCTAAAGACGTTGCGAAGCAGGCTGCGGTGCTTGCGCGGCGCGACCGGCCTGGCCGCGAAGGGAAGGTTAGCGCTTCGTTGGCCGATTTACCGGTCACCATCGACCGGTTGCTGGCGGAAATCCAGCAGTCGCTGCATGACAAGGCCTTGGCGTTCCGCAAAGCCAACACGCATGATGCTAAAACGTATGATGAGCTCAAGGCGGCGGTGGAAACAGGTTTTGCTTTTTCTTGCTGGTGCGGCAGCGCGGAGTGCGAGGCAAAAATCAAAGAAGAAACCCGCGCCACCATGCGTTGCATCCCGCTCGAACAGTCGGGCGGCCCGGGCGTTTGCGTCTATTGCGGAAAACCCGCGGCGGAGCGCGCCATCTTTGCCCGCGCGTATTGAGGCGTTCTCGCAGTTTATAACTTCAGACCCTAATTCCAGAGCCTATTGCTTTTCCGGAACACGTGCCGACGCTTGCGCTCGACACCCTGTCTGCGCCAGTGGTAGCTTGAAAATACGAAAAGTTCTTCATTTTTCCCAGGCCGCATCCGCATGATCGGGCGGCCATCGAGAGGCATTCTAGTGTTGCAGATGGGCACTAATCAGCGGCAGGCGAGCGGCCGCGCACAGCGTGGTGAAGGCAGATTCAAAGCGATTGCCTTTACTGTATTGCTGGTATTCGGCGTCTTCGCGGCTTTCAAGCTTTTGCCGCCGTACATTGCGGAATATCAGCTCTCTGACAGAATGCAGGAGCAGGCGAAATTTGGAGTGGTAAATCGCTACACCGAAGAACAAATCCGTGAGACGGTCTTCAAGGAAGCGCAAGACCTGGACGTCCCTATCAAGAAAGAAGATATAAAGGTTCTGGCGTCTCCGTCAGTGGTAAGAATTTCCCTGGATTACAGGGTGCCTATCGACCTCATGGTCTACAAAATGGAGCTCCATTTCACTCCGTCGAGCGAAAACAAGTCCCTTTTGTAGTGTTAGTTCCGTCGTCCGCGCGGAGCCGGATCCCATCTAAATAGTCGCCCCCTTTCGCCGGAGGTGTGGACGTGTGCCCATTTCGCAACTCCGCGCCTGGTGTCTTCGCCTTTCTTACGGTACCCACTTGGGAGACAATGGAGGTCCAGCCACTGGGAGCTAAAGTGTGCGCATTCGCATCCTGAAGGGTTTCTGGACGTCCGGTCTAGGTCTGACCATTCTCGGCGTGGTCTTCGCCATTTTCCTGACCAGCGTCGGCCTGTTCTCGTATTACTACTCGAAGTATTCCCACATGATCGATGCCCGGCTTTCAGGGCACGTCTTACAGAACACCACGCAGATTTTCTCCGCGCCGGAGCACATCTCCGTGGGCGAATCCATCAGTCCGGAGGAGCTCACCGGCTATCTTCAGCGCGCGGGGTATCGTCCGGAAGCCGATGAAAATGCTCTCGGGCAATACACAATCCAGCGCAGCTCCGTAGATATTCGCCCCTCCAAGCTCTCTTACTTTGTGGGCGGCAATTCGCTGGACGTGCAATTTACCGGCAAAACGATCCGCGCCATTCGTCCGCTCGGGGGCGGCAACACCGTCGACAACGCTGAAATCGAGCCGGAGCTCATCACCAATCTGTTCGACAGCGCGCGCGAGAAGCGGCGCCCGGTTCGTTACGACGATCTCCCTCCAGTGCTCGTGCATGCCATCCTCTCGGCGGAGGACAAGCGCTTCTTCGAGCATGGCGGCTTCGACTTCGTGCGAATAGCGGGCGCGGCTTGGGCCGATTTGCGCCACAGCAGCAATCACTTTCAAGGCGCCAGCACCGTCACCATGCAGGTGGCGCGCACGTTCTTCTTGAGCAATGAGCGGACATTCCGGCGCAAAATCGCCGAAGCGATGGTTTCCATCGAGCTCGAGCAGCGCTTTACGAAGCAGCAAATCTTCGAGCTGTATGCGAATGAAGTCTATCTTGGCAATCGCGGCAGCTTTGGCATCCGGGGATTCTCGCAAGCCAGCGTCGCGTACTTTGGCAAGGACCTTCGGCAGCTCACACTCTCTGAATGCGCATATTTAGCCGGCATTATTCGCGCGCCAAACTATTATTCCTCCGCCGACCGTCACCCCGAGCGCGGCTTGCAAGCCCGTGATCGCGTGCTGACGCAAATGCTGGACAATAAATATATCAACGAGCCGGATGTCCAGGAGGCCAAGCAGGCGCCGCTAAAGATCGTGCGCGCGTCGGTTTCCGGCAGCGAAGCTCCGTATTTCGTCGACATGGTCAAGGACCATTTGCTCGACAAATATTCGGAGAATCAGCTTCTCAGCGAAAATTTTCGCGTTTACACCACGCTTGATCCCGCGCTGCAACGCGCCGCCGCTGCTGCCATTGAAGCCGGGATGAAAAATGTCGATACGCTGCTGACGAAGAAATATGATCGTTGGCGCAAGGAGCAAGCCAAGAAGGGCACGAACGAGCCTATCCCGCAGGCGCAAGCGGCACTCGTAGCGCTCGATCCGCGCACCGGAGAAATCAAAGCGGTAATCGGCGGCCGGGATTATGGCCAGAGCCAGCTCAATCACGCGCTCGCGCACCGCCAGCCCGGCTCTGTTTTCAAGCCCTTCGTGTATGCTGCGGCGTTCGATAACGCGGTAGACGGCGTCCAACCCATCGTCACTCCGGCCACCACCATTGATGACGAGCCGACGACGTTTGAATACGATGGCGTGGACTACACCCCCAATAACTTTGGCGAAAAATTTATGGGCCGCGTCACCGCGCGGGATGCTCTGACCAATTCGCTGAACGTGGCAACCGTCAAAGTCGCGGAGCTCATCGGCTATGGCCGCGTAGTGCAGATCGCGCGTCAGATGGGACTCGGCAACAACATCCGGGCTACTCCCGCGGTGGCACTTGGCGCTTATGAGATGACGCCGGTGGATGTGGCTGCTGGCTACACTACATTTGCCAACATCGGCATGCGCGCGGAGCCGCAGTTCATTCGCAATATCATCGGCGCTGATGGTGAGGTTCTCGAGAAGGTCACGCCGCAAACGCATACCGCTCTTGACCCGCGCGTGGCTTATCTTGTCACCAGCGTCCTCAAGGACGTGTTGAATAAGGGGACTGGGGCAGGCGTGCGCGCCCGAGGATTCACGTTGCCAGCCGCAGGAAAAACCGGCACGTCTCGCGACGGCTGGTTCGCCGGATTCACATCCAATCTCGTCTGCGTCATCTGGATCGGCTTTGACGATAATCGCGACCTCGGCCTGCCCGGCGGTTCCACGGCCGCGCCCATCTGGGCCGACTTCATGAATCACGCCACTGCGTTGCCCAGCTATCGCGACGTGAAGGATTTTGACGCACCGGAAGGCATTCAATCCGTTCTCATCGATCCCGAATCGCTAGAGTTAGCCACCTCCAACTGCCCCACAACGCGTCAAGAGGTCTATATCGCCGGCTCCGCTCCCACGCAATATTGCGAGATTCACGGGGGCCACAACGTGTTTACTTCCGCGGGTTCCTGGCTATCTCACGTTTTTGGCGGAGGCCAGCCCAAGGAGCCTCCGAAGGACGCCGACGGAAACCCCAAGACACTGCCTTACGATCCAAATCGTCCGCCGTACGCCACTGGGCAGGGCCAGCAGGCACAACAGACGCCCGAAGCCCAGGAGGCTAAGGACAAGGAAGACGAAAAGAAAAAGAATCCTTTGAAGAAGATTTTTGGTATCTTTGGGGGTAAGAAGAAGGACTCCGACAAGCCAAAACCCGACGATACAACGAAGCCGGAATAAGGCTACACGCCGGAGAAAAGGAGACTCGCCATGAATTGTCTTCGAATGGCGTTGCCAGCTAGTTTTCTCCTCGTTAGCCTGACCCTTCCAACCATCGGCCAGACCAGCGACGACTCTCGCAAAGAATCATTCGTTCCTGCCATGCAGACGCAGTCTCAGGTTTCCACTGCTCCGGCGAATCCTGCCGAACGCCAGATTACCGGCGAAGAGCTCGGCGACCTATACATGGCTCGCAAGCAGTATCACGAAGCCATGGAGCAATACAGATCGCTTACGGACCAGAATCCGCACAACGCGGTCTACCTCAACAAGCTGGGCATCGCGCTGCATCAGCAGACGGCTTTGGGGCTTGCGCTGAAATATTATGAGCGCGCCGTGAAGGCCAACCCGCACTATGCGGACGCCGAAAACAACATCGGCACCATTTGGTATCAGCGTAAGAAATTCAGCAAAGCCGTGCGCGCGTATCAAAAAGCGATCAAGATGCGCGACGACATGCCCGTCCTGTATAGCAACCTCGGCTACGCCTATTTCAGCCAGGGTAAGTATGAGGACTCGATCACTGCGTTTCGCACCGCATTAGCCAAGGACCCACAATTCTTCGAGCGGGGTTCTTCGCGCACCGGCTCTATTTTGCAAGATCGTTCCGTGCCGGACCGCGGCCGCTTCTATTTCCTGCTCGCCAAATCGTTTGCCGAGTCCGGCAACCTCGATCGCGCGATCTTCTATCTGCGCAAGTCGAAAGAAGAAGGCTACGCGCAGATCAATGAAGTGAAGAAAGACCCGGCGTTTGCCGCCGTGCTAAAAGATCCAGTGGTGATCGATCTTCTTGCCCCGAAACCGGTGGACGTCGCCCAGCCGTAGTCTGCGGTTTTGACGCTGGCAGGCACGTTTACCATTCGTCGCACACTTCACGCGTATCAATACCAGTTCTCTTACGTCTGTTACAATCTGTAAAGAACCATGTCCCAGGATCGATTCATCGGCCGCGTTGTGCTTGTTTTCTGCGCATTGTTGTGCGGCGCTGCCTCTCTCAACGCTCAACAAGATTCTGCTCGGACCGCTAGCGGTTCAGCACAATCCGGCGTCTACCTTGTTTTCCCCTTTGAAAACGCCGGCGCCTCTCCACGTCTTGATTGGCTCGGCGAAGGGCTTGAAGAGCTCACGATCCAGGCGCTCTCCGCCGGTGGTCAGCAGGTCTACTCCCATGCCGGCCGCACCACCGAGCTCGAACGCAACGGCCTTCCTTTCTCCGCCAAGCTTAGCCGCGCCAGCATGCTGCGCGTAGCGCAAGATCTCGACGCCGACTTTGTCATCTTTGGTTCGTTCACTTCTGACGGCAAGAGTTTGACGATCGATTCACGCGTACTGCGAACCGATCCGCTGATGTTGCTTCCGTCCGTGCGCGAAACGGGTCCACTCGATTCTCTAATCGAGATGCAATCCAAGCTGGTCTGGCGCCTGCTTTCGGAAAACGACAAACGATACCGCCCGACGCTGGCGGAGTTCTCCAAGGCGCAGCGCCCACTGCGGCTCGACGCTTTCGAGCATTACATCCGGGGCCTGCTGGCCAATGAAGACGAGCCGCGCATCCGGGAATTGCGCGAAGCATCTCGCCTCGAGCCGAATTGGCCCGACCCCTATTTCGCGCTCGGCCAAACCTATTTCACGCGGAATGACTGCGCGACCGCGCTGCAATTTTTGGCGCACGTTCCGCCCGCGCATGATCGCTATGTCGAAGCGCTGTTCTCTACCGGTGTATGCCGCCTGCAATTGAATCAGCCGGACAGGGCGGAAGAGGCATTCACCTCGCTGCAGAAGTCTCTCAGCGGTGATGCCAAAAGCGAGGGACAATCCGGCGCTTCCGGCGGGGACCTCCCCGAAATTTTGAACAATCTCGCGATCGCCGACGCCCGCCGCGGCAAAATTGCGGATGCCCAGGCAGGCCTTCGCCGCGCCACCGATCTCGATCCCGACGAGGACGACTATCCCTTTAACCTCGGCTTGCTCGCTATGCAGTCTGGCGATTTCGCCGCGGCTGCCGCCGACTTCCGCGAAGCCTCTGAGCGCAAACCGGAAAATCCCGAAGACCGCGCTTTGCTCGTCCAAGCGCTTGAAAAAGCGGGAAAGAAAGCGGAAGCCGAACAGGAGCGCGAATCCGCCGCGGAATCACTCGGCCCCAACGCTTTGCAATCCGCGCACGTGGATGCAAAGCCTGACGCAACCTTTCGCCTCGCGCGTATCCGCACCGAACTAGACACCACCGCTTTGCGTCTCGAAATCGCGGCCTCGGGTGGCTCGGCGAATTCGGCCAGTGCCGGCGCACCGGTCGATAGCTCTGCTTCGCATATTCGTCGTGGACGCCAGGAGCTGACCGCAGGCCGCCTCGACTCAGCCGAAAGCGAGTTCCGGGGCGTTTTGCGTACCGAGCCCACGAGTGCCGCTGCTCATCGCGGGCTTGCCGAAATCGCTCATCGCCGCGGGAAGCTGGATGATGCCGTCAAGGAACTCCAGGCTTCGCTCGACGCACGCGATTCAGCGCTCGTCCGCACCATTCTCGCTCGCATCTACCTCGAGCAGAAAAAACCCGATCTGGCGCGTGCCGAGGTGCAGCGAGCCTTAAAACTTGCGCCCAACTACTCCGAAGCGAAACAATTGTTGGAGCATCTACCAAAGTCAAAGTCCAGCGGAGGCGCACAATGAATCCCCACCGCGCTCTCTTCCATCGCGATTGGTCTGTGGCGCGCAGAATTTTGGTCACGAGCCTTTGCGCCGTAGCGATGCTTTCGCTCTTCCCTTCGGCATCTGCTGATGAGCACGCGTCCAATCCCGTCGTTGTGGAACTAAAAATCGACGGCGAAGTTGAGCCCATTCTGGCCACCTACATCGACGAAGGCATCACCGATGCCGCAAACCGCCACGCCTCTCTCATTCTCATCACCATGGATACTCCGGGCGGGCTCAGCGACTCGATGAAGGACATCATCCAGCACATCCTGGCCTCGCAGGTTCCCGTGGCCGTCTATGTCTATCCTACGGGTTCTCGCGGAGCTTCCGCCGGCTTTTTCATTTTGCTTTCGGCTGATATAGCCGCCATGGCGCCCGGCACGCATACCGGCGCGGCTTCGCCGATAATCGGCGTAGGCGGGTATCCGGTCACGATCGACGAAACGCTTCGACGCAAGATCATGAATGACGCCCAGGCTTTTCTGCGTAGCTTCGCCGAAAAGCGCGGCCGCAATCCGAAGCTTGCCGAGACTGCGGTGACCGATGCCAAGGCTTTCACTGAAAAGGAAGCGCTGGACGGCAAGCTGATCGACCTCATCGCCAATTCCGAAGACGATCTGCTCCGCCAGTTGAATGGCCGCGAGATCGCTCGTTTCGACGGTTCGAAAGTGAAGCTCGCGCTCGCAAATTCGGTGCGCGTGCCCTTTGAACTCTCCGCGCGCCAAAAATTTCTATCCCGCATCGTTGAACCGGACATCTTCTTCATTCTTCTGATCCTCGGTGTCCTCGGTCTCTACACCGAATTTACCCATCCGGGCGTCGTCGCGCCCGGCGTCGTCGGTGGCATTTGCATGGTTCTCGCGCTGTACGCCATGCATATCCTTCCCGTAAATCTCGCTGGCGTGTTCTTAATCATCCTTGCCCTAGCCCTCTTCATTCTCGAAGCGAAATTCACCAGCCACGGAGTGCTCGCCGCAGGTGGCATAGTCTCCATGCTGCTCGGCGCCATGTTCCTGATTCGCTCGCCGCTAACGGCCGGAGGCGTAAGCCTCGGCGTAGCACTCTCGGTAACGCTGCCTTTTGCCGCGCTCACCGTTTTCTTGATGCGCTTGGTGCTACGCTCGCGATCCTGGAAAAATCAAACCGGCCGAGAAGAAATGATTGGCGCGCAGGGAACAGTTGTCACGCCGCTCCCGGGTGGCGCGGAAGGCATGATCCGCGTGCACGGCGAACTCTGGCGCGCAATATCCAATCAGCCTGTGCCCGAAGGGAAACCCGTGCGCGTGGTGAAAATGGACGGCCTAAAGCTCTACGTAGAACCGGTTACCTAGCAGCCTGTGTTTGTGTTGCCAATTGCGATTTTCACGATAAATTTCGGCCAAAGCGTTAGATTGGGTCGCCCAGCTTAGGAGGACACATGTTCGAGACCTTCAGTATCGGTACGCTCGTCGTCGTCATCTTTGTGCTCATCTGGTTCTGGAATTCGCTCTACATCATCAAGGAGTGGGAGCGCGGCGTGGTCCTCCGCCTCGGACGCATGTTGCCGCAAGCCAAGGGCGCAGGACTGAACCTCGTCTTCTGGCCGATCGAAACGCTCACGCGCATGAGCATGCGCATCGAAACGCTGGACGTTCCGCCGCAGGACATCATCACGCGCGACAATATCTCAGTGAAAGTAAACGCCGTCTGCTATTTCCGCATCGTCGACGCAAATCTCGCGCTCTCGCAGGTGCAAAATTATCAGTACGCAACATCGCAACTCGCGCAAACCACCATACGCAGCGTGGTCGGCCAATTCGAGCTCGACGAAATCCTCGCGCAGCGCGACAAAGTGAACGCTAAGCTGCAGGTTATTCTCGATACGGAAACCGAGCCTTGGGGTATCAAGGTCAGCAAAGTGGAAGTGAAGCAAGTCGACATCCCCGAGCAGATGCAGCGCGCCATTGCCCGCCAGGCCGAAGCCGAACGCGAGCGCCGCGCCAAGGTTATTCACGCTGACGGCGAGTTCGAAGCCTCGGCAAAATTGGCTGATGCCGCCAAAGTTCTGGAGACGCAACCCTCCGCAATCCAGCTTCGCTATCTGCAGACTCTTACCGAGATAGGTGTTGAGAAGAACACAACCATTGTGTTTCCGCTGCCCATCGATATTATTAACAGTTGGGTGCAATCGTTAGCGGGGCAAAAAAAATAAGAATGGCATCAGGGGGTAGACGCGGGGGAGCCAGCGAGCGCGTGCTTGAGAGCAGGCACGTCATTGGCCTTTTCATGCTGATGCTCCTTTTCTCCGGCGTCTTTTTTACTCTCGGCTACGTCATGGGCCGCAATCAGTATGACGGCCAGGTGCGCGCCGCTTCGAATCCCCGCACTCTGCAGCCCACGCCTGTCGCTCCGAAATCCGACCCTGCTGCGAAGCGTTCTAATGAACGCTCGAGTGAACCGAGGCGCGAATCCGATCCCGCCACCGACGGCAATTCGCAGCCCAACTCCGACTGGAGCTTCTACAACTCCGGCAAATCGTCTTCGCCAGACGACAATCTCAAGCCCGCGTGGGCGGCGCCCGCATCCAGTCCGCGCACGGTCCCCGCGTCGACAAAAGGCAGGAGCGGTCGATCGGCTGGGACGCCCGCGATTCCGTCTGGTTCCTATACATTGCAAGTGGCCGCTCTACGCCGCGAAGCCGATGCGATGACTCTCGCATCTCACCTGCAAAAGAAAAAATTCCCAGCTTTTGTCATGTCTCCGCAAGGTGACAAGTATTACCGCGTGCAAGTCGGACCCTACGCCGACCAAAAATCCGCCGACGCCGCCAGGAAAGGCCTCGAGGGCGCCGGCTTCAAGGCTATCGTGAAGCATTGATGTCGTTGCGTTCCTGGACGAAGTTTTTTCCTCCCTATCCGGGACCGGCCACTCCCGCCGCGTTCCGTTTGGTTTGCGCGGCCGTGTCTGGCGCGGCGCTATCGCTCTCGTATACCGGTTTTTATTTCAGCATCTACTCCTGGCTGTGTATCGGACTCCTCCTCCTCGTCATTTTGGACGCTCGCCCGCGTATCGCTACCGCTTGTGGATTCGTCCACGCGCTCTTTTTCGTAATTACTTCCATGCCCTGGATCGCCACGGTACTCGCAGTGCATGGCGGCCTTTCTCGCATGGGCGGCTGGGCAATCTTGCTTCTGATTGCCACGGTCTTCGGCATTCACGCGGGCGCATTCGCATGGTGCGTCCGCAGGCTCGCGCAGCGCAGCCTCGTGCTCGCCTGCATCGGCGCGCCGTTTCTCTGGGTGACGTTTGAATTTGCCCGTGCGCACATGCCGGAAATCGGTTTCCCCTGGAATTTGCTCGGCTATCCGGCCTCCGGGAATCTAGCGCTGCTCCAACTCACCGCGTTTACCGGAATCTGGGGCCTTTCTTTTCTCGCCGCCGCGTTCAATGCGCTTATCGCCTGGATGGTTCTAGCTTCTGTACCGCGTCCCAATGTTCGCGTTACGCTCCTTGCTGCCGCTGCCGTCTTGATTCTCTCTATCATGACCATCGGACCGCATTTCATTCCGCAAACGTCCCCCCATCATTTCGCCCGCGCCGTCCAGCCAAACCTTCCTGAAGCGATGGACTATCCTTCCAACTGGTTTCAGGCTCACGCCAGCGACCTGGACCAAATTGAGCAACTGAGCCTCGCTCCTTCGAATCACCGCGTCGATCTTCTCGTCTGGCCCGAAGCGCCAGCGCCCTTTTCTTTCGAAGATCCGCAGTTTGCGCGCCATGCTTCGCAGCTCGCTGTTCGCTTTCAGCATCCCTTTCTCGCCGGAGTCATCGAGTGGGAACCTGCGCCCGAAGCCGCTATCAACGCGCACGCAGCTCTCGCCCCTTACAACAGCGCCATTCTTATCGATCCGCAAGGCCAAAAGGTTTTCAGCTACGACAAAGTCCATCTCGTCCCCTTCGGCGAATATGAGCCCTTCCCGCTGATTCATCGCGTCGTCGCCAGCTTCTCCGACGAAGTTGGCGGTTTTCGCAAGGGCCACAAGTATTCGGTCGCCACTCTGCCTGGCGGCTACACTTTCGGCACATTCATCTGCTACGAAGCGATTTTCCCCAATGAAGTCCGCCACTTCGCTGTGGCGGGCGCGGACCTCCTGATCAACATCTCCAATGACGGCTGGTTCGGCCGCTCGGCCGCACCGGAACAGCATCTCCGCATGGCTCGCGTTCGCGCCGTGGAAAATCGTCGCTGGCTTCTCCGTGTCACCAACAATGGGTTCACCGTCAGTGTTGATCCCTACGGCCGCGTCTTCAGCCCGATGCCTCCCGACGTCCGCGCCGCCGTCGACCTGCCCTACGACTTTCGCACCGACGATACGATCTACACGCGCTTCGATGATTGGTTCGCTTGGCTCTGCGTCGTCGTTTCCGCTATTCTGTTACTCTCAACTTTTCGGAAAGGAAATACTGCGCGCGAGGAGCTGCTGATGCCGGTGGAAGATATTCCGCCGTCGCTGGTAGCCAGCCGCACTTAGCTTTAAAGTGTCTTTGACGCGCGCATCGATCTCATGATTCTCGAAGATCTTCAGCACCGCTATGAACTCCTGAAGCCGCGTATCACGATGGTTCGGAGTTATCTTTGACGCCGCGCCCCATCGCGAACGCCTGAAGTCCCTGGAAAACCGCATCGCCGCGCCCGATTTCTGGAACAATCAAGAAGCCGCGCAATCCGTCCTGCGCGATCGTAAGCGCTCAGAAGACCAAGTAGCTGCCGACGAAAAGCTCAATTCGCTTTCCGGCGATCTCGATACGTACATCCATCTCGCCCAGGAAGAAACCAATGCCGAGCAGCGCAACGATTTGCTCAAGGAATTAGATCGCGAGCTCAACACCGCGGAAAGCTACATAGCTGACCTGGAAACGAAAACTCTGCTCTCCGGTGAAAGCGACCACCTCAACGCCATCATGACCATCAAGCCCGGCGCGGGCGGCACCGAATCGCAGGACTGGGCTTCCATTCTGCTGCGCATGTACCTGCGCTGGGCCGAACGCAAGGGTATGAGCGCTGTGGTTCTCGACGAAACTCCCGGCGAAGAAGCGGGCATCAAGAACGCCACGATTCAGTTTGCCGGTGAAAACGCGTACGGCATGCTCATCGGCGAAGCCGGCGTGCATCGCCTCGTCCGCATCTCCCCGTTCGATCAAGCCGCGCGCCGCCACACTTCGTTCGCTTCCGTTTTTGTCATTCCCGAAGTCGACGACAAAATCGAAATCAATATCCGGCCGGAAGATTTGCGCGTCGACACCTTCCGCTCCGGCGGTAAGGGCGGCCAGAACGTCAACAAAGTCGAGACCGCCGTGCGCATCACGCACCTTCCCACCAATATCGTAGTCGGCTGCCAGGTCGAGCGCAGCCAGCACAAAAATCGCGAGCTGGCCATGAAGATGCTCCGCTCGCGCCTGTACGACCTCGAAATTCAAAAACGCCAGGCGGAAACAGATAGGCTCGACGAAACCAAGATGGAGATTTCTTTCGGCAGCCAGATTCGCTCGTACGTCATGCAGCCCTACCGCCAAATCAAAGATCATCGCACCAAGTTCGTCGTTGGCGATGTCGACCGCGTTCTCGACGGCGACCTCGACCCCTTCATGCGTTCCTATCTAATGGCCAAAAAAACCAAGGGCAAGCTCGAAGTTCAGCCCGAAGACGACGATACCGTCACCGCGTAAAGCGTTTCGCCGAGTCAAAGGTTTGCCACAACGGATTGCATGCGCAGAGGGACACGTGTATGGTAGCGGTCCCTCGGTACTCCCGAAACTCTGCTGAAAGGAAGGCCCCATGATCTTCGGCATGACAATCTTGACGTTTGTGCATGTTTTGTTGAGCTTGGTTGGGATCCTCGCCGGTTTCGTCGTGATGTTTGGGTTGCTCACCGCCAAACAACTCCACGGTTGGACGGCGCTTTTCATCTGGACCACGGTGGCCACCAGCGTCACGGGATTCTTGTTTCCATTTCATAAATTTCTGCCGTCCCATGCGATCGGCATCCTGTCTCTGCTGGTCTTGGCCATTGCGATTTACGCGCTCTATGGCAAGCACTTGAGCGGAGCGTGGCGCCAGACCTATGCAATAACCGCCATGATCGCGCTTTACTTCAATGTGTTTGTCTTAATCGCGCAACTCTTCATGAAAGTGCCTGCACTGAAAGTGCTCGCTCCTACGCAAACGGAAGCGCCCTTCAAGGAAGCCCAACTCTCAGCGCTAGTCGCCTTTGTAATACTCACGATCCTTGCGGCAATCAAATTCCGCAGCGAGCCCGTCAAGTCCGCTGTTTGAGGATTTTGAGGGATAAGGCTTCAGGATTTCTTCCCGGCGAGCGCTTTCCTGCTGCCATCGACGCACCGGCGCGCCTGTCCAGGGCCGCGTACATCCAGGATTCGATACTTCTTGCCCATCAAGTCGTGGAAGTTAACGAAGAACTCCTCTAATTCGCGCACGAACTGCTTTCCCAAGTCGTCCACGTGCTCAATGTGCGCCCATTGATGGTTTTCAATATCCACTGCGACAATGCGGTCGTTCCGTACCGCTTGCTTCTTGTCTTTCTGCTCGCCTTCGATTACCCCCACCAACCGGCACTTCACCAGGCAGCCCGGAAACGCCGGTTCATCCATCAGCACCAGCACGTCTAGCGGGTCGCCATCCTCAGCTAAGGTGGACGGCACAAACCCGAAGTCGTACGGAAACGCCATCCCCGCAGGTAAGACCTTCTTCAGCGTGAACATCTTGTCGTCCGGATCGAAAGCATATTTGTTGCGGCTCCCTTTGGGCGTTTCAATGACCACCCGCACCACTTCCTTGTCATCTTTATCGACCGGCTTCAATCGTGAAGGGTCGGCCAAGCCATTCCGGTTCCCGTTCTTGCTCATAACATCTCCCGCGGTAACTGTGTCCTGCGCAACTCTCGATTCTTGGGTTCGTGACGCACCCAGTTAATCCGGCATTCACAGTAGGTCCGTGCATATCGCGCTTGACCCAGCGCCTGCACCTGCGGGCCAGCGCTGCGGTCAGAGTCCAAGGCCGCCCCTAGCTGGGCCCTAGGCTCGCAACCTCGCCTCAACGGAGAACCCCTGCGCCTATCGTTACCGTTCGACCCGCGATTTTCGCCATTCAATGCGCTATATTGCCGTTTAGTTCAATTCGTTGATTCTTCCACAGGGGGATGGTAGCTTTGTAAAGGTACTTGCGTTGCCTGCAAAAGCAGATGCGCGGGGCTGTCCCCTGCCCAGTTCGGTTGCCGCTTCGCAGCCAGCTTGAAAAAGGAGATCCTGTTTTGAGCGAAGGATTACGCAATTTTCTGTTCACCTCCGAATCCGTTACCGAAGGTCATCCCGACAAAATCGCTGATCAAATTTCCGACGCGGTTCTCGATGAAGTGATGCGACAGGACCCCAAGGGCCGCGTGGCTTGCGAGACGCTCGTCACCACCGGTTTGGCCGTCGTCGCCGGAGAAATTACCACCTCCGCGCACGTGGATTACGACAGTTTGGTGCGCGAAACGATTCGCGGCGTCGGCTACGATGACGCCACCTACGGCTACGACGGCTATACGTGCGCCGTCATGTGCACGGTCAAGCGCCAGTCTCCGGATATCGCCATGGGCGTGGATACCGGGGGCGCGGGCGACCAGGGGCTGATGTTCGGTTTTGCCTGCGATGAAACCGAAGAGTTGATGCCCATGCCCATCCAACTCGCCCACCGCCTCACGCAACGCCTCTCGGAAGTTCGCAAGTCCAAGAAAGTCAATTTCCTTCGCCCCGACGGCAAATCCCAAGTCACTATCGAATATCGCAATGGCCGCCCCTCGCGTGTCGATACCGTAGTGATTTCGACGCAGCACGATGAGAAGGTGTCGACGGCAAATTTGCACGAAGCGGTAATGGAACAGGTGATTCGTCCTATCGTCCCCGCTGCAATGTTGGATCGCAACACCAAGTACCACATCAACCCGACGGGACGCTTTGTGATTGGCGGGCCGATGGGCGATGCCGGCGTTACCGGCCGCAAGATTATCGTAGACAGCTACGGCGGCTATAGCCGTCACGGCGGCGGCGCGTTTTCCGGCAAGGATCCCTCGAAAGTGGATCGCTCGGCGTGCTACATGGCCCGGTACATCGCGAAGAATATCGTGGCGGCGGGATTGGCGCGCAAGGCCGAAGTGCAGCTGGCCTACGCGATTGGCGTGGCCGAGCCGGTGTCCGTCATGGTCGACGCGTTCGGAACGGAGAATGTTCCGGAAGAGCGCATCACCGCCCTGGTCCGTGAAAATTTCGCCCTGAATCCCAAGGGAATCATCGAGACGCTCGATTTGCGTCGTCCAATTTACAAGCCCACCGCCGCGTACGGCCATTTCGGACGCACTGGCCCGGGCTTCACCTGGGAGCGCACGGATCGTGCTGCCGCGCTGCGTAAGGCTGCGGGTCTGGGTGCGAACTCCAGCGCTGGTGTGGAAGTAGGCGCGCGCGCATCGAGCCTCGTTTAAGTTCGACGATTTTCATCGATCGAAAACGAAATACTTCGCCGTCTCAGCTTTAGCAGAATTTAGAATTCAATAATTCAATTTGAGGAGCACCACTGTGGCTATCGCGGAATTAAAAAAAGGTGACGTCAAGGATATTTCGCTGGCAGATGCCGGCAAGCGCAAAATCGAATGGGCGGCGCAGCAGATGCCTGTGCTCGAGATCATCCGCAAGCGTTTTGCGAAGGAGCAGCCCCTCAAGGGATTGCGCGCCTCCGCCTGTCTGCACGTAACCAGCGAAACCGCGAACCTCGCGATCGCTTTGCGTGATGGCGGCGCGGACGTTGTGCTGTGCGCCTCGAATCCGCTTTCCACGCAAGACGAAGTGGCGGCTTCGCTGAATCGCGACTTCAACATTCCCACCTACGCGATCAAGGGTGAAGACAACCAAACCTATTACTCGCACTTGAGCGCGGCTCTGGAACACAAGCCGCAATTCACCATGGACGACGGCGCCGACCTCGTTACCATGTTGCTCACCAAGCGCACCGACCTCGTTCCCAACGTGATCGCAGGAACCGAAGAAACCACCACCGGAGTGATTCGCCTGCGCGCGATGGCCAAGGACGGCACGTTGAAATATCCGATCATCGCCGTGAACGATGCCCAGACGAAACATTTCTTCGACAATCGTTACGGCACGGGGCAATCGACGCTGGACGGCGTGATTCGCGCCACGAATCTTTTGCTGGCCGGGCTGAAAGTTGTGATCGCCGGCTATGGCTGGTGCGGGCGCGGCATCGCCATGCGCGCGAAAGGCCACGGCGCGGATGTAATCATCACCGAAATTGATCCCACCAAGGGGATCGAGGCGGTAATGGACGGTTTCCGCGTGATGCCAATGGCTGACGCCGCGAAGGAAGGCGACATCTTCATCACCGTAACCGGCAACAAGAGCGTCATCCGCGCCGAGCATTTTGAAGCCATGAAAAATGGCGCCGTCGTCTGCAATTCCGGCCACTTCAACGTTGAGATCGATATCCCCGCGCTCGAAAAACTGTCGAGCGGAAAGCGGGAAGTCCGCCCGCTCGTCGATGAGTATGTCCTGAAGGGCGGGAGAAAAGTTTATCTGCTAGGCGAAGGCCGCCTAGTGAATTTGGCTACTGCCGAAGGTCATCCGGCCGCGGTGATGGATATGAGCTTCGCAAACCAGGCGCTCTCAGCGGAATATCTCCTGAAAAATTACAAGACCCTCAAGCCGCAGGTCTACGTCGTGCCCGAACACCTCGACCGCGAAATCGCGCGCCTCAAGCTTGAGTCCATGGGCCACAAATTAGACAAGCTGACGCCGGAGCAAGAGCACTACCTCGCCTCCTGGCAAGAAGGCACGTAGTCTCCACCGCGTCACACCTGGCAATTCGTCCGAGGGGCGTCTTTGTAGACGCCCTTTTTTATTTGTATTGGCGTATTCGCCAAAGCAGACATCTCTGTGACAAACGCGCACAATCCGGCCTATATCCTTAATTCAACAACGCTCCAGAGAGGCCGAGCCCGTGCAAACTCGTTCCATCGCAATGCTGACTGGCTTTGCGTTTTCGCTGTGCTGCATTGCGTGCAAGAAAACTCAATCGAATCCTGCGCCCGCAAGCGCTAGCCATGCTCAGCCGTCGCCGGTCGCCTCCGCTGTCGCGGCTTTGCCCATGGATCCGTCGTTGCGTTTCACCGCCGAAGTCGCCCATAACGAAGAGTTTCAGAGAATATTCGCCACCAAAATGATGTTTCGCCTCGAGCCTTATGCCGGAACCGACTCTGGCTGGAGCATGCGCATCGCGCCAGTGAGCGATTCCGGCGGGACGGCCATTGACTGCATCGGAGCCGTTGAAACTCCGCTGCACGGCGACACCAAAATCGAAATCGAGCCGCCGCAGAACGGCGCCACACAAGACGCTGCCTGGAAACGCCGTGAATTTGAGTACGTCGGTACCGCCTCTGATTGCAAAACCGCGTGGCTTCTCATGAACAGCGCGAACTACAACCCCAAGCTCTCGGACAAAGAGCGCGAAGAATTCGGCACCAAACTCGGGCAGATCCCGACGCGCCACGGAGTGTTCAGCATTCTCGATGCGCACTTCGGTCCGGCAACTCCACAGAATGGCCGTGGCACGATCGAGTGGCTGAAATTTGAGGTGGACTTGAGCGGCAGTTCGCCAGGAAAAGCGCCAGCGCAGGCACCAAAATCGGCCATTCGCGCGCTGGACCTGAAACCCTTCATCGAAGCTCACCTCGGCCAACTAAACCCTGACCTCGCGGATCTGCAAACCGATTGTGGTGATGGCCAGAAGCCGCTACAGAGCCTCGCGCCGGTTCTCTACGCCGATCTCGATGGTGACGGCCAGGAAGAAGCGGTCGTGTTGGGCTGGAGCTGTCTCTCCGGGAATGGGGGCGCCGATTTCCGGGGTGTCCTCAAGCTGAATCCGGACGGCAAGCTTTCCGTTCTGCCCATCGAGCCCACGCCTAAAACATTCAAAGGGCGCAACGCGTCTGCCGATCTTCGCGGCCATGAGATCGTCGAAATCAAAGACGGACTCCTCAACGAAGTCTACGGCATCTACAACGGCTCCGAAGCCAACTGCTGCCCGGAGGGCGGCGAGCGCCGTTTCATCTATCGCTGGGATGGACACCGCTTCGCTCTCGATGACATGATAGATGTTCCGCCGCAGAAGAGCGGAAACTAGAAGTCTGGAGTATTTCCCCTCGCATGTACGATCTGGCCACCGCAGCGCTCGACACTGCAAAAATCCGAGGCGCTTCCTACGCGGATGTGCGCGTGATGCATCTGCGGCAGCGCGACTTGACTACAAAGAATGGCGAAGTTGGAACGCTGGCGCAGTCAGAGTCCATCGGGCTCGGAATTCGCGTGCTCGCCAATGGCGCTTGGGGATTTGCTTCCACAGATCGGCTGACGCGCGAGGGCGTGGCGGCGTGCGCTGCGCAGGCGGTGTCGATCGCGAAGGCTTCCGCCCTGGCCAAGCGCGAAGACGTCGTGATGGCGCCGGAAGACGCCTACGTCGATAGCTGGCAAAGCCCATTTCGCAAAGATCCCTTTGAAATTCCGCTGGAGACGCAGCTTGCGCTGTTGCTCGCGGCGGACGCGGAAATGCGGCGCGTCAGAGGCGTCACGCTCACTGAAACAGACATGCAGTTTCGGAAGATCGATTCGTGGTTCGCGTCGAGCATCGGTTCGCGAATTCACCAAAGCAAAGTGATTACCGGCTGCGGAATTGTAGCCACTTCGTTCCAGGGCGACGAAATTCAGAAGCGCTCGTATCCCAACAGTTTCGGCGGGCAGCACGCGTTGCAGGGATACGAGCTGGTGGAGTCGCTCGATCTGCTGAAGCACGCGCCGATGGTTGCGGAAGAAGCTGTGGCCCTGCATTCGGCGGCGCAGTGTCCGCAAAAAGCAGGAACCTTGATTTTAGGCGGCAGCCAGTTGGGCCTGCAGATTCACGAATCGATAGGCCACCCGATAGAGTTGGATCGTGTTCTGGGCCAGGAAGCGAATTTCGCCGGCACGAGTTTTCTCACCTTGGATCAACTCAACAAGCTTCGCTACGCTTCCGACATTGTTAACGTAGTTGCGGACGCACGGCTCGATCACGGGCAAGGCCTCGGCACATTTGCCTATGACGACGAGGGTGTGCCAGCGCAGTGTACCGACATCATCAAGGCCGGGCAGTTCTGCGGCTATCTGTCGAACCGCGAGACGGCACACCTTGTCGGCCTGAATCGTTCTTCCGGCACGATGCGCACGGAAAGTTGGAATCGCTTGCCGATTATTCGCATGACCAATGTCAGTCTGCTGCCAGGCACATGGGCGTTTGCCGATCTACTCTCCGACACGGACGACGGAATCCTCATGGAGACGAATCGTTCCTGGTCCATCGATGACCGCCGCTACCAATTTCAGTTTTCAACGGAAATTGCCTGGGAGATCAAAGGCGGGAAGCGCGGACGCATGTTGAAAAATCCGAGCTACAGCGGAATCACTACCGAGTTCTGGAATTCGTGTGACGCCATTTGCAAGCGCGAGGATTGGACTCTCTGGGGCACGCCGAATTGCGGGAAGGGCCAGCCGATGCAGACCATGGGAACCGGGCACGGAGCGTCGCCTTCGCGGTTTCGCAATGTGCGGATCGGGGCAGCGTTCTCCAAGCAATGAGTCCCTCGCGAAAATCCTCTCAGGCCGTTAGCGCAAAGCCCGCCGCCAAGCTTCAGCAGCAACTGATGGGCGAGCGCGAGCTTCGCGGAATTGCCGATACGGTGTTGCGCCTTGCCAAATCGCTCGGTGTCGCGGAAACCGAAGTTCACGTCGACGAAAACATAAGCGCGCTGACGCGCTTCGCCAACAACGCCATCCACCAAAACGTGGCCGAACACACGCTGAATGTTTCGGTGCGAACGCAGGTGGATCAGCGCACGGCGCGGGTCACGACAAATCGCACCGATGAAGACTCACTGCGCGCCGCTATCGAGGCCTCTCTCTCTTTGGCGCATAGCCAACCAAAAAATCCTCATTTGTTGCCGGTCCCGGGCAAGCAGCGCTACCGCGGGGTCAACCGTTTCGTCAAGCAGACGGCGGCGCTAACGCCGGAAGATCGCGCCCGCGCAGTGCGGCGCGCGTGCGATCTGGCGATCAAAAACGGGCAGACCGCAGCGGGAATTTTCTCCAGCGCCCAGGCGCAAAGCGCGATGGGCAATTCGCGCGGCCTGTTTGCGGCCTATCGCGATACGCACGCAGTGTTTTCCATTACGATGCAGGAAGGTTCGGCCGCAAGTTGGGCCAAGGAAAACGCAGCGAGTGTCACGGAGATCCATCCGCAGCAATTGGCGGAACGCGCGAGCGAGAAGGCACATCGCGCTACAGACCCGCGGGAGCTCGCTCCAGGCCGGTACACCGTGATCTTGGAGCCTGCTGCCGTGCTCGACTTGGTGGGCTTTCTCTTCTACGACTTTGCTGCTACGGCCGTGCGTGACAAGCGCTCCTGTTTCAACGAGCGCATGGGCAAGCAGGTGTTCGGCAAGAACATCCACATCGAAGACGATGTCTACCATCCCTTGCAGCTCGGCGCTCCTTTCGATGGCGAGGGCATCCCGCGAGAGCGCGTGCTGCTCGTTGACCAAGGCGTCCCCAAGAACCTGGTGTACTCGCGGGCTTCGGCCAAAATCGCAAAGAAGAAGCCCACCGGCCATGGCTTCATGCTGCCGAACGAGTACGGCGAGGCGCCGATGAACCTCGTGTTTGCAGGCGGCAAGGCTTCCCTGGACGAAATGATCGCCTCAACGGAGCGCGGGCTGCTGGTTACCCGGCTGTGGTACATCCGCGAGGTCGATCCCTACGAAAAAATCATGACGGGGATGACGCGGGACGGTTTGTTTTTGGTGGAGAAAGGCCAGGTAACCTCGGCGGCCCGCAATTTCCGGTTTAATCAGTCGATTTTGGAGATGCTGCGCAACGTCGAAATGATGGGACCCGCTGTGCGCGCAACCGGGGAAGAGGCTTTTGAGATGGTCGTACCTGCTATGAAGATCCGCGATTTTCACTTCTCGGAAGTCACCAAATTTTAATAATCGACTGCTTCTAGTACCCGCACGTAGTACCCCGCACAAAATTCGATTGGTCGAATGCAAATTCTGCGTTGTACAAGCAGGCCCTCCGCATTCGATAAACAACCATGTATCCCCACCCCAACTGGGGCCACCCCGACCATGATGCCTGTGGAACAGGATTTATTGCGCGCCTCGGCGGGGCACCAAATCACGACATTATTGAGCATGCGCTAACCGCGCTGGAACGGCTGACCCATCGCGGCGGTGTGGACGCCGATGGCGCCAGCGGTGATGGCGCAGGCCTCCTGACCTCGATACCCGACGCTTTCTTTCGCGCCCGTGCGCAGGAGCAGGGGATTGCGCTTCCGGAAGTCTTCGGGCTCGGCTTCGCCTTTTTCCCGGCGGGCTCTGCGGCGGAAGCTCGCGCAGCCGTAGAGGCAGCGGCGGACGTCGAGCGGCTACGCGTACTTGGGTGGCGGCGCGTTCCGGTGAATACCAATTCGCTGGGGCGGATGGCGCTCGAGACCATGCCGGAGACTTGGCAGTTTTTTGTCGAGCCGTTTCATCCCGCGCGCGGCGCGACGCGCTTTGAGTGGCGACTGGCGTTGCTGCGCAAACGGGCCGAGTCGCTTTTGCCGGAGCGCTGTTACATCTGTTCTCTTTCGTCGCAGACAGTGGTGTACAAGGGCCTCCTGACACCGTGGCAGTTTCCCCAGTTTTACGAAGATCTGCGCGACCCCGCATTTGCGACCACGTTCGCAGTCTTTCACCAGCGCTATTCGACGAACACACAGCCGTCGTGGCATTTGGCGCAGCCTTTCCGCTACGTGGCGCACAACGGCGAAATCAACACAATCGTTTCCAATCGCCGGTGGCTGCGCGCCAAAGAGCGAGAGATTCGGGCCAAACTCACGGCAGGTCCGTGGCTGCGGCTGCTCGAGGAAAACGTCAGCGATTCGGCCAGCTTTGACAACGCGTTCGAGCTGAAATTGCTCGAAGGATTTTCCCCGGATGCCGCGATGCTGTCCATGGTGCCGCCCGCGTTTGAAAACGACCCGCTGCTTTCACGCGACGTGCGTGCCGCGCTGGCGTCTTTGTCGCAGCATGGCGAACCTTGGGATGGGCCGGCAGCACTCGTTTTTTCCGACGGCCAATTTGTGGGAGCGAAGCTGGATCGCAATGGCCTCCGGCCGCTCCGCTACACGCTGACCCACGATGGGCTGCTGATTGCCGGCTCCGAAGTCGGCATCATCGATCTGGATGAGTCCCGCATCGCCGAACGGCAGCGGCTCGGTCCCGGCGAAATGATTCTGGCGAATCCGGCAACCGGAGCTATTTTTCGCTATCGCGAAATTTTGAAGCGGCTCGCGACGCTGCAATCACGCAGCTCGATGCCTATGGTGCGGCAGATCAGCATTTCTGACTCTGTGGCGGCAGCAAGCGTCGAGCGTCCCGAGCGCATGGCTGCGGCGGCCGGCTGGACGGAAGACCAATTCAAGATTTTGTTTTCGGCGCTGGTTCAGGGGCACGAAGCGAACTGGAGCATGGGCGACGATGCGCCGCCCGCGTTTCTCTCGAACTTGCCGCGGACGCTGTGGGATTACTGCAAACAGCGCTTTGCGCAGGTGACCAATCCTCCGATCGATCCGCTGCGCGAGTCGCATGTGATGTCGCTTGCCGTGCACCTGAAAAACGGGATCGTGCTGCCAAGTCCGCTGATCGGCGCGCAGCAGTTAGCCGAACTTTCGGCGACATTTGGTCCCGTGCAGAACATCGACTTTACTTTTTCCGCCCCAACAGAAGTCCCGGGCGCTCGCTGCAGTTTGACTCAGTTGACTACCCCTCTGAGTGGCAGCGCACGTCCGGGGCTTCTCCTCCTGTCCGACCGCGGCATCAGCAGCGACCGAGCGGCCTTGCCCGCGCTGCTCGCAACTGCGGCGGTGTGGAAGGCGATGGTGCGCGAGGGAATGTGGGACGTGCCGCTGATCGTAGAATCAGCGCAGGTTTTCGATACGCACCACGTAGCGTTGCTGGTTGCCGCGGGCGCTAGCGCGGTGGTGCCGTATCTTGCGGAGCAGTTTGCGGAATCGATCGAGCCGGGCGGGACAGAGAAAATGCGCGCGGCAATTACTGCGGGCTTGCTGAAGGTTCTTGCGCGCATGGGCGTTTCGACCCTGGCTAGCTACCGGAACAGCCATCT